>Ga0160429_1001642_pt1 | contig 12277 bp, 11 predicted proteins | sample SolpanmetagenomR_FD_108199 | JGI IMG/M metagenome (GOLD analysis project Ga0160429, IMG submission 108199) | Solar panel surface microbial communities from Lawrence Berkeley National Laboratory, California, USA - R | ecosystem: Engineered > Built environment > Solar panel > Unclassified ... | reverse complement strand
CTGTAGATGCCGAAGCTGGGCGAGGTTACGGCGCCACCGTCCATGAGGACGGGGTAGCCCGAGATGCCGACCAGGCCGCCCCACGTGCGCTTGCCCACAATGGTGCCGAGCCCGCGGCGGCGGAAAAACGCTGGCAGCGCGTCGCCGCCCGAGCCGGCAAACTCGTTGACCAGCATCACCTTGGGGCCATAAATAGAGGCACCGGGCGACGTAAACGCCCTGCCCTCTCGCGGGGCCCAGTAGCTGAGCAAGGGCCGATTGAGCAGGTCGAGGATGTAGTCAGCCACGAAACCGCCGCCGTTGAAGCGCTCGTCTACAATGACAGCTTCTTTGTCTAACTGGCTGAAATAATAGCGATTGAAGAACTCGTAGCCCTCGGCGCTGGTGTTGGGCAAGTACACGTAGGCCACGCGGCCGTGGGTCAGCTCATCGACTTTGCGGCGGTTGCCTTCCACCCAGGCAATGCGGCGTAGGGTGGCCTCGCTGGCCACGGGCACTACGGTTACCTCGCGGGCGCCATGCATGGTGGGCTTGTCGTTGACAGTGAGCGTGAGTTGCTTCCCGACGGTGTTCTCGAAGAAACTGTACACGTTGTCGGTGCCGGTGAGGGGGCGGTTGTTCACGGCTAGCAGGTAGTCGCCGGCCTGCACGTTCACACCGGGGCCAGTGAGCGGGGCGCGTAGGCTAGGGTTGAAGTTCTCGCCGTTAAACACGCGCTTGAAGCGGTAGTGGTCATTTACGACTTCATAATCAGCCCCTAGCAAACCGACGGGGCTAGCCGTGAGCGCGGGCATGTCGCCACCGCTCACGTAGTTGTGGCCCACTACCATCTCGCCCATCATTTCGGAGAATAGGTAGTTGAGGTCGGCGCGGTTGGCCACATGGGGTAGGAAACTGGCGTACTTTTTCTTGGTAGCGGCCCAGTCGAGGCCGTGCATGTTGGCGTCGTAGAAGTAGTCGCGCTCTAGGCGCCACACCTCGTTGAACATCTGCTCCCATTCGTGGCGCGGGTCGATGTAGGCGTCGAGGGCGGTCATGGTAAGCTTGCCATCGCCAGCCGCGGGTTTGCCGGCGGTTTCGACAATGCCGTAGCTATCGTGCGGGGCCGTGTAAAGCAGCTTCTTGCCATCGGCGCTCAGCGAGTAATCATCTATCTCCGAGAGGAATACCTCGTCTTTGCGCGCCTGCATATCGAAGCGGTGCAGGCGCTGGCTCGGGCCAGCCGCCGTGGTGGGGGTAGGGCCAGCAGCGGTGCTGGCCGGCATCTGCTCCAAGTAAAATAGCTTGTCGCCATCGGCGGCCTGCACGGTGCTGAGGCTGCCCACCGCCGAGCCCGGCACCACCAGAATGCGCTGGCTTAGCCCGGCCGTGTCAATAACGACTTTTAGCGCGGTAGCTGGCTTGGCTTTGGCGTCTTTTACGGCCACTTTCAGGTCCTTTACCGCCATTTTGGGGGTGCGGTTGCCCACAGGCTTGCCCACCACGACCGAGTCGGGCCGAGTGGCGGCGCCCTTTTCCTCGTCGCTCTGTGGGGCGAAGGGCGAGGCATCCTGCTTGTTGAGCACGGCCACGTAGAGCGTGCGCTTGCTCGTGCGGTCGTACGACGTCATATCGAGCCAATGGGTGCGCAGGCCTACATCGGTGCTAGCCGTGAAAAACAGATACTTGCCGTTGCGGCTAAAGGCCGGGGCGTCGGCGTCGCTGCGGCCATCGCTCACGGCGAACCGCTTGCCGCTGGGCAGATGATACACAAACAGTGTACGCAAGTGGTTGGGCATCAATTGCGAATAAGCTAGCCATTGCCCATCGGGCGCCCAGGTGGGGGCCAGAGCCTCATTGGGGCCGTAGGTTTCGCTGGCCACGCGCACGGGCTTTTTGCTACCCAGGTCGAGGTACCAGAGATTCAGCTTTTTATCGGTGTAGGCGATTTTCTTGCTATCGGGCGACCACTGCGGCTTGAAGTAAAACGATGGCGGCCCCATCGAATAAGCCTGCGCGGGCTTGGTACCCCGCTGGTCCTGCACCATGAGTTGGTACTCGCCGCTAGCGTCGGATACGTAGGCGATGCGCGTACCATCGGGCGACCAGGCGGGGTAGCGCTCGTGCGCACCGTCGGAATGCGTCAGGTTGCGGCTCTCGCCCTTTTTGGCAGGCACCGTAAAAATATCACCTCTCGCCTCTACCACGGCCCGCATACCGGTGGGCGAAATCGCGGTATTGCGCACCATCGAAGCCACGTTGCGGTACTGAGGCCGCAGAGCCAACAGTTCAGGCGAGATAGTGATTTTCAAGTCGCTAGCCTTGCCCGTGGCGGTATTGAACAGGTGCAACCGACCAGCCTGCTCGTACACCAATTCATTGCCGAAGCCGCTGAGCGCCTTCACATCGTAGTCGGTATGGCGAGTCAGCTGCTCGACTTTCTTGGTGGCCACGTCGTAGGCAAACACGTTGTTGGTGCGCTGCCGGTCGCTGAGGAAATACACCTTGCCGCCCAGCCACAGCGGGCTGGTGTCGGTGGCGTTTTCGTGCGGCACCTCCTCGGTGGCCAGCGTTTGCATATCCGTCAGCCAGATGGGGCCGGTCTGGCCGCCGCGGTAGTGCTTCCAGGTGGCAGTGGCGTTGGTGATGTGCGTGTGCGCCAAGCGCTTGCCATCGGGCGAGTAGCTGCCTTTCTCGCCCATGAGCAGGGGTAGGCGCGCGGGCAGGCCGCCGGCTAGCGGCACTGTAAAGAGCTGCAACGACCGCGCGTAGGCCTCTTGCGAGCTGCTAAAGAGGATGCTTTTGCCATCGGGCGACCAGTCGCGCACCACGTCGGCCGAGGGGTGCCAGGTGAGGCGCCGGGGCTGGCCGCCGCTCACAGCCACTACGTACACATCGGTATTGCGGTCATAATCACCGGAGTAGGCCAGCCACTGGCCATCGGGCGAAAAGTGCGGGTTGGTTTCGACGCCCGGCCCCACCGTAAGGCGCTGCGGGTTGGAGCCGTCGCGGTTGGCCAGCCAAATGTCGCCGGCGTAACTGAAGGCCAGCTTGTCGCGGCTCAGCGCGGGTTCGCGCAGCAACAGCGTTTCGAAGGGGGTAGAAGTCTGCGCGTGCAGGTGCTGGCTAGCTAGTAGCAGCCCCCATACCGGCAAAAGGTAGCGTTTGGGCATAGCTTGAAAAAGGAAAAGGAGAAAAGGAGTACGAAGCAACTCGGTTTGAATACCCGTTTTCCGGGCAGACGTTACCGCCTCCAAAGTAAGTATAGCCGGCGCTTCGATTGATGCCCTCCGACGGTTATCTGGCTGATAAAAAACCGCCTGCCGTGCGCCCGAAAACAGCTCCTACCCAACCTTTCGGCTTACTTCGGGTTTTGCCCTGAATTTCGCGCTCACTTTTCCCTGCGCTCATGGCCACTGCCGACTGTATTACCCTGCCCTACGCGGCCACTGGCGCGTTTTCGGGCCTCCTCACCGACTACCTGGCCCAGAAGCCGGCGCTGGCGCCCTTCTACCACCGCTTCCCCGAGCTAGCCAGCTTCCCGGCTCAGCTAGCGGAGAAAAAAGCCGCCTACCCCCCCGAAGCGCGGCAAAAACTGGTAGCCGACCTGCGCGCCCAGTATGCCGAGCTGGGCACCGAAGTGCCCACCGCCGTAGCCGCAAACCTCGATTTGCTGGCCCGCGACACCACGTTTACCATCACCACAGGGCACCAGCTTAACCTATTTACCGGGCCGCTATACTTTGTCTATAAGATAATTACGGCCATCAAGCTGAGCCAGGAGCTGAAGGCCACCTATCCCGATTACGACTTTGTACCCGTGTACTGGCTAGCCACCGAGGACCACGATTTTGCCGAAATCAACCACTTCCAGCTCTTCGGCAAAACGCACAGCTGGGCCGGCCCTAGTGAAGGCGCTAGTCTCGGCGGACCCGTCGGCCGCCTACCCCTCACCGGCCTGCAAGAAGAGCTGCTGAGCCAGCTGCCACCCGAAGTGCCCGCCGCCTTTCGCGACGCCTACACCGGCAGCGCCACGCTGAGCGAGGCGACCCGCCGCCTGGCTACGGCGCTCTTCGGCGAGCACGGCCTCGTGTGCCTCGATGCCGACCGCCCCGCGCTCAAGCAAGCGCTCAAGCCACTGCTGCTAAAGGAAATAACCGAGAAATTTTCCAACCAGGCGGTGCAGGCCACCAATGCCCAGCTCACGGCCGCCGGCTACAAGCCGCAGGTGTATTCGCGCCCGCTCAACCTGTTTTTCCTCACCGACGAGGGCAAGCGCGAGCGCCTGGAGCCCGACGCCGCGCCCGGCGCCGACTGCACCCAGGTCACGGTGCGCGGCACCGCCCGCTGCCACACGCAGGCCGAGCTGCTGGCCTTGGCCGAGGCGGAGCCTGAGCGCTTTAGCCCCAACGTAGTGCTGCGCCCGGTGTACCAGGAAATCCTGCTGCCCAACCTCGCCTACATCGGCGGCGGCGCCGAGGTGGCTTATTGGTTTCAGCTGAAGGACGTGTTTGCGGCGCTGGGCGTGCCCTACCCCATCGTGCTGCCCCGCAACTCGGCCATGTACCTGAGCCGCGCCAACGCTGGTAAGCTAGCCAAGCTGGGCCTGAGCACGTTCGATATTTTCAAGCCGCTGGCGGAATTGAAAAAGCAAGTCGGTGCGCAGCTGGGCCAGGAGGAAATCAGCTTGGCCGCGCAGCAGCAAGCGCTGGCCGCCGCCTTCCAGCAAGTGCAGGAGCTAGCACAACGCCTCGACCCCACCCTAGTAAAAACCGTGGCCGCCGAAGCCCAGAAAGCTACCGGCAGTCTGGCTGGCCTCGAAAAGCGCCTCAGCAAAGCCGCCGAAGCCAAGCACGAAACCGCCTACGCCCAGCTTACCGCGCTCAAAGACAAGCTCTTTCCGGAAGGCGGCTTGCAAGAGCGGACGGACAACGTGCTCAGCATCCTGATTAATAACCCCGGCTTTATTAAGCAGCTGCTAGCGTGCTTCGAACCGCTGGCGCTAGAGTTTGCGGTGGTGCAGGAGGGGTAGGCAGCTGAGCAGTTTGCTGCCAGTTTTGCAAAGCGTAACAGGCACTGCAAAACTGGCAGTAGCAGTCTATATTCGTGGCCTGAGCTCAGCCTTATGCACAAAGTTTTGCCTTATTCGCCGCCCAATAACGGGGGCATTAACCGCACCAACCTATTCCGCAAAATATGGACTGAGCCCCAAGCTACGCTCAGCTATATTTTAGCCAACCGTGTGGATGAGCATGTATCCATGCTCTTTGTACTTGGAGGCATTGCTCGGGCTATAGGACGAGCTATCGTGCAATACCCAACCCATAAGATGGGCGGAGCAGCCGCGCTAGTGCTTGCCATAGTTGGGGGAAGTATCTCGGGCATGATAACCTACACAAGTTATGCCTGGGGCATGAGCTTAGCTGGTGGATGGCTAGGCGGCAAGGCGACCACCGACCAGTTTAAGATGGTGCTTGGTTGGGCACTGGTTCCTACTATTGCCACCCTGCTCCTATCGATTCCCACCTTAGCCGTACTCAGTGGTGAAGCGGCCAGTACTCCACTGCTAACCCATACGTTGCTAGCAGGATGCGGCCTTTTACAACTAGGGCTAGGTGTTTGGGCCATTATAATTTTACTTAAAGGAGTCGCTCTTATTCAAGACTTTACTATTGGCCGGGCACTGGCAAATGTGCTATTGCCAGGGGCGGTACTGGTTGGGCTAATCTTACTTATTGCCAGCTTTTGGTAGACTACCGGTAAGAAATAGTGCGCATCGTTTGGGGCAACCTAATTCTCCAGCACGCATCTATCAGAGCCTAGCGCCGCCCCGGCGCTAGGCTCTTTCTTTGCGGCTATGCTTCGCTCCTTCCTCCTTGGCTTTTTCCTGAGTTTACTGACTACTACCGCCGCGCTGGCCCAAGCCATCAGTGGGCGCGTGACGGATGCTAAAACGGGGCAGGCGCTGCCCTTCGTGAATATCGGCGTGGTGGGCAAGGCGCTGGGCACGGTCAGCAATGAGCAGGGGCAGTATGGGCTGGCCTTCCAAGAAAGCTTAGCCAATGACACCGTACGGGTGTCGTACCTCGGCTACCAGCCGCTGCTGCTCACGTTGCGGCAGCTGCGGGCGCAGCCGGCGGTGACGCTCAGCGCGACTGCCGTGGCGCTGGCCGAGGTGCGGGTGCAGGCTAGCCGCCGGGCCTGGCGCGACCGCACGCTGGGCTTCACTGGAAACTCGGAGAACTCGACGCTCAGCCTCGAACCTAAGGACCTGGGAGCCGAAACGGGCACCGTTATCTACCTCAAGCGCAAGCCTACGAAGGTGTTGCGCGCCAATTTCAACGTAGCCTACAACCAGGTGGGCAACGTAACGCTGCGCGTAAACCTCTACCGCCTCAACGCCAAGGGCCGCCCTACCAACGAAAAGCTGCTGCGCCGCGAAGTGCTGCTGCCTACCACCGCCACGCACGGCCCCATCTCGGTAGATTTGGCGCCCGACAACCTGCTGCTGAATGAAGACTTTTTCCTGTCGCTGGAGTGGGTAGGCGGGGCCGATGCGGCGGCGTTGCACAAGGGGCTGGCCTTTTCGGCAGGCATTGGCTACGCCGACAACGACATCTATTTTCGCAGTACCAGCCAGGCTAGCTGGGAGCGTATTTCTGCCGGCGCAGTGTTAGCGGGCATGCAGCCCAAGCTTAGCTTTTACGTCACGGCGCAGGATTAATTACGTTTTAGGTATGACTACCCGTGTCCTCGCATTGCTTGTACTAGTCTGCGGCAGTACCCAAGCCGTGCTGGCCCAGGCCAGCTACGTAGGCACGGTGGGCGGTGCGCCCGTGGAGCTGGCCGTGAACGACACGGCGGAAGGGCTACTATCAGGCGTGTATTCTTACACCAAATTCGGGACGCCCATTGCCCTCGGCGGCCAGCTCAAGCGCGGGGTGCTCACACTCACGGAGAAGAATGCGCGGGGCAAACCGGCCGCAACGCTGACGATTCCGTCCTTCGAGAAGAGGGCTAACCAATTAGCGGGCACCTGGCGCAGCCTGGCCACTGGCAAGAGCCTACCGGTGGTGCTCAATGCCACGAACAGCCGCGAGCTGTTGCAAGTGGCAACGCTGAAAGACAGCTACTTCAGGCTTGTATTGCAAGGCCAGCCGGGGGAAACCAGCCGCGTAGTGGCCGTGAAATTAGTGGCAAAGAAAACCAATCGATTGGTGCAGCAAGTGGCGGTAGACTGCCAGTCGCAGGGCATCCACAGCGTGGAGGTAGGCGACTACAACTTCGATGGGCAGCCCGATTTTTCAATCTTCGAGAGCAGCCACGCGGGGCCGAATACGTCGAGCCTGTATTACCTATATGCCCCGTCTACTCAGCGCTACGTGCCAAGCGGATTCGAAGGAACTTCACTGGAATTTGATACCAAGACGAAGCGCGTGTACGAGCGCAATTCCTGCTGCGGCGGCACCTCGGTTACTTCTGCCGAGTATAAAGTAGTGCACAACAAACTACTAGCAGTAGCCCGCCACTGCTTTCGCTTAGACGAGAAGAAACAAGAAATGGTAGAGCGGCCCCTTAGCGCCTGCCAATAGCGCGCCATGCAGCCTCTTACTAAACCTGCCTTGCGCCGCGCCGCCCTACCCCACCGCCAGGCCCTCACGCCGGTCGAGGTAGCCCAGCGGAGCCAGCAACTAGGCGACCAGCTATTCCAGCATTTTCCGGTAGCGCAGTGGCGCTGGCTGCACATTTTCTTGCCCCTAGCCAAGAAGAACGAGCCCGATACCTGGCCAATAATTCATCGGATATGGGCGGAGAAATTACCGGTGCAGCTGGCCGCGCCGGTGGTACAGGCTGATGGCATTTTGCTGAAGCACTACGAATTAACCACAGCTACTCCGCTTATTACCAGCCGCTGGGGCATTCCGGAGCCGGTGGCTAGCCCGGCCACCGAGGTGGCGCCTGCGCAGCTCGATGCGGTGCTGGTGCCGCTGCTAGCCTGCGACCAGCAGGGCCAGCGTGTAGGCTACGGTGGCGGATTCTACGACCGGTTTTTAGCCCAGTGCCGGCCCGATACGGTTTTTATCGGGCTCAATATTTTGGACGATGCGCCGGTGCCGGCGCTGGCCGACGTGCTACCCACCGATGTGCCGCTGCACGCCTGCCTCACGCCGGGCGGGGTGTGGAATTTTCGCTAGCCCAGCATCGGGAAGGTAGCTGCTGCTTTTGGTAGTGCCGCTGCGTGGCGGCGTAGAGCAGTGGCAGCCTCACCCCTACCCCCCTTATTCGCATGGCTGCTATCGAACCCTCTGCCCCAAAAGCCGGCAAAAAACCGCGCGCCCGCAAGCACAATTTCCGCATCGACATGACGCCGATGGTAGACCTGGCCTTTCTGCTGCTCACGTTTTTTATGCTGACGACCACCTTCGCCAAGTCGCGCGTGATGGAGCTACAAATGCCAGCCAAGCCGCACTCGGATGACCAGAACACGCCTTTACAGGCTTCCAAAGCCATGACGATTATCCTAGGCAGTGGGCACCAGACTTATTATTATTTTGGGCTAGCCCGGCCTGAGGACCCTGGCGTGCCGGTGCCCACGCTGCACACCACCAACTTTGGCCCGCAGGGTATTCGGCGAGCTTTGCTGGCGCATCGGTGGCCTGCGCCCGTGGTGCTCATCAAGGCGGGCCCGCGCGCCAAATACAGCGACATGGTCGATATTCTGGATGAGATGAATAGCACAGCTCAAAAGAAATACGCCCTTACCGACCTCACAGCCGCCGACCGCCAGCTGCTACCCCCTAGCGAGCGGCAGTAGGCTTTTTAAGCAGCTCGACGTGCTCGATGCGGGCCTGGCCCCAAGGCGCAATGCTGACGAGCACGCGCACGGCGGGGCTGGTTTTGCCCAGGCGCAGGGGGCTGTCGCCGGGCACATAGTAGCGCTCCAGGTTGTAGCGCAAGCCCAGCGTGCGGTTGTAGACCTCGGTAACCCAGCCGCGCAGCACAGCCTGGCCGGGGTTGGGATTCAGCGTTTTGTCGTAGACGCCGGCCACGGTAGCGAGGCTATCGGGGCCGGTGTTGAGCAGCACGTACACGGCTTGGCGCCGCTGCGGGGGGGTAGGGCCGCGCCAGGCCGTGAGCGGCACTTCGGCGGCCGTATAGCGCAGGCGCACAAAGCTTTCGTATTGCAGGCTGTGCAACTCGACGGGCGCGGTGGCTAGCCAGATGTGCTGGCCGTAGGCCGTGGTAGCGTAGCCCGCGCCGGCCACGCCCAGCACGTAGAGCACCTGCGCCGCTACCAGCAGCCGCACCAGCAGGCGGTGAGAAGGAGTATGGCGGGTTGGCATTAGGGTAGGGGCTCGGGGGGCGAAGTGGGCGGCGGGACAAGTACGCTACCGCCTGCCGCCAAGGCTACCCCAGCGGCTAGGCGGCTCGCATTACGGCGGCGCAAATACCAGCTCAAGCTCAGTAGCAACACGCCGCCAATCAGGAAAAACAGTGACTTATCGAGGAAGGCCCAGGTGAGCTTGAAGTAGGCCACCATGGTGGCGATGATGAACAGCACGGTGCCCAACGTGAGCTGCTCGGCCTCGCCCGAGCGGTGAGCGCGGGCCAGCACCGAGCCGGCGTGCACGTATAGCACCACCAGCGTGGCAATGGCTAGCGGCAGCCCGCCCGGTAGGTAAAAACCCGGCAGCAGCAGCAGCCAATCGGGCAGCGAGGCTAGCCGACTCTGCTGCCGCTTGCCAGCCACCGAAAAGGCAAAAACTACCGCCAGTGCCCCCAGGTAGGCCAGCACAGGCGGACGCAGCAGCCCGGCGTACTGGTCAGTTTCGCCAAAAAGCGCCAGGCCCAGCGCGAACAGATAAGCCGCCACCAGCGGCGGGCCTTGCAGCGCACGGCCCGCCGCGCGGTCGCGGTGCCAGTCGCCGGCCGCGTACACGAGCATGGCCGGGATGAAAAACCAGGTGATTTTACTGTGCGAAAGCGCCACCCATAGCGCCGCCTGCCACAGCAGCCCCGCAGCCAGCACGGAGGCCATCAGCGTATCGGGGCGGCGCCACCAGCGGTAGCCACTACCCAGCGCTACTAGCCCCATAGTGGCGTAGCTGAAAAGGCCCAGTGCCTGGGTACAGTAGGTTTGCACCGCCGCCCCAATGACTATCGGCAGCAGAATTAGCGTCTGACTTTCATATAAATAACTCAGCAGCACACCCACCACTACCCAAGCCAGCAAGCCACTAACATCGTAGCCGACCAACTGGTAGAGCTGACTGGTGAGGATAATACCCGCCCCAAACAGTACCAGCCCGAGCCCGATGAGCCCGTGCCCTACGCGCCGGTTGCCGCGCCGCAAAAAGTACTCGCCGCCCGCGTAGGCGGCCACCAAGCTGCCCAGCAGCAGCCCTAGCCGCAACTGGGTGGGTAGGCTTTGCCAGTTGGCCGCCACCACGCTCAGGGCGCTCAGACCCACTAAGATGCTGCCCAGCAGCGGCAACAGGCCCACGGCTTGCACGGCATCGGAGGGGTAGCGGGCCAGCAGACGCTCCCGCTGGGCCTCAGTTATGAGGCCCTCCGTGACCCAGGCGGGGCTTTCGGTTTCGAGAAATTTACGACTCATGCAGGGTGCAACCTACGGCGGCCGGCACGGGTAGGGCCTCCTCCACCAGTTCTTCAATCAACGCCTCGAGGCCGTGGTACCAGTCGATGTGAGGTGAGGTAACGCCGCAGCCGCCCGGCGTAGGTGGGCAGGTGGTCACGGCCCAGCGGTAGTGGCACTGCGGGCAGGTGCCAGCCGTTTCAAACGTATCCCAGACGTGGCCGCAGCGGCACTGCCAGTGCGCACCACCGTCGGGCTCCCAGTGGCAGTTGGGGCAATAAATTTCGATAGAAGCGTCGGTAGCCATAGCAGGTAGGGAAAAGTTGAATAAGAAATTAAGCAGGTTTGCGGGCGCGGGTCATTTCGCGCTTGCCGGGCGGGCCGGGCAGCTTTTCGGTGAGCCAGGCGGCGGCCCGCAGGTTGCGCCGAAACTGACCCTGCGCGCAGTAGCTTACCAGCACCGCGCCGGGCGCGGCGGCGGCGTAGAGCTTCGCAAATACGTCCTCTGTCCACAGCTCGGGCTGTTTTTCGGGAGCAAAGGCGTCGAAGTAGATAAGGTCGTAGTGACTAGGGGGTAGGGCCGCGTCCTGAACTTCGGCCAACAGCTTAGTCAGGCTAAAGCCAAGAGCAAGGGCTAACGGCTCGTCCCAGGGCGCGGCGTGTAATTGGCTGAACGCGTGACTTATCGCGGCATCAGCCTGCCACTGCGGCGCTAATGCGGCTACGGCTTCGGCAGGCAATGGCACCGTTTCGTAGCCATCGTAGGCTACGGTCGCACCAGCGGGCTGGGCGGCTTCCAACGTTAGCAAAGCATTGAGGCCGGTGCCCAGGCCTACTTCGAGTAGGCGCAAAGGCGGCCGGCCAGACTGGCCCAAGCCCGCCGCCAGCGACGGGCGCAAGCCCGCCTCGATAAACACGTGGCGCGACTCCTGCGCCGCCCCGTGGCGTGAGTGGTAATGCTCATCTAGCGCGGGCACGTAGAGCGTGGGCGAACCGTCGGCAGTGGTGCGCACCTCTATTTTTGACTCCGTTCCCAACTGTTCGTTGCTCATCTGTTAACTGCTCACTGCACTCATGCCCCGCGTAAAAGTAAGTTTGCCCGAAAGCTTTGGCTTCGCGGTGGAGATTCCCGTCCGCATCACCGACCTCAATTACGGTGCCCATCTTGGCAACGATGCCTTGCTGAGCATTCTGCACGAGGCGCGGGTGCAGTTTCTGGCTAGCCTCGGCACGGCCGAGTTTGACCCGGCCAGCCAACTGGGTTTCATCATGGTCGATGTGGCCATCGAGTACAAGGCCGAGGCCTTTCACGGCGACGTGCTGCACCTGGCCCTAGCCGCCAACGACCCGAATAAATACGGCTTCGACATCGTGTACCACGTTAAAAACCAAGCCGGCAAGGAAATCGCCCGGGCCAAAACAGGTATGCTGTGCTTCGATTACAACACCCGCAAGCTGCGCGCCCTACCCCCCCAGCTAGCAGTCAAAATCAGCTAGTCACGCCGTGTTTCGCCTCGTCGTCATCACCGCGCCTACGGCCCTGCCCGATGAGACGCGCCTGCTCACCGAGCTGCTGGCGGCCGGCCTAGCGCACCTACACCTGCGCAAGCCCGGCTGGCCAGCCGAGCAGCTAGAAACGCTTATTCAGGCGCTGCCAGCGCAGGATAGGGCGCGCATTGTGTTGCACAGCTACCCTCACCT
>Ga0160429_1001641_pt1 | contig 12278 bp, 12 predicted proteins | sample SolpanmetagenomR_FD_108199 | JGI IMG/M metagenome (GOLD analysis project Ga0160429, IMG submission 108199) | Solar panel surface microbial communities from Lawrence Berkeley National Laboratory, California, USA - R | ecosystem: Engineered > Built environment > Solar panel > Unclassified ... | reverse complement strand
TTGTGTTTGTGCTGTGCTAGAAGGAGCTGATATACTACTGTCGTTGTCGTCGGCTACTACCGAACCGGGAGATTGGAGAGTTGACAGACTTGCCTGTTGTGATTGCTGATATGGCTAACCGGGTCGATGATATTCATACACGTATGTCTGGACCAGAAAGAGATTAGTGATCAGCACGTTCTGAATACTACCTGATGACAGTGGGAACGCCACTCCAGTGGAACTTTGATGCCTTTGAAGGCGAAGATATGCTTGAGGAATGGTGTAGGCAATGAATCACTATACACGAGGGAGAGGAATCATCACGAGTAGTCTGAGAGGATACTGTTTTTTTTTATTAGACTACTATAGATTGTTTAGTTTGAGTTGTGCATTAGAACAAATCATCTTTCACACCAACAACCTCAGAACTTCAACTAGACGAGAAGAAGGAACAGGGATCACCGGCGGTGTATCAACCTTATGAAAGGGAATGATCTCGTTGTAAGAAAAGCATTGCTTAAAAACACAGGAAATAGGGACACTCAGAGTCCAACTGCGTCGCTCAGGTCTTCGGTGCCATGTGATCCTGGGCCAACCCATCATAATAACCATTCAGCCAAGTCCATACATGGCGGGATACTATCCATTGGCGCCGGATACTGGTCTGTTTCCGTGAATTTGGCGGGCTGTTCGCTTAACTATATTCAGTTACACTGTTCTCTGAAAGGACTCGGGATCCGTTATGTTCATGGTTCCCGATCCATACCATCCTCTCGTCAACTGGCCACTAACAGCTGCGTCCTAGCGTATTGCGAAATTCCAGGGGAATGTCACGAAGCAGCCGAGGAGAACACGGGTTTTGGATGTCGCCTCAAAAATAAGACGAAAGTAGAACGCATACGAGCGAGTGCCGGTACTTCCGCCTCAGCTATCCTTTTTCCCGACATGTTCCTCAAATCACCACCTCTTTCTTTCCTCACGACCACCAACTCCTGCTCTTCTCTACTTTCTTCCCCTTCCCTCCCTCGTCCAATCTCCTCAACCCTTCCCCAGCAACAACAACCCCCTCCTGAAACCCAATCGCATTCGCCAAACTCATCGCCTCCTCAAACCGTTCCCTCGCGCCCTTGACATCCCCCAGCATCTCCGCAAACTCGGCCAAATTACTCGTCGCGACCGCACACCCCTGATCGCACTCCTCATTCCGCTCCGGAGGTTTGATATTCGCCGCCAATTCCAACGCGCGCTCAGCCCAGACACGTGCGGCGGCAACGAGCTCTTTCCGCGGCGGTGGAGGGCGGTTGGGTTCCGGAGGGACGACCTGTTGTGCGAGAGAGGCGGCGAGATTGTTCATTAGGACCACGCTGTGGCAATCTTGTCTTTGGGATTTTAGGGAGAGGGCGGCGAGGAAGAGGGAGGCGGCGAAGTAGTGGTTGTCGGATTCTTCGAAGGTGTGTGCTAGGGCTGTGTTTTTGTGTCAGTCATGGTTGCCTTCAGCGAGAAGTATCGGTGGACATATACCCTCCATCTGACTCCCCACCTCGTCGTCACTCTGCCACGGCCCTTCACCTTCCTTCACTCCCTCCACAAGTCGTCTCTGCCTCTCGCGCATTGTTGTTGTCACCGCCCATTCCAGTTCCGTCCTACATCTCTCCCGATCCGGTGCGTATGGACTTGTGTACAGCTCCGCCAACTTCACCGCATACACGCATGCCCTATTCAACAGCCTCGACCGATCTCTCAGATTCCCCTCTTCCGCGCCAAACTTCTCCACCCACTCCAAACTCCGATCCTTAAGTTGCTGATAAATATCAATCGCTTGGGGCAGCGCTCCGACACTGATATACATCCGCGCCAACTCCGTATAAATAGCCATAACCTCATTACTTAGCGGATGCATCCCATTCTCCTTGGCAAGGGTTATAGCATCCACGAAAGCTTTCACGGCTTGTGGTCGATCTGGATTCGTGTCTGTGAAGTAAATCCCACGACGGATCTTAAGTGCAACAGCTTCGGGGTAGTTGCCGTACGAGGCGCGGATTTTGACGTTGTACCATATCGACCAGACGAATGCGGCTGCGGCGCCGAGGACTGATATTATGGCGATGGTGCCGATGACGGGATCTTGGCGGAGGATGCGGCGCACGCCGCGTGGTAGTGTTATGTGTCGAATCTGTTGTGATGGGAGATGTGATGTTCGCCCCAATAGCCCCCAGCCGAGCTTTATGGATTGTTGCGCGTGGCATTGTGTTGGGTTTCGGAGGATGAATGAGGGGCTTTTGGCATTGTGGATCTGTCGATAGAGAGTCCTGCCAGTTTGCACTCTTGAAATAGGTCGACTGAACATTTTGAGGAGTTGGAAGATGGTTGTGATTGTAAGTGTCACTCATGACACTTCTTCTTCGAAATTCGGCAGTTCCTCGGCAAACAGAAAACGAGTGGGTTGAAACGCTTAGTAAGCTCTTAGTTGTATGATTTCAAGTCAATGAATACGAAACCTTGCCTAACGACGACAATATCAGAAAGCGATCATGCAGATACAAAAATGCATTGTCCCCTCCTGTCTCTTCTATGATAAAGCCGTCAAGGCTCAATAACTTTCTGCAGAAAGATACAACGTCTGGAAGCTTTACCCAAAGCCCAATGCCACACACACAATAGCTGGGCATCACTGATTCCGTGCTTGAATTATTCGTGCATCAAGATTCTCACGAAGCCAGCCTCAGCAAATAGCTGACGAAGTCAGCATCATTTTCTCGATCTTATCAATGGTATCTCCCTCTCCGGATGTTCTCGTATGTGATCTCTTATGTTTATTGCTGTACAGAGACTTTGTCCGGGGCTTGGCATCAAAAGCCCTTCACGTGAGTAGCTGATATCATGATTTGACGGCAATCATCTTTGTGAGACGCCATTACTACTTTTTCCGAGACTAGCCTTGGCCAAGGCGGCTTGAACTTCTTCCATGTGGTTTGAGAAGTTATCTAGTGATTATGGTGTGTCAGCAAGAGGCTTTCCTTTAAGGAGCATACAAGCCACATTAGATTACTTACCAACAAGATCATCCCAGATTTTAGACTCGTGCTCATGCTTCTTGTCAGAATTCCATGCATAATCCGTGATAGTGAACGGCCGGTTACTCTCAAACATAATCGCAATTGCGCCTTTGGATATCTGCATCTCCGGAGGCGGCGCTGCTGATGCCTCTTTGAACTAATGATATGCGACTCCGTGCGGCACCATACCACATCCATAAGACGCTCCGCCAGGTTGGAACTCATCGGACCGGCCGCCGTACTCTCCATAGATCATGCCCACGAACTCGGGGGCTACATTACGATGGTAATATCGACGCATTGGCGGCGTAGATGTGCGTCGCGATTCCTTCACGGAGCGTTGGATGACCCGAGCCAGCGATAATCTTCATACCGTCGACGAAGTCCACTTCGCCACCAAACGGAATGTCAAAGGGAAGCCATGCGAGTTGTGTGGGAGAAACGTGTACTTTCTGATTGAGTGGGAGGAAGTTCGACTCATGATCAACATTATCAGGAAGATCAGTGAATCCATTACGAGCAACAGCAGACCGAGATCTGTACAGCCAGGATCTTTCGTTCAGGTGACGCGGTGCCACGGAAGCAGAAGCTGTCATCTGCTCTGCATAGAGACCGTTTCGCACGCATAGGGTTCTCAAGTTTGGACATGTTGTGAAGTAGCAGAATCTACACAACGATGGTCTTGGAATGAATGGGAAATAGTGGAAGCATGCCCCCTCCTTTTATGAGCACTGGTGGGGGTAAGTTGAGGGGGGCCAAGAAAGGAGTACTCGGTAGATGATGTAAGCGCAACTATCGAGATGGCACAAGTGATTGGGGGTTGTTTGATCAAGCCCAGTCTTCCAGACTTGTGTCGCAGTGAACATTATTTCTTGAAGAATCTGGAGAGCGGAAATACTAAAGGAATAGATGCGGGGTGGTAGATAAGTATTCTTTGTAAGCAGCTTTTCGCGTAACTTATGAAATTGCTCCGGGTAATCAACACGGCACTCTTTGCTCAAGCTCTATTACTTCCTGTATGCCAATAACAATGCCAGCCTGTTCAACAGTAGATATGGTCATAAACACACATATAACTAACAGGCATGCGCTCTCAAGTCACAAGATGCTAAGTGAGACTTGCTCGTGCTGGAGCTCAGAAGATTTCCGGTGACTAGGAATCGACTTAGGATAACCTCGGGCCTGATTACCCCACAATTCCGACTTATGGTAGCTTCAACAACATCTAAAGGGACTTTAGACCATCAAACGTTGGCTAATAAAAAAAAGATTTCCTCGTATCGAAGAAGGATAACCAATCACGTTTTTGTTCTTGAATAGCCGCACAATGACAGAACGACTTCCTCTCTCCGTCGGCTTTATAGGTGAGAGGAAAGGAGTTCAAGTGGAACGGATGATGCTGACCCATCTATAAGGACTTGGCGCCATGGGCTGTGAGTCTTGTTTTTTTATTATCTATCATCGCCAAGCATCCATGCTTACAACTTCTGAGATCCCATGGCGGTCAATTTAGCCCAGAAACTACCCGAATCTGCGCATGTACACGTCTACGATGTCTTTCCACAAGCCGTGACGACTTTTTGCAACGAGTTTCCAAAGGGCAGAGTCGTCTCGTGCGAAAACGCCAAGGCAGTCGCTGAGAAATCGGTATATTTTCCCCAAACGAGTTTGGAAATTTGGGACGTACATTTGACCATATAGGATGTAATATTGACGATAGTGCCGGAGGGTTCGCACGTGCGGGCTGTATACTTGACGGAAGGGGAGGGCATCCTTGCTGCTGACCTGTCCGGTAAACTACTCATTGACTGCTCGACCATCGACACAGAGACATCTCTCAAGGTCAAGGACGCCATTTCCTTCTCGTATCCATCCGCTTCTTTCTACGACGCACCCGTTTCAGGCGGTACGATTGGTGCCGTGAATGCTAGCATAACTTTCATGCTCGGGTGCGCCGAGACAGATCCAAACTACCCCCGTATCCTCGAATTCCTCAGTCTTATGGGCGGCAAGATCTTCGCCTGTGGCGGACCCTCCCTAGGACTAGTCGCGAAACTCTGCAACAACTACTGCAGCGGGCTGATCGCGATCGCGACATCTGAAGCTCTCAACATCGGCATCAAGTCAGGCATGAATCCAGCGGTATTATCCGCAGTTTTCCAGGCTAGTACGGCGGGCAGTGCTATCAACGACAAATTCAACCCGGTGCCGGGCATTTGTCCAGATGCGCCGGCGAGCAAAGGCTACGCTCCGGGCTTCAAGATACAACTTATGCGGAAGGATTTTAATCTCGCTTGTGAGATGGGGCAAAGGGTAGGCGTGAAGACAGCCTTAGCGGAACCGGGACTCGATGTTTATACGAAAGCGATGCAAGATCCGCACTGTAAGGATCTGGATAGTAGGGTGGTGTTTCGTTATCTTGGCGGGGAAGAAGACTGGGCGAAGAGATTCGAGAGAGGCAACAGTGGAAAGAATGTCTGAAAAGTTGAAATCTTGATGATTGTTTATTTTGCTCGGTGTAGCCGTGTTCTGTTGCATCGTGATTTGACTAACATCCTTGTGTGGTTGACGATCGCTCCCTTATTTAGCTTCACCCAATCTGTATCCAGCGAAGTGGGGTAATTAGGTTCGGCTTCCAAACCCCTCGTTGCGACAAATCTTCTGTCAAGCCATGCTATGTCCACAACTGTGACAGATCTCACACAACCTGCAGGTGAAACATTCGACTCACTGCGTCGACCTCATGAAGACTCTGCCATGGCCACTTCCTCCACTCCGCCAGCATCTCTACCAAGCGTAACTGTGCACGCTTTGTCAGCCGGATTCATAACATTGCCATCAGCTGCATTTATCCATCCAGTCGAGGCAGAGGAGCGTGTCACTGTGCCTTCTCTTTCATTCTTAATCCAGCATCGCTCCTCACCCTCCGCAAACCCAGTACGGATGGTCTTCGACCTCGGCATTCGTAAAGTTCATACCGATTACCCCGCGCCCTTGGTTGAGCATCTTACCAAGAACCGTAAGCCTTTCTCAACACGACCAGATGTCAGCGAAAGTTTGGCTCGAGGTGGTTTGACCAACGACGATATTGAACTAGTGGTATTAAGTCACGTCCATTGGGATCACGTGGGTACGCCGAAGGACTTCAAACGAGCGACGTTCGTAGTCGGGTCTGGATCTCTGACGGTACTAGACAGTAACGAGGGCGGCATCACCGGAGGGCATTCTCATTTCGAGAAAGACTTGTTGCCTAGGGATAGGACTGTTGAGCTTCCTCAAGTAGGATCTGCACTGAATACTGAAAACAAGAGAACACCCTCCTTGGGGTCTCGGATTAAACAGGAGGACCTAGTTTACCGTGCGCTGGAGTTCTTGGATGTCATCGACATTTTCGGATCCGGCCTGGTATATCTGGTGGATGCGCCTGGCCACTTGCAAGGGCACCAGAACTTGCTGGTCAAGCTATCGGATTCAAAGTGGCTGTATCTTGCAGGCGATGCCGCTCATGATCGACGTCTGTTGCGAGGCACACATAGGATAGCAACCTGGAAGAGCGTACATGGGGACACATGCTCCATCCATCATGATGACGTTCAAGTCATGGAGACTTTGAAGAAAGTGCGCAAGTTAGAGGCCGAGGGATTGGCTGGCTGTAAGGTGGAAGTTGTATTTGCTCATGACATCGAGTGGTACAGCGAGGATGCTAACAAAGAGAGATTCTGGCCAGGGACTATGTAAAATGAGTGTATAGACTGTTTTGAAGCCAATAGGTTGCAAAAGGGCAGGATGAAATGATGCTGAGCACGTGACACATAGGGTTACTACTTTCAATGATTTTCGTATATTTAAACTATAAAACGCCAAGCGGTCTACTGTGAGAGATAAACTAATTATAGCGTACGAAGGACATCGATATTCAATAATGCAAACCGAACATTAATGTAAAAGTTATACCCAAACAACCAAATGCCATCGCTATTCGAAGAAAAAGTTCTCTAAGAAGAAGCATCATCAGTCATCAACCTACAGCCCCACGCCCGCCCACCCGACGACGAACAGAACTAAACCACCGACCCCCCAACACCACTCCCAGTCTCTTCTCACCTCTCCAATACCGCCTCCTTCGCGGTATGAACATTCTCAAATGCGCCTCTATCCTCTAAGTTCCCCCGTTCCCTACCAAGCCTCATATACCCCTTAACCCTCGCCATGCCCTTTCCCTGCCCTTTATTCCTCGCAACCTCCTTGAGCAACTCCTCTTCGATCCGCCAAGCCTCAGCAACAGTCCTCTTCGCCCTCGCCAACCCCTCCTCGCCCTGCTCATGCACTAACTCCCTCAACTCTTTAAGCCCCTGCGCCTTCCGCGCGCGCCGTATAAACGCGTCCGGCGTGCGTCGGCCATGTCGAGTTTCAATCTCCTTTTGAACGCCCTTCATCGCGAAGCCCAAGGGTCCGACGACGGCGGCCGCTTCTTTGAGAACTAACCCGCCGAGCCCTTTCCCCACGCCGGACATGAAGCCCGTGACGCCGTCCGAGCGGGCGCCGCGGTAGGGCTGCGTGACGACGCCCGTGAAGGCGTCGTAGGTGCCGAGGAAGAACTCGGAGCCGGCGGCCTTGAGGCCCGTCGTTAACGATGTGATGCGCACCGGCCGGCGGACTGTGTCGTCGCCGTAGAGGCGGGGCGCGTTGTGGAAGCCTTGGGCGACGCCGACGAGGAGGTCCATGGGCACTTTGGCAATGATGCCGACGGGTTTCGCGATGTTGGCCGCCGTATGCATGGTTAGATTCTGGGCGAAGTGGGAGTCGTCGGCGGATAGGGTGGAGAGGGTGGAGTCGAGGTGTTGGGGGCCACCTGGGCGGTGGGCTTCGGCGGCTTGCATTTCTTCCTCTTGTTGTTTCGCGATTGCGTTTTCGAGGGCGTCGCGTTGCGAGCTGCTTTTGCTGGTACTTTCTTTGGGCAGTGGGCTGGGCTGGTCTGAATGAGGGTGTTGGTTGGTTGAAAGGTAGCTGTTATCGTGTGATTGTTGGTTGTTGTTGTTGTTATTGTTGTTTGGGAAGTGTACTTGATTGTGTCCGCCTCCGTGATGTTCCTGGTCTTGCTTTTCCAAGGTGTGAAGACCATTGCTGTCCTCCTCATCCGAGATGTAATCCGAAGCAGATGAATATTGCTCATCGCCGTGTGCGGCAGCATGATCGTGCGAGGCTTTACGACCATGAGTAACATTGTGCCCGTGCTCATCGACGTCAGACTCACTCTCCTCGGGCTCACTTTCGCGTTCCTCCTTCAACTGCTGTAGGGTATGGCCGCGCTCCTTTGCTATCTTCTCAAGCCTCTTCTTCTTCCTGTCATGCTTCACTCGCTTGTCGATATCCTTTCCAAAAACAATTGGCGCATCGACAATACTTCGACCGAGCCCGACAAGATCCTTCATGACAGCAGATGCTCCACCAGTCAATGGATCACCCGGACCTTGGAAATCATTCCAGTCATAGTGGCGTATCAAGCGAAGATCATGGTAGCGAACCTTCGTCTGATCCACGAGTAGTCTGGCTGCCAGTGTGGAAAGTCGCAACTTAGTCGACTGATACTGCCAAACAGATGGCCTTTCCGGAAATATTGAACATCTCAAGTCAGCTTCACCACGCATGGGGAGATTCGCGTGAAAAGCCTTGACCGCATTAGCAGCACCGTCACCCTCAGCTTCGATACTCTTTGCGATTTTCATAACATTCTCCTTTGCTTCCTTGGTCAAGCATTGCTTGATACCTTCGGCAAACTTTTCTACAGTGAGGTCCTTGTATGGTATGCATTCAAACGCACCAGCCTTCTTGGCTGCCACACGCGATCCCCAGAATGGTTGATCACCGAAGAATGGTACAATCATAGTCGGAAGACCCATTTTCAGCCCGGCCGCAGTCGTTCCAGCACCTCCATGGTGAACAACAGCTTTGCATTTCGGGAAGAGCCAGTCATGAGGCACATTCCCAAGCATGTGAATGTTATCAGGAGTGTTTTTCTCATCTCCAAGCCCACCCCATCCCTTGCTGACCAAAGCTCTAACACCCGCCAATTTAACAGCATTGAAGATCAACTTTGTAAATTCGGCGGGGTCATCGATAACAATACTGCCGAATCCAATGTATATCGGTGGTTCACCAGCATTAAGAAACTCCTCGAGCTCTTTCGGAGGCTTGAAACTCGAGGCTAATTCGAGGAATGAGAATCCCACAATACTGATCTCGGGACCCCAGTCCTTCGGTTTGGGACATAGTGCAGGAGACCACATATATGTATAAGGGACCTTGAGGCGGTAAAGTTGGCCCGGCGCCCATAATGTAGATACAGGCTCCAGACCTAGTGTCCTCGTCCTGAATTTGTTCACCAGGTCACCCAGTCCTTGCCAAGTCATCATATCAACAAGGGGGTATGACAAGAAGTTGACGTATTCAGCAGTAGCGTTACTCTTCTTGATTGTAGCAAGCGGGCTAAACGGTTAGTCTAAGTTGAGGGAATAAATCAAGCACATAGCTTACTGAGCGAATTCCGATGTTGGAGTGAAGGGAAAAGTGAACATCAGATGTAGAGGACAACCCAATGCCTCCGCGCAATGTATGTGAGCGAAACTAGGGGGATTGGCAATGATTGCATCCGCAACGAAAGGGTACTCCTGCGTGACTGTCAAAATATATTAGAGCAATTTCCACCACAGGATCCTAAATACTTACGCATCCTCTTATTGCCCTTGTCAGTCTCGTCATCCGTAGCGTTAATGCAAGCCCTCCACATCCCCTGAAACATCTCAAACATCTGGGATCTCCGTCGTCCAATCTCTCCTTTCCTGATAGTCTCCGCTTTAGGTATCATACCAGGATTCTTCACCATGAACGCCATGAGCTCCGAGGGATCTCCACCAACTGAGAAGAACTCCAATCCGCACTCCTTTTCCACAAACTCTTTAAAGGCAGGATGAGTCGCTATTCGAACACGGTGACCATACTCGTCCTGCAAGATCTTCCCAACCTTGATGAACGGCTGAATGTCTCCACGCGAACCAATGACTATCACGACGATGTTCATCTTCGGCCGTGGAGTATTATCCACCTCCGAAGTCCGGCGTTTCAAAGACTCATTCACCTCCTGCGCTCTCCTCGCTTGATCCTTTTCGCTCGGGTTCGTCCCACCTTCCGCCTGCCCGATATGTTGCATAATACCCGCGCTTAACGCCTTCGCCATCCATCCCTTGTCGCCCTTCTGGTCTACCGTGATATTCAACCGACCGTCTTTCTTCGACACTTTGCCCTGCGTTTTTATGTGTTCATTCTGCATGCAGAACTGCGAGAACATCCCCGGTCTGCCGCCTTTCCTCGGGTTTCGGAATGATCGTTTGTGGCGTTCATCTTCGGAATCAGAGGAGGAATCTGAGGTTCCGGATGCCTCTGACATGGAATATCTCTGTTGTTGTCGTTGTTGCTGTGCTTCTGCACCTGCGTCTGTGAATTGTACGTGGCCTTGGCCATGTGTTGCGTCTGGGTTTGTCGCCATCCTAACACTTCAAGTATTTGATCTAGAAAGTTGCAACAGATAGTACGTGACTATTCCAAGGATGTTGATTGCAAAGGAGAGGTTGTTTCAATCGCTTCGCCTTACGCTAATGCTAATGCTGTGTAACGCAGGATGCTATATTGGATCCAAAGACGCAGATGAAATAACATCTAGAATTCGAGTCTGAAGAGAGTCGTATACAGGCTCTAGGGGACTATGCCCAGGCACCAGCAGAGATGCTACCTAGATCTGGCAGGGATTCGCCTGTCGAGAAAAGAAACGCAAAGCTAGAGGTTGAGACTGAGTAGGTTAAGACGAATAGGTGAAGTCAAAAGGAGAAGATAGGATAAGTAAAGGCAAGAATCACATTGCCAGAGGCATAAAGCCACCACAATATGTCAAACGGCAGAAGGAACAAGCGAAAAGTGACGTTCCTACGTCATTCGGGTTGTTCGGACGAAAATCAAAGGACTGCCGAGTTAATATTCGTATATGTCAGACGCGATTTAGCATGACTGCTATGATTTATCACCCAGATCGTGCTTTGATATCTTCCTCCCAAGCATGGTTCAGTTTAATAATGCTATGCAAAGTCACCACAGTGTTAAAGATCGACAATGAAGCGACATCCATGTCATACCGAATTCTATCGTACGGGGTTTGGCGAGCGCTGCTCTAGACAAAACAATCTTATGAGTACAGATTGGATGAGTTGCATGTGGTCGACTGCAATATTGTTACTGACAAAGCGGCTTGAATTAGATGTTACGGGGTTGAAAATAGCGATGCCAACAATAAGGATGGATACCCATCTGAAAGGCAGGATGTATTGGTGTATATCTTATGAGGTTGTCACCCATATGCTGGTAACCGCGTGGGATTTGTAGTCTGCAACTTGCAGCATCTGCTTGTGCATGTCTAGATAGTCCTAACAAAACATCTCAAGTCTAGCTGTATGCATGAAGTTCGTATATATCCCATTCTTTACGTGTCCATACTAGAAGCGGTATCGAACTCAACACAGTATGACCAGTGGCTAAGTCAAGAAAATTCGAATCTTTCAAAAACAGTAATGTATTCCATTACCGACTATGCAAATCAGTATTACTATTATACAGTAATAGGAAATTAAGAGGAGACGCCGTAGCGAGACCCGAGAGAGACGTAAAAGGTAATAAGAAAAAAAAAGGTCTTTTGCAAAACGCCCAGCCGAAGCACACCAAAGAATGCGAACGACGGTGATGCATGGTACGAGAGAATTTTATCGGTTCAGGCCCTTCTCTTCCACTAGAATCCGGGCCTCCTTGCGCTTTCTGTAATTCGTCCCCAAACGCGCACTACTACCACCAACTCTTTGCTATATTACGAGACTTCGAATCGGCAATCTTCTGGTACTAGAGCATTTATACTGCAGAGGAATTAGCTGGAGCTCATATGTACAATGCGTAATGGAAGCGCGATCAATTTCTCGAGGACACTTTTTCGTCAAGAAGTGAACACGTGGAAAATCCGATACATCGAGAAACCTTTTTCGAGCGCATTTTGAGATGTTTCCGGAATGTTACGTACCCTTGGAGCCGCGCATGTTGGCGCCGCTGCCTCTAGCCTGGAGACCAGAGAGAACGCAGGAAGCAGCGTACGAAGCGAAACCGAACCATAGAAAGGCCGTGACGGCTTGCGCCTCGTGGCAGCGCTTG
>Ga0160429_1001640_pt1 | contig 12280 bp, 7 predicted proteins | sample SolpanmetagenomR_FD_108199 | JGI IMG/M metagenome (GOLD analysis project Ga0160429, IMG submission 108199) | Solar panel surface microbial communities from Lawrence Berkeley National Laboratory, California, USA - R | ecosystem: Engineered > Built environment > Solar panel > Unclassified ... | reverse complement strand
GCAAGCACTACTGGCTGCCGCCCGCCGCCTACGAAACCCCCACGTCGCTCCTGGTCTTCGTTACCGACCTACTCCGTCGAATCGGCTCACCAGACTACCATGTTACTTTTGCCTGACTACTTAATACCAGCAATGAGCCCCGCCATTCAATTATCATGGTCCATAGAACGGGATTGTAGAGCGTCTCGCCCCGCGTCATCACGCCGTACAAAGCATCACCCACAAACTGCCGGAAGGTGGGCATCCACTGCCAGAAAGCGCCAAACCACGCCGCGCCACTAGCCGTTGCGGCCGGCTGGTTGTAGAAGCTATGGGCTAGCAATAGCCCGTAGGCCAGCGCCACGCTCACGCCCACCGGCACTCCTAGCCGTACGTAGCGCCGGAGCAGCTGGGCTAGCAGGCTGCGCCAGCCGTACGGGGCTCGGGCAATTGATTCGGCTAAGACTAATCCGCTGAGAACAAAGAAGAAGCAAACCCGAAAGTTGAGCACTATGTGCACCGGCGAGGCCGCAAACCATGCCTCCCAGGTGCCGGGCAGGTGCGTCGTAGCCGGGTCGCCGGTCATGCTAGTGGGGTAAAAGGCCGCGGTGTAGTGGTGCACCACTACGGCCAGTGCTGCCAAGCCACGCAGGCCATCCAAAAAATCAAGCCGGGCCGGAGGCGGGGCGACAGGCAACCCACGGCTAGGTACTGAAATAGACAAAGCACAAGGAGAAAAGCTGGCAAAAAAAACCTCTTTCCAAACAAAGGAAAGAGGTTTTTCAGGCATATAAATACTACCAGCCTAATAATTAGGCTAGCGGAGTAATACAAGCTTGCCCCAGTCGTTTTTGAAGGCTCGGTCGCCCGCCGTATCGTACTTGCTAAACGAGCCGTTGGGATCATCGAGGGCGACGCGGTAGAGGTAGGTACCGTTGGCAAGGCGGTCGCCGTACTGGTCGGTGCCGTCCCAGGCGTAGTCGGTGAGGTTGTTGCCGATGTGCAGCGGCCCGAGCTCACCCATAAAGATTTCGCGCACCACCTTGCCGGTCAAGGTCATGATTTGGATTTTCATGTTGCGCGGCAGCTCGCTGCCTGTTACCGTGAACACAAACCGGGCTTTGCTCGTCACGGGGTTGGGGTATGGGTAGACGTTGGAAACCATCGACTTATTGACGACTTCAAACTTCACCTGGAAGTCTTGGGTGCCGGCGCTGGCGTTGGAAGGGTCGCGGCCCTGCACGCGCAGCGTATACACGCCATCGGCGAGCGGCGTCGTCAGGCCCGGCCGGTATTCCAGCTTGGCCAGGCTGCCCGACGTGTTATCGACGCTAAACTGCACCTGCCCACTGTTCAGGTCAACCACCGTGGGCGTGGCCTGGCCGACTCTCTGCAAGAACACGGAGAACGAAGACACATCCGTGATGTGGCGCAATTGGTCTTCATCCTTAAGCTGAATGTTGATGACCGGCGTGGCTGACACGATTTCTCCATTGAGAATATGGCGGCCATCGACAGCGACGTCGAGCGTGGGCGGCACGTTGTTGTCGCGCACCGTGAAGGGAGCCAGTTGCAGCACGTTATTGAAGTAGTACAGCTCGGGCTGAAGCTGGGGGTTGACCACCACGCGGGGGTAAAACTTCCCATACTGCCCGATTACGTCCAGCGTAATGGGTACGGTGAGCACGCTGTCGCCGGCCGCGGGTGCTCGCCGCGCCGTAATAAGCTGCGTTTTGCCAGCTACTGCCAGGCCCGTGGCGGCGTTGATGAGCGATACCTGCACCTGCAACGGATTCACGAAGCTTTCCTGCGAGACGTTGTCAAACTTCACGGGAAAGCTGAGTTTGCCAGTGGTGAGGGCTTGGTTTTTGAGGCGGGTAGAGTCGTACACGGCGGTGGCGACCAGGTCGCGGCGCACTACCCCTTCGGGCAGGCCCTTGTAGGTGATGAGCCACTGCTTGAGCTGCGGCGGGATGCGGTTGACGGAGTCGGCCAGGGCTAGCGATAGCCGCATGTACGGGTACGTAGTGGCCGAGTAGGCGCTCAGGTCGAGCGGCTGGGTACCCACGCTGGCATTCAGCACCGTCGCTTTGCCAGTGGCATCGACGCCCGAGAGCGTAAGCGTGTAGCTGGAGGTTGAGGTCTCGCGGCGAATCGTATTGTAGAGCGTCTGCCACTGCTGCGCGGGGCCGATGAGGGTACTCGTGACCGACCCAGACTTGCCGGGGACGTTGAGCGTGTAGTTCAGGTCGATGCGCTGGCGGTAGCTCGGGGTGGCCGACGTGCGGTCGGGGCCCAGCTCGGCCAGCAGGCTACCGCCGGTGGTGCGCTTCTGCCCTAGCAAGGCCCAGCCATCGCCATTTTTGAGCTGGGTAGCTAGCTTGCTACCCAGCTGCGTGGCGAGCTGTTGCAGCGTAGCAGCCAGGGCGGGCTCGGCGTAGCGCAGGCGGTTTTCGCTCACCAGTGCCACGTAAGCGCCATCGGGCACGTTGCGCAAAAACTCGAGCAGCTGCGCCCGGCGGGCAGCGCTGTTGTTGATATTGTCGAGCGTATCGTCGTTGCTAGCGAAGTGGTAGAACGTCTGCCCGCTCAGGCCGCAGGTGGCGTACGAGCCAGGAATGGTGAGGCGCTGCAACGTACGCTGGTCGAGTACTACCACCATCAGGTTGGGCGCATTCACGGCGCAGTTGCCAACGTAAGGAGGCGAGTTTACGGTTGTTTGCACGCCGTAGCCACCGAGTGTACTGAAGGTGGGGCCGCTGCCAGCCGCACCCCCGCCTATCGTAATCAACTCCACGGGCTGCTGCTGGCCGGGGAAGCTCCAGCGGTTGCTGGGCGTGGCCACCGTGACGCCGCTGAGCTGGTTGCGGGCAAACTGCGCATTGTGGCTCTGCGACCAGCCGCCGAGCGTGGCCTTCGGAATAACCCGGAACGAGCTGAGGTGCCAGGCATTGTCTTCGGTGCCAGTGGGGTTGGTAAAGCGCACGCGCCAGTACCACACCACTGAGTCGCGCCCGGCGGCGGGCAGCAGGGCCTTGGGCGGCACGAAGCTCGCCACCGTGCCCGCCGACAGCGTAGCACTTTGCAGGGCCCGGCTGTTGAAGCTAGCCACGGAGTCTACCTGAAAGTCATAGTTACGCACCGAGCTAGTCAGGTCGTTGCTCTGGGCCACCAGGCGGGGCGTGGTGCTCGGCGTAATAGCAAACTCATTGAGCGCCAGCAAGGTGATACCGCTTTGCAAAAAGGAATAAGTGAGCGTGGCGGTGTTGTTGGTTTCGTCCAGCTCGTCGATCTTGTTGCGGTAGTCCAGCTCCACCGTGAATTTGTTATCACCAAAGACATTGCCCGAGTTGGGAATGACAACGGTGTACGTCGTATCGCGCTGGAAGGACTGCGGAAATGGCTTGGCGGCGTGGTTGTTGAACACGTACACGTCGGGCGCCCGGCTGGTGGCCGATGGATACGTGCGCGTTACCCGAATCTCAACCGAGTCGCGGGTAATGCGAGCGGGATTACTCACTCCAATATTGAGAGTAAACTGTGAGGACGTAGCCTCGACAGTTTGGTTGGGCGCGATGGGTGTAAGCGAGAGGGCCGCGCTGCTAGCTACTAAGTCGGGCTTGGCGGGGGCAAAAAGCCGCAGGGCGGGGTCGCCTTGCCACACAGTGCACAGCAGCTGCTCGATGCCGGAATTGTTGCCCCGGTATAAGCCATTGGTTTGGAGGCGGCGCACTACTTCGCGACGCACTTCGGCCACCGGCTTGCCAAACCATAACGGGTCGTTGAACAAGAGCTGATCGGTCAAATCCTGGGCTGGGTCGAGCAAGTAGGCGAAAGAAAAACCGGTTTCGCCCATCATGCCTATCGAGCCTTTGTTGGCCGCCAGCAGCCAGTCGGTGCCAAAGGTAGTCGTGTTGAAATAGCAAGCGCCGGCCGTGCAACCATTGAACATCAGCACCGGGTACTTATGAATATTGGTGTAGCCATTAGTCGCATCCGAAACCAAGCCGGGGTTCAAGTCGAAGTCGGTGGTAGAGCCGTGGCCGAAGTAGGCTACCAAACCGACGCCCGCATTCACGTCTTTCGAAATATTCTGGCCGACCGGCGCCGAGCCAACGATGGTCCGGCGGTACGTCGTCACCTTGCCGCCCAGCAGTGGGTGCTCGATACGGCGCTTATAGCGATCCATATAGCCGCCAAACTCGGCAAAGTCGGTTACCGACTCGCCACCTATCAGGTGCACGGCAGCCTTGTGCCAGGCTTCCGGGTTTTTCTGATTAGGGTCGATTTGGCTTTCGTAGTCCTGAAGCTTGGTGAGGTAATCTACTACCTGCTGCGGCGTCGAAGCCACCACGCGGCCGGTGGGCAAGGCTGGGGCGTAGCTATCGTGGGGCCAGTCGCTCGACAAAAAGTTGTCGGAGGGCGAGCGGGTCGAGACGGGCACCAGATCCAGTCCATTTTCTCCCTGCACGCGGGTCGAGGCCGCCGTGCTCGCACCAAAGCCCACGTTGAACTCGGGATCGCTGCCGTACGCAACGGGCGTGCCGGGCGAGATGCCTTTACCTAGCAGTAGTAAGTACTTGGTTTGGGTAGCCGGCGTGTTGGCAGCTAGCCACAGGGCAAAGTGCCGCAGCCCCATCAGCGAGCGTTCGCCGTAGTGAAACTGGTCGTAGAGCTGCGGGGCGGTCACCATTAGCGTGTCGTAGCGCCCGCCCGCCGTCGAGGCCCGGTACGCCGCGTACGCCCGGGCGGCATTGGGCACGCCGCCGGCCGCGCCCATCAGCTTGGGGTGCGTGATGATGACGAAGTTGGGCTGCTTGGGGTCGATAGTCCGAAAAAGCACGCGGCGGGCGGCGGGTGGCACCAGCAGCCGGGCAGCATCGGCCAGAAACAGGTGGCGCGTCTGCTGGCTGGTCGCGCTCGGAAATACGTAGCGCTGGCCAGTGCCCCCCAGCGTAGTGGCCGCGGCGGGCTCGATGCGCTGCACATTCCAGGGGTCTTGCACGTCGTAGCCGCGCACCGTCGCCGGAATGTCAGCCAGCTCATACGTGGCGGGGCCGCCCAGCAACGAGTCGTTTTGAAACGAAATTTGGCGCTTGTCACTAAACCATACATTTTGCTGCGGCGCCGTGACGCGCCACCACGATAGCCGATATACATCTTTAATGCCCGACGTAACCTGATCCACTATATTGTAACTAATAGTGAAGGTGCCATCGCTGCCAATGTCGCTGGGCTGCAAAGTATAGCGACCATAGGCATGGTCGAAGCGCGGATAGTGTAGCACTCCTAGCACCCGGTTACTGCCGCCAGGAGACACCACCCCAATGCTGGTATTGTGCTGCTTAACTCTACTACCGCCCACCACCACGGTTTCGAGGGTAGGTGCGGGCGCCCCGGCCGCCGTTGATACAGCCCGCAGCACCGAGTCGAGCGCCTGCTGCGTGCCAGACAAATTAAATCCCTGAAAAAAGCCTTCCCCCGGATCTAGCCAAGGCATATACGAATACGATATCTCATCACCTTGCCCGATAGGTCCCTCAACGTAGTTGCCTACCCGCTGGGTCAAGGACGACTGCAAGCGCCAGCCGTGCGGTGTGCCCCCGGCGGCGGTGGGCTGGGCCATGCGCTTGCCGGCGCGGCTGCCCCACGTAATAAAGTACGTGGCCGTATCGGTAAAAAAGCTATAGTGCGGGTTGGCCTGGTCGAGGGGATTTTTGTAGTACTCCTTATCCAGCACGGCATTGTTACGTTGGCCAAAGAACTCCAGGTAGGTCGTGTTGTCGAGGGTGGCTGAGTTACCGCCTTGGTACACGGCTACTTCCTTGCCGCGGCGCCACACTTGCAGCTGCGTGGGTGCAGTAGCGCCGGCGCCTAGCTGGCTCAAGTAGGCATAATCGAGGCGATAAATACCATTGCGCCATACTTTTACCTTATAATAAGGCTGGCTCGGCACTATCCACTCGTTGCCGTAGGGGCCCGACTGCGCTTGCGCGCTCAGGCTACCCAGCAGCAGGGCGAGCAAGGCGAAAAGCCCGGCTCCTACCCACCTGTTTTTTTTACTCCTTTGGGCTGTACAGTATTTATCCATAGCTAAGTAGTATCTACGTTGTTATAGCTTGCCTTAAGTTTTTTAGCGCTATTATTTCATGGTAGGCAGCCCACCCGGGCGGCTGCCCAGACCGTAGCCCAGGCTCACGATAAGCGAATTCGTTTGGGAAGTGGCCCCGAGCTTTTCCACTGCCAGGCGCGAGAGCGCCAGGTCGATGCGCAAGCCACTAAAGGCCACGCCAGCCCCAAGGCTATATTGGCCTTTCCACTGCTGCTGCTGGTCAAAATTGGTTATTTTCTGATAGTTGCCGAGTCCGCCCCGCAAAAAAGCCAGGTTGCGGTAGCCGATTTCGACGCCCAGGCGCGGGTCTACGCTCACCGGCTTGGCCGATACCAGCGTATTGCGCTGGCCATCGGTAGTGGCTTCGAGGTCGACGGCCACCAGGGCGGCAAACTGTGCCGGCAGGGTGAACTGCCGCCCTGCCCCGAGCACCAGCCGCGGTAGCGTTATCTCCGTCGAGTTTTTGGGTACCGACTCGCCCGGAATAGCATTGGCCGTAAACTTGTCGGCGTCGATGCTCCAGGCGTTGAACGTGGTGGTGATATCGCGCGCCATCAGGCCCAGCCGCCAGCCCTTGTAATTGTACTGCGCCCCCACATCGATCCCAAAACCGTAGGCGTTGGCAAAGCTGCCCACATTACGGTAAATGAGCTTGGCGCTCCCGCCCACGCTCAGGCCCTCGGGCCCCAGCTTGCGGGCGTACGAGAGCAGCAGCGCGTAGTCGGCCACCGAGAAGTACGTAATCTTATCGTACTGAATGTACCCGTACTCATTAATAAGCGACCGGGTATCGGCGATGTCATCGACGCCGAGGCGCAGGAGCGTCACGCCAATGGCACTTTTCTCGTCGAGCGGCATGGCGAAGGCCGCGTAATCGTTCTTTACTACTCCTGAAAACAGCTCGGAGTGCATGAGCACGCCATCGTACTTGGCGCTCACGCTGGTGAGCGCGGCGGGGTTCCAGTAGCCGGCCGTGGCATCGTTGGCTAGGCTGACTTGCACCTTACCCATACCCAGCGAGCGGGCGCCGGCACCCAAATTCAAAAATTCATTGCTGTACTTGGGCGTGTTAGTTTGGGCCTGGGCGGCCGGCAGCGCCGCTAGCCCCAGCAGGATACTTAGCCCAAAACCAGCCACCCACGGGCGGCAACGAGCGGAAAGTTGTAGCATAGAGAATATAAAAGCCTAAAAAATACCGAGCGGCAACGCAAGTTACTGCCGGATAGTACGCCGGCGGATCTGGGCACTCACTTGCCCAATGGCCGCCAAGCAAGTTTTGAGCCACTGGTCAGCCTTTTGTGGCACAATGCCAGGAGCAGGCTGAATACTACTTACTCAACTCAAGTATTTTTTGATAAACGCAACGAAAAAAATTTCTTCAGGTATTATGCAATGCAAAGTACCTGTACTACATTTGTACTGTTTCTCACCTACTACTAGCCCATACCGCCCATGAAACTCGAGAACACCCAGGTGCAGATGCGCAAAGGCATCCTCGAATTCTGCATCCTGGAGATTATTGGCCGCGGGGAAGCCTACGCCAGCGACATGCTGGAGGAGCTCACGCAGGCCCGCATGATCGTGGTTGAGGGCACGCTCTACCCGCTGCTCACGCGCCTCAAGAATGCTGCCTTGCTCGACTACGTCTGGAAAGAATCTACTTCCGGGCCGCCCCGCAAATACTACACGCTCACCGAGGCCGGCCGGCAGTTTCTGGAAGAGCTGCGCCAGACCTGGGAAGACATGGCCCTTTCGGTGGGCATCATCCGCCAGCCCCGCCGCGCTATTTAGTGCTTGGTGCCTGGTGCTTAGTGCTTAGGGAAAGCTACTTACCCGAACACGCGAGCACCAGCTAATCCATGCACTAAGCACCAAGCACCAAGCACTAAAAACTTAACTGCCGCGCTTCGCCGCCTGCGGCCTTTGCCATGAAAAAGAACATCAGCATCAACTTGCAGGGTATCATCTTCTACATTGAAGATGATGGCTACGAAGTGCTTAGCCGCTACCTCCAGGAGGTAAAGGCGTACTTTGCCAGCTACCAGGGCCACGAGGAGATTGTGGCCGACATTGAGGGCCGCATCGCCGAGCTGTTTGCCGCGCGCATCACGCCCGGCAAGCAGGTTATCACCCTGGCCGACGTGGAGGGAATGACTGCCAAAATGGGCCGGGTCAGCGACTTCCAGGCTTCGCCCGATGACGACGAAGAGGAGCCTGCCTATGCCGAGCCGACCGCTAGCCAGGCTAGCAGCCATACCACCACAGCCAGCAGTGAGCCGCGCCGCCTCTACCGCGACCTGGCCCACCGCAAAATTGCGGGGGTGTGCGCGGGTATCGCGCAGTACTTTATGATCAACCCGTTGGTGATTCGGCTGGGCTTCCTGGTTTTAGTACTCCTGCCCAATTTGTTTCGTCATCGCTTCCCCTTCCCCGGAGTGGGGCTTTTCGACCGCGACTTCGACCTATCCGGGCTGGTAGTAGTGCTCTACGTCATCTTGTGGGTGGCCCTGCCCAAGCGCGAGGATGCCCCCACTCCCATCGACACCCTCGACCTGGGCGGCTCCCTGACCGGCCGCAAGCTCTTCCGCGACATTGATGGGGGCAAGGTAGGCGGCGTGGCAGCCGGCCTGGCCGCGTACTTCCGCACCGATGTGGTGCTGGTACGGGTACTATTCCTGCTGGGTGCGTTCCTCACGTTTGGCTCTACCATCATCATCTATATCATTCTATGGATAGTGGTACCGGAAGCGCGCACGGTTTCGGAAAAAATGCAGATGCGCGGCGATGCCGTCACGCTCTCAGGCATTGATAATAGCTTACGCAGTTCGGCCTTCGACACTGATAGTACAGTGCCGGCCGGTAGCCGCTCGGTGGGCACTTTCTTGGAAGGCGCGGCGCGGGGTGCCCAGCCAGCGGTCAATTTTCTGGGTAGCCTTATCCGCTGGGCGGCGGCGGCCGTGCTCATCATCATGGGTAGCTCGTGGTTGCTTACGGTATTGGGCTTTGCGGGGGCTGCGCTGGGCGTTATCTCTAGCGAGTCGGTTATGCATAGCGATAATGATTTTCGCTTTGGCGACGAGAGCTTCAACTCGGTCATGCACAATGCCCAGCCCTGGGGCATCGTAGCGGCCACGCTACTGGCCGGCATTCCGGCCCTGGCGCTGCTCTTACTTGGGGTACGGCTGGTGCTGCGCCGCTCGGTACTGGGCCGCACCGGCAGCCTATCGCTGCTGGCGCTGTGGCTACTGGGCGTGGTAGGCACGGCCGTAGCCGGCGGCCAGATTTTTCGCGACACCCGCACTCGGGCTACGTACACCACCGTGCGGCGGCTGGCCCCGGTGGCTGGCCCTGGCATCGTACTCGCCTCACGAAACATGGATGATTTTATGGAGGAAGCCCGCCTAAGCCTAGCCCTGGCCGATAGCGGCGCGGCGCCCTACATCGAGGAAGAATACCAGGCCCGCGGCCGCACCCAAAACTCGGCCCGCCTCACCGCGCAGCAGTCCATTCTGTATACCGTGAGCCAGCAAGATTCAACCATCACCTTCGACCAGGGTATCACGCTGCGCGAAAACACGCCTTACCGGGGCCAAAAGCTGCACCTTACACTGCACCTGCCCCTGGATAAAACCTACCGCTTAACCCCGCTCTTTATTGAGAAGCTCGACGATGATGATTTTACCAGCGGTAACCGGCCCGATAATGCCGCACCGCACCGGGCCCGGTTTACCCGCGAAGGCAAGTTCACTTGCCTCGACTGCTCACCCACCGGCGGTGACGAGGCCAGCTCGGCCAGTGCTGGCGACGCGGTACTAGACCTAGCTGTGGCCGGCCACAAAACGCAGGTGCGGGTGAACACCGATGGCGACGAGCCTAGCATTCAGGTTCGCACCTCCGCTACCAAGTTCAATACTGACCCTGGCTACTACGGCACCGGCCGCAAAACCCTGAACAGCCCCGGCGACTTCAGCGAAATAGAGGCTTCCGGGGGCTTTCGGGTGCGGGTGCGCCAGGGCAGCAGCTATCAGGTAGAGGCCGCCGGCCGCCCCGACGAGCTGGCAGATATGCACCTCGCCGTGGAGGGCGACCGCCTGGTGATGCGCCATCGCCGCAACCAGGATTGGCTCTCCACGATTTTCAATTCAAACAGCCACCCGATCTTGGTTACCGTTACCCTGCCCCGCCTGCGGCACCTGGAGCTGAGTGCCTCGTGCCAGGCCGACGTCAGCGGCTTCCGCAACGAAGACCTGCGCCTCGAAGCCTCCAGCGCGTCCACGGCTTACCTCAACGTGAACGTGCCCCGCCTGACCCTGGATATGAGCAGCGCCAGCTCGGCCAATCTTGTCGGCTCGGCCAACGAGCTAACCATCGATGGCTCCAGCGGTAGCCAAGTGGAGGCTTTGGGCCTGCGGGCCCGCCAGGTTTCGCTCGGGCTTAGCAGTGGCTCGCAAGCCAAAGTGACCGCCACCAACGAGCTGAAGGCCAACCTCAGCAGCGGCAGCAGCGCGCACTACGCCGGCCACCCCCACAACGTGGAAAAAGACCTCAGCAGCGGCAGTATGCTGGAGGAAGAACAGCTTTAAATAGTAGCGCGGACTTTCAGTCCGCAAGTTGCTGGGCCTGCTTTCCTCGCGGACTAAAGGTCCGCGCTACGGTACAGCGACTCCGAAACCGCTCTAGCAAGGCTCGCCCCTCCCGGCGGGCCTTTTTAGTGCCCAAATACCCTGGGCACCGCTCTAAACGGTATCTGCACCGTTCTGAAGGGTATCCGCACCCTTCCGAAGGGTGATTAGGTGGCGCAAACCCCGGTAAAAATCAGCCGCCGATCTGCTTGGCTTTGTAGCCTTCCTTCAGCAAGATTTCCAGCACCTTGGCGCGGAAGTCGCCCTGTACTACGATCTCACCATCTTTGGCGCTGCCGCCCACGCCGCACTTGGTTTTCAACGTTTTACCCAGCGTTTGCAAATCATCCTCGCGGCCCACAAAACCGGTAATAAGAGTGACTTGCTTGCCGCCACGCTGCTTTTTGTCGAGTTGCACGCGCAGCTGCTGCTGCTGGGAAGGCAGCGTAGTAGCCTCGGTGGGCCCGTCGGTTTGGAACGAGAAGTCGGGGTTGGTGGAGTACACCACGCCCTGGCGCTGCGGTTGATCCTTTTTCATAGCCTGCAAAGTTCTACGCGGCGGCCGGCTCTTTGGCGAGCGCCGCCTGAATGCCATCCCAGAGGGCCACGCGGGCAGCCATGCCCTGGGCCGCTACTTGGGCGGCTTGCTGCCAGCGCTGCGGATCGGTACCGCACAGGTCGCGCACCATTTGGTGGGCCAACGGGGCGTGGTGGTCCTCATCAAGCTCGATGTGGCGGTTGAGGTAATATATAAACGTATCGAGCTGGCCCGGAAAACGCTGCCCCAGGTCGGCTACCAGGTTGCGAAACATATCGGGAATTACATCTTCCCGGCCAAACGTGAAGGCGGCCGCCACGGCGGGCGTTTGCCCAGCCGCGATTACCCCAAACGTATGCTTCACAAACTCTTGCACGCTGGCTGGCGCCTGCGCGGCGGCCAGGGCAGCGGGCACGCTAGCACCTTCGGCCAGGGCCGCCAGCAGGCGCTCGGCGGGGGTGGTATCGGCGCCGGCCTCGCGCATGGCGCGCAGGTACAGTTCAAAGTGGCTGGTGGGCTGGCCTTCGGGGTCGAGGTCGGTTTCCTCTTCCAGCACAATATCATTGATGAGGCGGCGCGTGGCGGGGTTGCCGACGGGCACCCACGGCAGGGTCGTGCACGTCAGATCACGCTGCAAAGCCTTGAGCAGCGACATAAAATCCCACACCGCAAACACGTGGTAGCTCATAAATACCCGCAGGTCGGCTAGGGTCTGGATGCGACGGTACAGCGGATGGTCCACCATCCGCTGGCGGGCCGGTTGGAGCTGCATTTGCAGTTCCTGAATAAAATCTTGAGCCATAAATTTACTAAGATAAAGAAACGCTTCGGGTGAGTAGGCCCAGGCAGCCAAGCCTGCTCGCCACTTTGCCTACGTAGCCCCGCACCTGGTCAGATTGCGCTGGCTAGCTGTATAGTCCCGGAAAGTCGTGGGTTGGGTCTCGTATAAAGATACCAGGATTTTGGGCAAATTGGGCGCACACAAATTCATAGGGGGTCTGCCCGTGCAGCTTTTTGAGTCGTTTGCCG
>Ga0160429_1001639_pt1 | contig 12281 bp, 10 predicted proteins | sample SolpanmetagenomR_FD_108199 | JGI IMG/M metagenome (GOLD analysis project Ga0160429, IMG submission 108199) | Solar panel surface microbial communities from Lawrence Berkeley National Laboratory, California, USA - R | ecosystem: Engineered > Built environment > Solar panel > Unclassified ... | reverse complement strand
GGCGTGCATATCAACGGTCGCATTGTGGATAGTGCTTTTACCATGACATTTGACCCTGAATACGACAATCTGCTCGCGGCGGTCAAGGAGGCTACCAACACTGGAATTCGTGAAGCAGGAATTGACGTCCGCATGTCGGATATCGGTGCCGCCATCCAGGAAGTCATGGAGTCGTATGAGTGCACAATCAAAGGTCAAACCTACCCGGTCAAAGCCATCCGTAACCTGAACGGCCATGACATTAGACAATTTAACATTCATGGTGGAAAGAATGTGCCGATTGTCAAAGGTGGAGATCAAACGAAGATGGAAGAGGGCGAGACTTTCGCCATTGAGACTTTCGGAAGCACAGGAAAGGGCTACGTTCGTGACGACATGGAGACCAGCCACTACGCTATGCGTGAGGATGCGCCCAAGGTGGCACTCCGGGTCGCTTCAGCCAAGCCACTACTAGCATCGATCAAGAGGAATTTTGGTACTCTCCCATGGTGTCGCCGGTATCTCGATCGCTTGGGTCACGATAAATACCTGCTTGGAGTACGTTGACTTAAATGAGGTGTTGAACTGATGGCTAACTGAGTCTTTTAGCTTAATCACCTGGTATCAAACGGGATAGTCGAAGCGTATCCGCCTCTGTGTGATATCAAAGGATCATATACTGCACAATTCGAACACGTACGAAGCTTATTGACAACCACTATGAACGTCATGCTAACAGATATCTAGACCATCCTCCTAAGACCGAACGTGAAGGAGGTGATAAGTCGTGGGGACGATTATTGAGTCACGCAAAAAGTTCATAGAGCAATTCAAAATGTCTGGCGAGCGATGCTCAAATATATGCCCGGGGAACTTCAGGCGGGTAATACCGCTCGCTAGTATAGGACCCCTAAAGGTCACGTTACTGTAGAGGACCCCTAGAGGTCACGTTACTGCAGAATTTCAGCGCAGCAATCAGAGAGCTTAAAAGAAAGTGGCGTGTCAATTTGTCCAAGAGTATAGCCCTCGTGCCTCGGGCAATTACAATGCAAAAAGCAGTATCAAATGAGGACCCCCCCCCCTTACCCCTGACGCTATGCGCCTTGCCAGGGTTCTAGCCGTTCCACAATGACTCGTCCCGCCACGAACCCTGAAACTAGCATTGACCAACATTATAAACTGGCTTCCTGCTCAAATACTCCAACAACATCAAAACTTCGACATCTTCCACTCTTTCAAGATGTCGTCTTCAGTCTCTACTGCTACGACTACGGCACGGTCAACCGCAGCCACTCTTGGGATAACTTCTGGTAAAACACCCACGATCAGGGCCGAAGGAAACACACCGGAGGACTTCTTCTGGACCTATACTGAAGAACCACACCGGACCAGGAGACAAGCCATCATTGAAGCTCATCCAGAGGTGTGTCCATGCATGCAAGACCTTTGATGGCAGTTCAATCACTCATTCTTCTCAGGTCCTAAAGCTATGTGGTCCTGAACCACTGACGAAATACCTCGTTGTGCTCGTTGTAGCGATCCAAGTCATCTGCGCGTATCTCCTACGAGCCACGCCGTTCTTTTCATGGAAATTCTTCCTCACAGCCTACATCATCGGCGCAACCGCAAACCAAAACCTCTTCCTCGCCATCCACGAAATCTCGCACAATCTGGCGTCCAGATTACCAAACACGAACCGCATGCTGGCTGTTTTCGCCAACTTACCCATCGGCATTCCATACAGTGCTTCCTTCCGAGTATATGCCTCCCTCATCCAAGATTAGTTGCGCACACAAACTAAAAACTACAGCCATACCATCTCACACACCACAAATCGCTAGGTGTAGACGGTCTCGACACTGACCTCCCCACCCCGCTCGAAGCCCTCTTCCTTGACTCCATCGCCGGCAAAGCCTTCTTCTGCACCTTCCAGATCCTCTTCTACGCCCTCCGCCCAATGTTCGTATACCAGCTGCCCCTAACACAGCTACACTTCTTCAACATCGCCGTGCAGGTGCTCTTCGACGTCCTCCTAGTCAAATACGCCGGCGGGCCATCCCTCGCATACCTTATCTTCAGCTCTTTCCTCGCCGGCTCTCTGCACCCGTGCGCAGGGCACTTCATCGCCGAGCACTACGTCTTCTCGCAGCACCAGCCTGCGAAGAAGAATGACGCGACTGCCGATGTGCCGCCTCCGGAGACGTACTCGTACTACGGCCCGCTGAACGCACTGACGTATAATGTCGGCTTGCACAACGAGCACCACGATTTCCCCGCGATACCGTGGACGCGTCTGCCGACGCTCAACAAGATCGCCAAGGAGTTTTACGAGGACCTGCCGTGTCACAGGAGTTGGGTGAATGTGACGTGGCAGTTCATCAATGACGAAAGGGTGGGACTCTGGTGTCGTGTCAAGAGGAAGGAGGGCGGGAGAAAGGTCGGGAGTGGTGGTTTGATTTCTGATCACGATACTGGCGAGTGAAAGTTTCTTGCTGTCATGCCGAATTGCGCCCATGCATAGAAAGATAGATTGAATTGATGATTTTGTTACAAAGATTTCCAGTGATATCTCTTTAAGATAACAGTCGTGAGGTCAAATACATATAAAGGGATGTCGTTTCAGATTCTGGAGGTCTACACAAAGGAAATATATGTGGATGCAGTAAGATGCGGGCAAACAGTAGGAAACTCGGAAGGATGCTCAGACTACGCAAAAACGATACCAATTGAAACTTATTTACGTTGACGCCTTTCGAAGAAAAAAGTCTAGAGATTTGGAACGATGCTTTAACCTTCGAACACGAAGTTGGCGCCGACCTGTGAAATGTGTTAGAGAAGAACAACGTCGGGCCGAGGCAAAGAAGAATGACAAACCTTGTGGCCACCCTCGTTAAGCTTCTGGGTGTCGAATGAAGCACCAATGCCGAAAGTGAAACCGGGCTTGACCTTGATGTTGTAGGCAAGAGCGGCGATACCGCGGTCGTTGATCTTGGCCTGCGTAGCTGTTAGTGAACTTATCGTCTATAATCTGGAGCTTCACAATATCTCACCTTGGTGAACGAGGTGGGGTCGATGATGTACTTGGAGGCGACCTCGAGGCCAACAGCGCCGCTGCCCTTGGAGTCCCAGGTGGCCTTTGCGCCGGCCTCGACCTGTGTGTTGACGCGGTGGTAGTATGAGGCGGAGAAAACGCTCAGGTTGTTCGTGGCGGTGATTGCGGCGCTGTGGACGCTGTGTTGGTAGCCAATGGCGGCCGAGTAGCGAGTAACGGCAGCCTTTTGCACATCGTAACCAGCTTCACCGCCAACGACGAAACCCTCGTGTCCGATGACGGCGTCGACGGTTGCGGTCGGGCCCTTGAGGAGGTCGACAAAAGCGCGCATGTGAAAGGCCGGCTGCTTGAAGTAGAGGTTGAGCTTGCTGGCTAGGTTCTTGGAGTCGGGCTTGAAGGTGCCGAGAGCCTCGACCTTGAGGCCCTTGGAGATGTTCTCGTCGAGCTCGAGCTTGGCGTCTAACGTGTTGAGTGTTGACCATGCGAGAGTACCGGTGATGCCTGGTTTGTGGTAAGATATTAGCGCATTTGTAACGGATGATGATATTGTTGTTGTTGTTCTTGTGTTGATGGGTTCATCGTCTGCATCTTCTTCTTTCTTCCGTCTTTGTGGTTTCTTTACAGGCATATATAGCAGGGCGAATGCGAGTCTGCCTTTTGATGCAGGAATAGGTATTAGGGAGGAGAGAGAGGCAGAGTATATACCAGCTGCTTTGTCGGCGTATTTTCCCTCGAGCTGTGGAAAGATTGTGTCAGAGAGGCTCAATTGCTGTAATCCCTCCAGTTGTACTCACAGATCCAGTCAAGGGGCCCTCGTGTGCTGATTTACCCTTGACGGTGTAGTTGACACCATTGGGAGCTTTCGATTTGACCTCAAGGTTGGCTAGGAGGTTGTTAATGAATTTTTTTGTTGCATGTAAATCTACCTCACGGACCTGCGGCGGTGTGGTAGAAGTCCTTGTTAAGGAGCTAAGTTCCGGCGCGTCAGATGTGCGATATCAACAGATACCTCCTCCTCTTAGTGCTCACGTCATTTGCAGGCTTGGAGATGTCGGCGAATGCTGGGACAGGCATGCTGGGAATGGCCTTTAGTTCAGTGAAAGCAGCGCGCGCAGCGGCCTTTGCGTCAGACACGGCGGCCTTTGCATCGTTGCCGGCATCCCTAGCGTGAGCCTTGGTCTCGGAGAAGTAGGAGGAAGAGGTGGTGGTTGCAGACATGGTGAAGTTGTAGGATGAAGAGTGATATGTCTTGCTGTGAAACGAGACGGTTAATCAACACACGCCAATGAAAAAGATTCGGCAACAACCGGAGCGAGGTTCCTCATTGGAAACAACCATACGGACAGGGACTGACTGTCCGGATGGTTATTGACTTTGCCGTGATATATTCTCATGGCAATCGATTAAAAACGACATGCTTTGTTTGTAGAAAACCACGAAAGCGCGTGAGGAGAAGCACCTATAACCTTGTGATCCTGGATTAATTGCTGATTTTAGATCTCTCTAATCTCTTGTAAATACAGAGTAACCACACCAAACCCACTTGGACTGCACTGATATCATTGCTCGCCTGTTTCAGAAAGACCAAAGCTTGTGTATACAACACTCAATCGTGGAGAAGACAAGGACATTTCATCCTAAAACGTCCGCCTCATACTGTCGTGCGAATTCGACTCCTCCAAGACCTTTCAGTAGTCCTCGAATTACATACAAGCAACTACAACAGAGCAAAATCTCCCACCAACACGCGTTGATCCGATTGGTTGTGTATCTCGAACTTTATTCTGGTTATCACGTTTCCGACCCCGGAAACTGCCAACTACCGGCGATGTTTGTCAATAAGGGAGATGGATGGATTCGCTGCTGCAAGACTCGAAGCATTATTATAGAGGCTGTGTCATACTGTGACTCTCTGTAGGAAAGCGAAAGCATGACCGCGACTCAAAAGTAGACGACTCTAAATAATAACTAGGTTCCACAGGAAGCCTATGCATTAGTTGTATGGCATGGCGCAAGACTATTCGCTGCTACTGAACTACACTAAACAAGGCAGAGAGAATGCGTTCTTCAAACCAATGGGATTGGTCAACGAAGCAATGGCACATGCACCCTAGTAACCCTCCTTAACATTACGCTAAATCCAAGCACAGTCAGCAAGCCACAAACTTGTGTCAACGCTTCTGTAACACAACTCATCACGAGCCCCTCCTGTTCGCATCAAAACATTTCCAACGATTTTTTTTCGTTTGGAAAAAGCGAAGAAGCCAAGACAAACTGCAAGCTGAAACCCATTCACCATGTTCCATCTCCACCACCTCCTCAGCGTCCTCCTATCCCTAGCCCTGCACGCGCAAAGCACCGCCGTCCTCGTGACGTTCAGCGACGACATCTGCAACAGCACGGCGGGCAACACGCTCTTCAGCATCGCCACCAACGAGCAATGCCAGATCATGCACTACATCACATCCTGGAACATCGACGCTGTCGCCGCGGGATGCTCAGGTTTGTCATCGCTACTACCTCCAAAGACGATTGGAGCCACACATTCACTAACCGAGCGCGCCGCAGTATATATCTACGACGACCCGATCTGCACAACCAACCCCCGCCTCGCACCCGCAGTCGGCGTCTGCGTCAAGCAAAACTCCGCGCAGGAAGGCGTACAAGTCATCTGCAACGGACGCCTCGCAGGGACGGGTGCTGTCGTACCCGCAACGACAATCGCAACCTCCACCGCAGCTCTCAGCGCATCGACTTCGACCGCTACTGCAGCTAGCATAACAACCAGCGGTAGCAGCATCAGCAGCAGCAGCACCACATCTTCAAACGGCGGGATAAGTAAATACGCGCAAATAGCACTGGCAACTATACTTCCCCTCGTGGCTCTCGCCGCGATAGGCGTATTGGGATTCTACATCTGGGCAAAACATAGACGGGGTGGATACGTGCGGTCTTCTGCGCCGACGACGGAGAGGGGTGCTGCGGCGGGGATGTATTCATGGGATGAGAGGAGGGATCAGCGGGGACAGATGGGGGGGCATAATGCGGAGACGCAGCAGATGCGGGAGACGAAAAACGGAGTTGTGCTGAACTCGTATTCGAGTCGAGGGGAGGATGTGGTCTCGTCGTCGGCGGTGGGTGACGCGCACTGGCGCGCTGAGCTGGATCGTAAGAGGGACGCCGTGGAAGCGCCACGTGGAAGAGACGCTGTGGAGGCGCCTTGAGAGTCTTGTGTACAAGGTATATAAACGCGTATCTCAGAAGCAATCATATTGGAGCAGAAGGACATAAGTATCATCGTCCACAGTGTAGATCAGTGCCATATGCAAAGGCGATATACCTATACATCGTACGCTTTTCACTTCTTACCCAATCTACCTTCATGTTCTGCAAATTCCCGGTACTTCTGCTTCTAATAGTTACGAAATCCTGCCTGACTATAGATTACATGAATCATAAGTGACACAAACCGAGAATGCGAATCTATCTACGGAGTAACGGACTGAGTCCGCTTAGCGGCAGTCTCATAACGTGCAGCGTGTGTTGCAATAGCACTAGAAAAAGTCAGTCAGATGCTCAGCACCAACAAAGAAACACAACGTACCGTCCACTGGGGTCCGTCTGGTTACTCCACGTTGGCGTCCACCTCATAACCGTGCTTGCGCAGGAAGGCGGGAAGTGCTCGTCAAACATGCAACGGTACCAGTATGCTTCCTTCGAGTCGGGAATGTCGTTGCCCCATTCCGGTTTCGGGTTCTTCATCATCTCGTCCGTAACCTCGATTTTAGCTTGGTCCTTGAGTCCATCGATCCACCCGTAGCCGACACCGTCACTGAACTGCTCCTTTTGACGCCACAGGATATTCTCAGGGAGATATGGCTGCTTAGAGGGGTCGTCGCTGGTATCGAAAGCTTTTCGTAGGATGTACTTCTCCAGGCGGTCCTTGGTGATCATCTTCTCTGCCGGGTCAATGTTCATGCATACTTCAAGGAACTGCTTGTCGAGGAACGGGACACGTGCTTCTACACCCCATGCTGCAGTGGACTTGTTGGCGCGCAAACAGTCGGAAAGATGCAGATTCTTCACTCGTCTTACGGTCTCTTCGTGGAACTCCTCCTTGTTGGGTGCGGCGTGGAAGTAGAGGTATCCACCGAAAATCTCGTCACTTCCCTCACCACTAAGAACCATCTTGACGCCCATCGCTTTTATTTTCCTGCTGAGGAGGAACATGGGGGTTGATGCGCGGATTGTGGTTACGTCGTATGATTCCAAGTGGTAGATAACGTCTGACAAAGCGTCAAGACCTTCCTGGATAGTAAACTCGAGTGCGTGGTGCTTGGTTCCCAGGAACTTGGCTACCTCTATAGCAGCCTTGGAATCAGGAGCGCCAGGAAGACCAATGGAGAAAGAGTTGAGCTCAGCCAATACTGGGAGACCTGAGAGATGGTTGGCATCATCAATACCCACGAGAGTCTCATCCGAGGGTGTTGAGGATCCGTTGGTCTGATGGGCACGGTGCGCAGCTTGTGAGCGCAGTGTTTCACGCTGAGCTATTGATGCAACAAGACTCGAGTCAAGACCGCCAGAGAGAAGCACACCGTAGGGAACCTCAGCCATCAACCGCTTGCGCACAGAGTTCTCCAATGTTTCTCTGATCAGACTCAAATCCAGAGGTGTTGTGGGGATCTGCTTCGGTTCGACAAGCCACTTTGGAGTGAAGTATTGGGTTAGTGAGTCGGTGTTGGAGTCGTAGATGTGTCCCGGAGGAAATGCTTGAATGTCGTCGCAAACAGGGTGGAGGCACTTCAACTCGGAAGCAAAGAAGACAGCACCTGGTGTATGACTTGATCTTCCAATGTACAGGGTTGTGATACCAATAGGGTCCCGTGCAGCCAGAGCGCGATCCTGCTTCTTGTCGTATAACACCCACGAGAACATGCCATCGAGGTACTTGGGTGCATCAATCCCGTGCTCGTTGTACTGTGAGTCGCATATTAGTGTCTTGTTGAATATGAGATTGATTTAGGGTCGTACTAGTGGTATGATGACCTCGCAGTCGGAGTGTGTCTTGAATTGGTACGGGTGCTTCAAATGTTTCCTGATGATCTTGTGGTTGTAAATTTCGCCGTTGACAGCAAGTACGACCGACTCATCCTGGCTGACGAGAGGTTGGGCTCCAGAGTCTGTCCAGATAAGAAAGTGCCGAGTATAACTAGGAATCGAGTGAACTAACCAACACCAACGATACTAAGGCGCTCATGGACAAGAACTGCGGCCTTCTTAGATGACTAAAACGAGGAAGTTGGGCCAGGAATCTCACTAGTATTGCCCGCGATGACATTGCCACCTAGTCAAACGTCAATTGTGTCCTGGTAGGTTTCAATGGCAATTGGAACATACTCCAATCAGGGCCTCTGTGCCGAATGCTAGAACGCAAGTGTCAACTGAAGTCGACGGATGCAGAAAGACCAATACGCACGCTTTGCCGAGCTTCAACGCTTGAGGCTTGAACTTCTGTACATCGGGATGTCTGCGCGAGTATTGTTAGTTCCTGTGGCATGACAGCTCGCCTTCAGACGATAAACGCTCTACAGTAGGGGAGCGCATACTGATGGCAGGCGAAGATTCCACACATGATTGCAAAATGGTGGATTGAGAGTACGTAGTTGGAAAGAGTGGAACACAATAATGTAAGAACAGTGAAATGTACAATCAACAAATGTCCCAGATATATCTTTCGCTGGCTTCTGACTCACAGCTTTGACACAATATTATAATTGAATTGTCAAGACCCTGAAGAAAGACTAAAAGGAGGCGGCTTCGCTCTCCGTGCTATCATTGGCCGACACCCGATATCGGCGTTGGCAGCGATATGAAGCGGCCGACAAGGTCCCTTTGGTCATGCTTTGGGGTTAACGATGATTAAGTATCTTCGACTACTGTATTGGTACAAAGAAGATAGCTACCGCGGAGAATGGCAATTTTGTGTCTGCGAACATCGTCAATAGGAACAGTGACATGGAAAACATATGTTTGGCTTCCTCCACTGATCCTCGCTCAAAGGGATCATCTTGCTGAGAAATCAGAAAAGCAAGTACGCAATCAGGAAACACATCAAGCAGAGCGCAGCAACCATTGGCACAGGTACGCCGCTTGGAGGTGCGTGCCGCATTCCCATGCTCGTCTGTCCGCCACGATGAGTTGCGTCCTGACTAACTGCCTCGTTCTTGCGTTGTCGTAGGCCCTGATTTGCTTGGCCGGTAAGGTTGGCAATCGTTGCCTTTGCCTGCTCGAGTTGCGCATGAACGTCTTCAGAAGAGGGCAGAACTGATGCGATAGAATCAACGACGCCCGCCACGACACCGGTGCTCGCGTGCGCTGCTGCCGAGGAGTCGTGGATTGGTTGAGTTTCGGCAGTACGCTGCGTCTCAGGGACGTGCTGCTGATGTAAGGTAGACAGGTCGAAGGCGCCCTCTCTGACTTCACCAACGACCGTATGAGTTCCAGACGAAGGCGATTCAAATGTAGCAACTGGATCATTTTGCACGGTATTGCGGTGCAGAGGCGTATTTGTAGTCGAGAAGGGTGAGCTATATGCGGGTGGTTCTTCTCCGTGGCTTGTGCCAACGGCGGATGAGCGGGATGGAGTCGACATGTGTGCCGTTCCAGCTTGTCCAGGGAGTGGTAGGAAATTGACACGGATCTTCTTTTCTTGAATTGAGGACTTGGCGGTTTGCTCAATGTTTGCCCACTATCAAAGGTGAGCCCAAGTCTACGAGAAGAACGTAGCAACTCACGATAGCGGCCACATTTGGAAGTTCTTGTGCGGCGGAGATGAGAACAGTTTGAACGAGGAACTTATCGCGGCACTTGTAGTCCATCGGAGGGTCTTCCTTCATGGCTTGAAGTAGGACTAAGTCGAGATGTCAGCCAGGTCTCCATTATCATAATGATCCTGATTATCCTACCTGAGACCTCAACAATCTGACCTGGTTCGATTCTACCAGAGTTGGGACGGACGCAGTATCTAGAAAATTATTGTTAACTCGGTCTGAGAACACACCCATTCATTGACTCTTACTGCTTAGGCGCCGTTGTTTTGACCTGGCATTGTAAATTAGAAAAAGCATCACACGATCATGGATCATGCCGCTTACCTTGAAAGCTAAAGGTTCACTATTGGGATTCTTCAAGCGCAACACCTCAGACACCTCATGGTTGAACGGTCCTGAAACGCTTGTTAGTCTTGAATGTTTGTTTGAAAGGATCGAATAGTGGCGCTTACGCTTGAAGCCAAGCTCTGCGGGATCAAGCTCGACAGACATGATAAAATGTGGTGGGTGATCAATGGGTAGGTCTTTAGTCACAATAGAGGGCGCGGTGAAGTGCAAGTTTCAATAGCTAAACTACTGTGTTCAGCGTTCAGAGGTCTGAAGTTGTTGATGATGTAATAAACGTGTACGCGGGAAATGACAGAGCTGGAGTGTTCGTGTTTATGGGAGACTGAGATAAGGCAGAGTAGAAAGAGGAGGCCCCGTTTCTTGGCTGTCACCACCAGGGAATGACGAACAGGGCTGCGTAATTACACGCCACGGCCTCGGGCGAAGTTCCTCACGAACAACTTGCTGCCAAACATCCGTTTCTTGCAGTACTAGAGCCCTGAATAATCAGAAGTAATTATCAAGAACATAGTGTAGTTGGACCTGGTGCTCGAGGAAGCTTCCAACACCAAGCTTCTTATTCAATTGAAACAATATCCGCAGTGTCTTCTACACCCCACACTACCCCGCAATCATGGCCACCGATCTTGAGCAGCTTCTGGATATGGGATTCGACGAGGAGAAAGCTAAGCTCGCAGTGAAACAGAGCGGTGGACGTACGTGGACCACGGTTGTCTGTTCAGCGGTCCCCACATATGCTGATCAATCCTATAGTACAAGGTGCAATAGACTGGCTCGACAAGAACCAAGACAAGACGATAGAAGAAATCATAGAAGAAGCCGCTGTTGAAGATGACGATGGAAACGGACCTGCACTGTTACCAGGCGAAGTGCCCAAGAGCCTCCTCTGCAACGACTGTGGTAAGAAATTCCGCAGTCAAGCGCAGGCTGAGTTCCACGCAACCAAAACGTAAGTGAACCCTCACCACTGCAAAACCCGCAACCATACATGTGTTTCAGGTGGCTATACAATCTAACTCACAGCTAGCGAGCACATGAACTTCTCCGAATCGACGGAAGAAATCGCACCCCTTACCGAAGCCGAAAAGAAAGAACGCCTTCAAGAACTAATCGCCAAGCGCGACGCCAAGAAGAAGGAGTCCGCCGCACAAGAAGCCGTCGAACGCAAGCGCAACGAGCAGATACGCTTAAAAGCGACAAAGGAGCAGGCGGACGCCAAGGAAGACCTCGCGAAGAAGGAGCAGATCAAGGAGGCGCAGGCAAAGCGGCAGGAGAAGCTGGCGGACGTCGAGGCCAAGAAGCGCATTCAGGCGAAGATCGCGGCGGATAAGGAGGAGCGGAAGATGAAGGCCGAGCGGGAGAAGGCAAGTCGTGAGAATCAGGGTGTTGCGGATGTTGCTGTTCCTCAGAGTACCCCGGCGGATATCCCAGTGTCGAAGCCGAAAGCTACGAGTGCGTACACGGAGGCGAGGTTGCGTCTGCAAACGCCGAGTGGGACTGTGCAGAAGAGCTTTCCGGTCGAAACCACGCTGTTTGAAGTCGCGCATGCCATCGTATCGGAGAATGGGGTTCAGGCACAGAGCTTCACCACAAACTATCCAAAGAAGACGTATGAGCGCTCGGATTTCGGCATGAGTTTGAAGGAAGCTGGTATGGTTCCTAGTGCTGTGTTAATTGTCAGGTAGGCAACGCAAGGGGACCGGGAATAACCAAGAATGATATTAGCACATACAGCACTGATAAACTATAATAAATGAGGACATGGACAGAACACTTGCTGAACTATGCTACTACACTACAAACGCCTAAACACCACATATCCTCTACTGATAGGATCTGTTTTCGTCATCGAAGCATTGCAATTAGGCCTTAACCTTCTTCGTCTTTTGCGCTACCTTCGTCGGTTTGACCGCCTCGGTCTTTGCTTTTTCTACAATCCCTTCTATCTTGGTTTCCTCATTGACCGGTGTCTTCTTCCCCTTCTTCCCTTTGTTCGCGGCGCTCTTGGTCTGTTCTGCTGGAAAATCAGCAGCCTCAGCTATTGCGCCATTCGTTTTGGCAGTGTCCGT
>Ga0160429_1001638_pt1 | contig 12284 bp, 11 predicted proteins | sample SolpanmetagenomR_FD_108199 | JGI IMG/M metagenome (GOLD analysis project Ga0160429, IMG submission 108199) | Solar panel surface microbial communities from Lawrence Berkeley National Laboratory, California, USA - R | ecosystem: Engineered > Built environment > Solar panel > Unclassified ... | reverse complement strand
GAAGCGCAGTAGCGTACCGGTAGCACGAACTAAAAAAGCCACGTAGGTACGGGGCTTTTGCTGCTTAGAGAGCTTGTGGATATAAAACCAACCGCTAGCTCTTGGAACCAATCAAATAGCCAACCGAGGCCTGTAAAGCCCAGTTATAGTAGGCTGGGCCGTCATAAGTATAGTTGTTTTGTTGCGAGTAAGCCGTCACCCGTAGGTTACGCATCCCTACACTATAGCTGGCTTGCAGCAATAGTCCGCCTAGGCGATAGCCGATGCCCGCTTGTAAGCCGGCATCAATCCGTCTTGCATACCGATTATCAAAGTCAGCGATTTGGTTAGCTGGCTTTACCTTACCGGAAGTTTCTACGTCGTAGGGAACACCTCCCAGGTAAGCGCCAACGTGGGCCTGCTGCACATACTTGCCCCCCACGAGCAGGCTCGCGTACGGACCTCCAAAGACCTGTAGGCCCTGCCCGGCGCGGCCCAGCGTGAATGCCAGGTTGAGCGGAACCGTCAGGTAGTTGAGCCGCACCTGCTCTTCGTACGTGATGGGAGTATCATAGCTCGGCAGGGAGCCCGAGCTGCTATAGCCCTTCTGAGAAAAAAGGACGCTGGGCTGCAACACGAAATGCCCAAACTGGACGTTGCCTATCAGCCCAGCCTCGAAGCCGATACGGCAGGTATAGGAGGAATAACCAACGTCTGGAAAATGAACCGTCGTGCTGTTGAGCCCGACGCGGGGGCCGACGCTGAAGGTAGTTTGGGCGTGGGCGGTAGCCGTCAGCAAGAGGCTACCCGCGAGCAGGGGAAAGAGCACAGGTGTTTTCATCTTGAGTAGGAGGCGCTTCCCTGCGCCAGGGTTGCATATATTACCCTAGTGGCTAGGAACAGAAAAAGCTTCGGGTGAGCGGGGTTTCGCTCCTACTTGCGCGGTTTGCGGGTGGCGGGTTTGCGTGGGGCTTGGTGTGCATTTCACATCCTGCCGGCATCTACTAGCTGCTGACCGATTTGAAAGGCGTAATTCCGCTCCGACTATGAGATTTGCTACTTCCTGTTGGTTACTGGTTGCCCTGACAGCAACTACGGCCCTGGCCCAAACGCGCCCCAAGAAAAAGGACATCTACGAAGCTTTTACCCAAGACGGCGAGCAGGCAAATCCGGCCCCTCTGGACGCTAAGGTTTACGCCTACGTGGAGCAAATGCCGCTACTGAACGGGCAACAGGCGTATCTAGCCAGTAGTGCCGCTATCACCCACTCCGTAGTTGTACCTACAAACCCCCCAGCTGGCCGGGTGTACGTGCAGTTTGTCGTTACGAAAGAGGGCCGGGTTAGCCACCCACATATTGTAAAGGGCCTGCGGGCTGACCTGGATTCGGCCGTCGTGGCGGCCACGCGGCAACTCCCACGCTTTACCCCTGGCAAACAAAGCAACCGAGTGGTGGCAGTTGTTATCACGGTCGGTGTGACGTTTCCAGTAGCGCAACAGCCATGAAATAAGTCGCCTCCCTACTCGCGGGGCGTGCGGGTTGGAGGTGACCCAGGGGCCGCAACACTCTGTGGCAGCGCCTGACGGGCGATACTATCGCGGCGGGCTTGGCGTAACGCCCGGCGCTGCCGGGCTGCCTGCACTTGCTGTCGCCACTGCTGACGCACCTCGTCCTCCTGGCGGTAGAAAGCCATTTCGTCATCGTAAGCCCGGGTGTTCCAGACTGGGGCGCTTACCCACACTTGCTTACTGAGCGTAGCGTATTCGACCTCCAACGCGGGGGAGAGCACCAGCAGGGTATCAGTCAATAAGGCGGCGTAGCGGCGTTCCAGGAACTGCTCTAGCTGGACAACCTGGGCACCACCTGGCTGTAGCTGCGCTGCCTCCGGGCAGCGCTTATACAAAAATTGTTCGCCCTCGTAGCTCACGACTTTGGTGTAGGCCTGCGCGTCTTGCTTGCGCACGCTGCCATATGGATTACTCGCCTGGCTCCGCGCCTGGGCTGCATTGAAGAGGCTCCGCGCCTGGGCTGCGTTGAAGAGGCTCATCACAAGCGGGTTTTGTGCCTGGGCCGGGTGATAGAGCAGCAACAGGGCCATCAGCAAGAGGAGTACAACCTGTTTCATCAAGTTAAAGGCAAAAAACCACTCGCGGCTACCAGCGAAGATAAAAACAGCCCTGTGGTGAACGGGGCCTTACATATATTGGGCCATGCCTCTAGTCCGCTCTACCGACCCTCTGCGCAAGATCCCTTTCACCCAGCCGTTGCAGGCCGAGGCAGGGGTAGGGCTAAAAGAAGCGTACGAGACTACCATGCGCCTACTGGAACTGTCCAAAGTGGCCCTAGAAAAGAGTGGGGATTGTCATGTAAAACGGGTTCGGGCGCCCTCTACTGCAAAGAATCTTGTTCCACTCTTTTCCTTCGTGTTCATCTAAGTTACCGCCAGTGCGTGAATATAGGATATTGGAAACGACCGTGGCTGTTGCAGAACTCGGGGGAAGACGTTAAGTGGGGTTACAAGGGACCCTAGCAGGCTTGCAAACTGGCCGGAAAGCTGCTTTTAGCGGCCTCATGCCTTAGCCACGACTGCTTGGTTGAACAAACAAAAGCGTTCTGCAACAGCCACGACCGACTACAGCTTGTAAAACGTCACTGGGCTTGACTAGCCAGGCCTCCTACCCGGGGTATTCGAAAAACCCTGCTCGAAAAGACCTCGAAAACCGTGTTTTCGAGGTCTTTTCGAGCAGGTAGTTAAGGCAGTAGAAAACAGTCTATCACTCGGCAGCTGCACGGGCACGATTTGAGGAGCGGGTATAGCCCTTATTGGACTGCCTGTTAGCGAAGAATATGCTACCTAACATATCCGAGAATTCTCGGACACCTCTGTTATGGCTAGTCCTCTTATAGGCTTAACTGACCTTGCAAGGGTAATACAGCGGCGTTTATAACGTTAATTGGTCGTCCGTTCAATAAACGTTATAAACTTATCAATACTGCCTAATACAACGTGCGATATCGGACATAGCTTGGAATAACAAAGCTGTATTCCTATTACCCCTGCTGTTCAAACGGGGTTCTTTATAGCCCTTTGGCTCAGCTTATCCAACGCCGCTGCTTGTTTGGTGGAGCAGGCCCTATGTGTAGCCAACGCTCCTGCTGCTAGTGGGGGTACCCTTTGCTACTTAGGTACCTGCGAACAGGGATATCATACCACCTCATGACGGCATAAGCGACGCTGACCAATAAGACGATTCCCAGGGACACGATTAGCAACAGCTCGGTTGTGCCAGGCTGGTAGCGCGTGTAATAGTGCCCGAACAGCCAGAGCGCAGCGTAATGGGTCATGTAGAGGGGATACGAGATATTCCCCAAGAACATACAGCGCTTAGCCACCCCCGCGGACAAACTAGCCCTGGCGCCGGCGCCCAAGGCGACGAGGAAGGGAAAATAGGCGACAACTACTAGGGGCTCGGCCACCCAGTTCCAGCTAATATGAGGCATGAGGAAGGCCAGCAGCAACAAGCTAGCTAGGCCACTAAACCCGAGTCCGTTTTTGAGCACCCATTTGGAACGATACAGGAACAGACCGGCGCAAAAGGAGTAGGCGATGCGTGCCCCGCCATCCCAGAAGTTCTCGCCCGCCCAGCCGCCCAGCAAGTTGCCGGCCCGATAGCTAACCAGAAAAAGGGTCGCGGCAGCCAGCAGGGTCAAGACGGCCAAGTAGCGGCGCGCGAGTTGGTAGAGGAACAGGGCGTAAACGATATTGGCAACGTATTCCCAGAATAAGGACCACGCCGGCGCATTGAGGCCGAACAGGTTAAACGAACGGTTTTCCAGCGCTGGAAAGGGAATAAGCAACACCGAGCAGCTAAACGCTTGCAGCAGTTTACCTGTGCCATACCCGCCCGGATACGCCTCGAAGGGATCAAAGAGCAAAGCCAACAGGCCCAATACGGAGCCTAGAACCACTAAGGGGTGCAGCCGGATCAGCCGAGCTTTGAAGAACGCCCAAACGCCTAGGCTGCCGAGGCGATCATCATAGGCGTACCCGATGACAAAGCCCGATAAGCAGAAAAAGAAGTCCACGGCTAGGAAGCCATACCCGATAAAATTCTGCCGAGAGTCTGGGTAAACCCATTCCATAAAATGGAAAAGGACCACCGCTAAGGCCGCTACGCCTCTCATGCCATCCAGCAGGACAAAATGCTGTTTCGGTTTAAGTAGGTCGGAACTTGCTGGTGGCTGGTTCATAAGAGAGGGCTAAGCAGGCAAGATAGCCGGTAGGCAACTCTTAGGAAGCGAGCCATCCCTTCGGCTCAGCAAGTTTATTACTCCTGAGTTAGCTCTCCCGTTTTTCACTTTTTCTCCTTGCACTCCCTTTGGCAGCTGGTTAGCTAAGCCGCTTGTCACATCTCTTAAACAAACCTCTTAAAATGTCTCAGGCTGCGCTAATCAATTAGACTACGTACTGGTGCTTCGCCCGCTGAGACGTTGCTGGCTGCCTTCGGCACGTAAAATGGTTGCAGGCTGGCTTGCCTGGGCTACCACGCCCCTGCGTAGTTTGTGACCCGTATGCCGCCAAAAGCTCCCTTGATTCCCGTTAATCCGATGGCCCCTGAGCCTGGGGTCAGTATTGTCCTCGACCGGCTGGTCGTGGCCGACCTGCAGGCCCTGAGCTCAGCTGATCCTGGTCACGTGGCCCAGGCTACCTACGCGCACCGCGAAGACCGGCACGCCTTCTTCTTGCTCGAAACGGGTACGATTCAGCTGGAGCTCGATTTTCAGGAGTATCACCTGCAGGCGCCGGCGCTAGTGTACGTGCATCCCGACCAGGTGCATCGCATCATCTCCTTCAGCCAGTTAACCGTCAGTACCCTGGGCATGACCACCGAGCAACTGCACCCGCAGTACCGGCCCTTATTAGCCGCGCTGGTTCCAGCCAAGGCCTTAGCCCTCAACCCGGAAACCTTCGCCCTGCTGGCGGACACCATGGCCCTGTGCGCTCGGTTTGCAGCCCGCCGCCGCGACCAGCTCTCCCACGCGCTCCTACACGACAGCTGCAATGCCCTGGTAGCCTTAGCCCTCTCGCAGTATTTGCTCCAAGCGCCTCCCCCCAGCAAGCTGGCGCGGAGTGAGGTACTCACTCAGGCTTTCAAGGAGCTGCTAGAGCGCCAGTACCCAACTACCAAACGTCCGTCGGACTACGCCCACCAACTCCACGTTTCCACGCCTTACCTCAACGAGTGTGTGAAAGCCGTAACTGGCCACCCCGTGTCCTACGCCATTCAACAGCGCGTGCTCTTAGAAGCCAAGCGCTTGCTGTATCACTCGGAGCAATCGGTTAAGGAAATCGCTAGCGCGCTCGGCTACGTCGACTATCCCTACTTCGCGCGCCTCTTTGCGAAAGGCACTGGGATGACGGCCCTGGCCTTCCGCCGCACCCGCCTCGATTAGTCCCATACTTGCCCTGTTTTGCCCTTTTCACCCCCGCCGCCACGCCGTTGCTTTGCTTGCTTCATTCACCCCTTAATAGAGATGGAAGCAACGACTAGAAAAGAGGCGCTCATCGCGGGCGCCAGCATCGCGGGCCTGGTCACCGCATATTGGCTAGGCAAGGCCGGGTACCGCGTCACGGTCGTCGAGCAGGCCCCCGCGCTGCGCCTCAGGGGCGCCGCCGTCAACTTAGAGGGCGCAGCTCTGGACGTGGCCAAGCGCATGGGCCTCTTGGCGCAGCTGCAAGCGAACAGCTTACAGCTGGAGCGGTGGGAATTTAAAAATGCCGCGGATGAAACGGTGGGCCTGCTGGACTTAAGTAGCGGGGAGCCGCAGGCTGGCGAGCCGGCAGAGCCTGAGCAAATCGAAATCGTACGTGAGCAGCTCCTTCCCCTGTTGCGCGGCGCCCTGGACCAAGATGTTACCTTCCTGTTTAGCAACCGGCTCGTCGCGCTGCACGAAACCCCCGCCGCCCTGCACGCCACGTTTGCCGATGGGACGCAGCGCGCGTTTGACCTGGTCTTCGGCTGCGACGGCCTGCACTCGGGTGTTCGCCGCCTCTGGTTCGGGCCCGAAGCGGACTACGCCCATTTTCTGCAGCACTACTTCTCGCTCACCATCGTCCCCAAGTCGTTGGTGCCGCCCAACACGGCCCAGCTCTATAATATACCGGGCAAGGTCATCATGCTCAATGCCTATAAGCAGAAAACGGATATCTGCTTCTGCTTCTTTTCCGAAATGGAAATCCTTTATGATTACCGCGATACGGCGCAGCAGCAGGCCCTCATAGCCCACGCGTTTGTCGGGCAAGGGTGGCGCACGGACGAGCTATTGGCCGAAGTGGCGCGGGCCCCGACGGCGTACTTCGACCAGTTTTGTCAAATCAAGATGCCTAGTTGGACCAAAGGGCGGGTGGCGCTGGTGGGCGATGCTGGCTACTGCGCCTCGCCCGGGGCGGGCATGGGCGGCTCGCTGGCCATGATTGGCGGGGCCACCGTCGCCGAAGCGCTGGCGGCCCACAACGGGGAAGTAGAGGCCGCCTTTGCCGCCTATAACCGGCAGTTGCGGCCACTAGTGGAAGAGGTCCAAGCCCAGGCGCTGATCATGTTAGCAGACTATCTGGTTCCCAAAACTGAGGAAGCAATTCACCTGCGCAATACCCAAACACCCCCTTTTTAGCGGCAATGTAGAGCACGCCTCGCTCGGCAGCTCCTCGTTATTGAGTAGGAGATACGAGAAGGGGTAGCCCCGAAAGGTGCAGTGACTGTTGCAGAACTCGTGCCCTGTTCCTATTTCTCGTTGCCAAACGGGTTGTGATGGCGGTAATGCCCCCACCAGCAGCGTAAAAGCTGCTGTCCAGACAGTGGTTTAGGCAGCGCTATGGCCAAGCGTAGCGTCTTTTTGAGCTGGTGCTTAAGCAGCTTTTTCAGATTGAACGCGATAGCAGTCAAGAGCATCGTCTTCTGGGCACTACTGCGGCCCCGCGTGTTGACTCGTCGCAGCCCGTAGTGCTGGAGCAAGCTGCCAAATACGGGTTCTATTGTGCGTTGGCGCAGCCGACGCATAAACTGACCTTGCCGACTCTGCTGTCGGGTAAGCGCCCGGCGATAATGGGCCGCGTAGGCGGTGCGGATGAGCTGTCGCTTCTTGGCCTTCGGCGCGCAGCTCGGCTTGCGGGCACAGGAGCGGCAATCCCGACTGGAAGCGCGATAATTCTTGAGTAAGCCGCCATCTAGGTTCTTGTCGAAGTCTTTAAAAGGTAGCTGCTTACCAGCGGGGCAGGTGTAGCAATCGGTGTCAGTATGGTAAGTAAAGCCCTCCGTCTCTGCTTTAAACTTGCCGAAGACCGGTATCCAGGGCGTGATGCTTCGAGCAAGGCGTAGTTCACCTCATTCGAGTAGTTCGTATCCGCTACCAGCTCCATTACCGGCAAGTCTAGCGTGAGCAAGCGCTGATGGAGTGGCGCGACGATACTCTCCAGCAGCACGCTATCGCGGCGATCCGCAAAATCGGCCTGGATATGGCTGATAACGCCACTGGCCTCATCTACGGCCATACTGCATAGGTAATTGAGCGCTAGCGCTTTACCTGGCTTAACTGAGATGCGGGCATCGGGGTCGGCGGGGCTATAGTGCGTTTTGTTGCTCAGCAGCCGCGCCTGCGGTCGGTCGCGACCCAATGGGCCACTGTCATTGCGGGCGTAGCGGGCGTGGGCCGCCGCGACGCGCCGCAACTCGTGCGCTGGGCTGGCGAGTAAGGCCGCTGACTGCGCGACTGCTGCGTCCGGTACTAAATCACCGGCTACGTGCATAACGGGAGCGAGCGCTTCAGCAGCTTGCTTCTCGCACAGGCTCTCGAGCGAGGCATTGGCCTTAACGGGTGCTGAATCGACGGCCTGGGTGTGGCCCGTGACCAAGCCGGCGGCCACGCACTGGGCGAAGACATGGTCGAACAACTGCTCAAAAACGGTGGCTGGAAAGAGCTGGCGGGTGCGGCTGATAGTGGAATGCCAGGGCAAGTCCTCGTCCACCTCGTAGCCTAAGAAATAGAGAATATCCAAGCGCAGGCTACAGTGCTCGACGAGGCGGCCGTCACTGACCAGGTTTTCCAGCCGGCTGACGAGCATCAGCTTGAGGAACACGACGGGGTCGAGCGAAGGCTCGCCCGTGTGGCTATACAGCGCCTGGGTCTGCTCATAGAGAAAATCCCAATCGAGCAATTCGGCTAGCCGGCGGTAGAGATTATGACGTGGCACGCGCTCCGACAAACGGAAGCGCAGCACGACTTTAGCGACGAAGTGTTTATGGCCCTGCATAAACCTAAGATACCACTGGCCAGCCATCTACTTCTGCAACAGCCACCGCACCTTTCGGAACCTGCCTTAATCAAACTAGTTAAGGCGCTCAGACTGCGGGCTGCGCTACGAAGCTGGAAAATGCTGCTGAATTAGCGTCTGTATTTTCTCGCGGCTCAGGGGCTTGCTCAGGAAGGCATCAACGGGCAGCTGCTGGGCGCGGGCCTGGGCCAAATCGTGGTCCGAGCTGGAAAGCAACACCATAACTGGGCGGGGGGTAGGCATCTGCAACTGCTGGTAGGCAGCCAGAAACTCCCAGCCGTTCATGACCGGCATGTTCAGGTCGAGCAGAATGAGTTGCGGACTGGGGGACGCCGTACCCGGCGCGAAGTGGGTGAGGGCCTGCTGGCCGTTCTCGGCGACGAGGACTTGCTCAGCCACCCCCAGGGTTCGCTTCAGGAGCAACTGGTTGAGAAAATTGGCCGTGCTGTCGTCATCGACTAAGAGTACACTGGTTAAGGAGAGATAAGACACGGGGAATATGAATTAGCTAGGAAAAACTACGGTAAACGTGGTACCCACCTGTATGGTGCTGGTCACGGCGATGGAGGCGCCGGCGTTCTCAATCAGGCGTTTAATCATGTAGAGGCCCACGCCCGAGCCTTCGACGTGGGTGTGCAGGCGCTGAAATGCTTGGAATAAGCGCTGCTGCTGTGAGTCCATTAAGCCTAGACCATTATCGCGCACGGTGAACACGATGCTTCCCGGCTGCCGCTCAGCTTGTACCCAGACCTGGGCCGGGCGCTGCGGGTCGCGGTACTTGAGGGCATTGCTGAGCAGGTTGTAGACGATGCTGCGCAGGCTGGCGGCGGCAAACGAGACGCGCAGCTCGGTTGGCACCTGCACCTGGACAGCCGCTTGCGCTTCGGCAATGAAGGGGGCCAGGTCGGCCAGTACCCCGTCCACCACGGGTGCTAGGACTATTGATTCGGCCGGTTCCTCGTAGGCGCGTTGCAGGCGGGAGAGGTCAGTGAGCTGATTAATCGTGTTCACAAACCGGTGGGCCGTGGTATCGAGCAGGCCCAGCAACTGGCTTATCATCTCGTCTTGCTGCACGGCCCTCGGCAGCGTATCGCGCAGGGCAGCCACCAGGCCCTCAATATTGGTGATGGGGGCTTTCAGGTCGTGCGAGGCTGTGTAGACAAACGTACCCAGGTCGGCGTTAGTGCGCGTGAGGTGGGTGTTGCTCTGGTGCAACTCCTCGTTGGTAGCGGCTAGTTTCTCGTTGAGGTCCTGCACTTGCTGACGAGCGAGCACCTGGCTCGTCACCTCCACGGCTACCTCGAAGATGCCTACTACTTGGCCCGTGGCGCTGTAGAAAGGCTGGTAGACGAGGTTGTAATAAGTGAGCTGAGGTTCGCCGTCGCGCGTGAGGGTGACGGGCATTTCCTGACCCACGAAGGGCACCTGAGTCGTCTGCACCTGCCGCATCAAGTCGTCGAAGCCCTGGCCCTGCAACTCGGGTAGCCCTTCTAGCAAGGGGCGCCCCAGCAGCTGGTCGGCCGGCCGATCAAACAGCAGCGCCATCGGCGGGTTGAGCGCCGTAATGCGGAGCTCTTGGCCCATAAACAGCCCAATCGCTACCGGGGCCTGCTCGAACAAGCGCTGCAGTTCGCCCTGCTGGGCTTCGCGCTCGCGCCGGGCCACCACCCGCGCGGTCACATCGTAGGCATAGGTGATGAAGCCATCAATCTGCCCGGTCTCATCGCGGCGGGCCTGGTAAGTGAGGTCGAAGTAAATGTCTTCGACGGGTCCCGCTGCCGTACGGGCCAGGGGCACCAGCACTTCGCTGGCCTCGAACGGCTCGCCTGTGTCGTAGACTCGGTGCAGAATCGTCATCAAGGGCTGATCGGCTACTTCGGGCAAGGCCTCCACCAGGCGCTTGCCGAGGAGCTCCCGGCCCGGAAACATCGCTTGATAGCCTGGATTGACGAACTCATACACCCAATCAGGGCCGTTGAAGATGCAGATGCCGGCCGGGGCGCGCATGAAAAGCTCGTGCCACTGCTGCCGCTGGCGCTCCGTCGCCTGCTGGGCGGCTTCGAGTTGACGGGTTCGCTCCCGCACCCGGGATTCGAGGTCCTGGTTGAGCTGCTGCAACTGGCGGCGGGCGAGCACCTGTTCCGTCACATCGTAGCTGAAATCGAGCACCCCGTCGATTTCACCTTGCCTATTGTGAAGCGGCTGCACGGCAAGCTCAAAAAAGAACTGCTCCGGCTGCCCATTGCCGCCGAAGTCGAACCAGCCTTCCAGCTCGTGGCCATAGTACGGCTCTCCCGTTTGGTATACTTGGTTGAAGAGCGCCACTACCCCCAGCCCCTCAGCCTCGGGCATGCCTTCGCGAAACGGGCGTCCAAGGAAGGAGCGGTGCGGGAACATGCGCTGGTAGCTGGGGCTAACTAACTGATATATATGGTTCGGCCCCTGGTAAACGGCTATTTGGGCGGGCAGCTGCATCAGCACGTTGTAAAGGCGCTGGCGCTGGGCCTCAGCTTCGGCCCGCGCGGCCTGTTCGCGCGCTTGGCTGTGGCGGAGCGCCTCCTCAACTGCCGAGCGGGGCTGGTCGTTGGTATCAGTGAAGCTTACCACCAGCCGCTCGCCGCTACGCCGGGCGACGAGGAAGAAGAACCCGTCGAGTCCGTCATGCTGGTAGTTGGCCTGATGGCGCTCGGTCTGCCCCGAGAGGAAGGCTGCCGCGCAGAAAGCGAAAATGCCCGTTTCCCGGCCGGCTGGGTAAAGCGTTAGAAACGTCTCGGCGGGGCACTCCGGCAGGCGCAGCATGCGCTGCGCCGCCGGGTTCAGGTGCTCGTACGCCAAGTCTTGGATGGGGCCTCCGGGCTCCGCGTAGACAGGACGAAACAGGATAAGCCCCGTCAGTGACACGTCCAACAGCGTTTGCAATAAATCAGTAGAGGTCGTGGGGTCCATTGACTGCGGAGCCAAACTAGTGGCCAGGAAGAGCTTAGGCAGGAAGAATAAACGCCGAAGGTACTAGTAGCCGGAGAAGTAATGAGTGCTTGGCATAGCCTCGGGTGGGGGTGGGTGCACAAACAGTAAAAGGAGTATCCCCTGCCGTTGGTAAGTCGAATACAAAAAATAGCCTTGGCCAAAAGGAAGTAAACAGGTGGTACTTGTGAGGGCGACTCCCCCTTTTGTTCAAGTACATAATACTTGTTATAAGCCCGGCAAAACACGCTATGAAAATCTTTGCGGTAACTACTAGCAGCCTCCTACTTCAGCTAGGGTGTCAAGCGCAAACCATTCTATTTTGTGAAAGTCTGCAGGCGGATACCTCTGCGTGTGCAAAAATTGTTGCGGCTACTTTAACGACCAGAAAGGGCGGCTTGTATTACCAGAATGCGCCCGTAGAAATCTGTTCGTTCGGGGGCGCGTTCACCCTTGCCTTCGGTCGGAGCGAATTGTACCGTAAAGCAGGGTTTCAATTAACTTGTGAAGATGTATCGCTAACGAAGCCCTTCCGTAACAAACGAGTTGGACGCAAACAGGGCATTTGGTTTAGGCACTCGTTAGGAGGCCAGCTAACACGGACTACGCACTACGATTCGGGACAGGTTAGGAGTGTTATTACTTTCTGGCCAAATGGATTACCCCGGCATTTTCTTAAATATAATCTCTTAGGTAAGCTCGTAGAGGGGAGTAGCGAGTCATATCCAAAAGGCAAGTAGCTCAGGCCTACGTTCCGGTTTTGTATTCATTAAGTGAAGAGGGCACTTAAGTGAAAAGCCCAGCTTAGACGAGGTGTTGGGCTTTGTCCCCTTTTCTAAACGAGCCTTGCTAAACGTGACAGCGGAGCTTATAACGTTAATCGAACGTGCGTGGCTGTTGCAGAACGCTCCCGCTCGTTCGACAGACGGTCGCAGGTAGCACTAAGACCTGCTAAAAGCAGGCCTAGGGCTAGTTTGCGAGCCCGATTTGGTCGCTACTGGCCTGGCCTGAG
>Ga0160429_1001637_pt1 | contig 12295 bp, 15 predicted proteins | sample SolpanmetagenomR_FD_108199 | JGI IMG/M metagenome (GOLD analysis project Ga0160429, IMG submission 108199) | Solar panel surface microbial communities from Lawrence Berkeley National Laboratory, California, USA - R | ecosystem: Engineered > Built environment > Solar panel > Unclassified ... | reverse complement strand
TCCCACCAGTCGTACCAAGCAGACTCGACGACTTTAGGGATATATGCCTTGTGGAATGCATCGTCTAGTGGCTTGAGGACTAGAGCGCAGAGAGGTTAAAAACACCAGCGTGTTGCAGGACCTTGCAATACTAACCCTTCTTCTGTCCCTTCGGCGTTTCCTCCACATACTCAGCAAGGTTTTCTTTCTCCGCCTCCTTTGCCTTCCTCTCTTTTTCCTTTTTGGGATTTGGTGCTGCCGGAGCGGTGTCTGATTGTTTCTTGGCTTTTATCTTTGCGTCAAACTTGGCCTGCTTTTCTGCCTTCGCGCGTTCTCTGGCCACTATTTCGCCAGCGTGAGTCTGCTGAGGTATTCTTGAGCCAGACGCATGCTCACGTACAATCCTTCTCGGTCTTGACCTTCTTGCCGGCCTCCTTATCGCCTCCGTCTTGACCAGGATCCTGCTGGCCGGTCGCATCCTCGTGTGCTGCTTTAAGAATGGCAGATTTGATTTCATCAGAGAGCGACGGGGGCATGCCAGTCGAGGGACCGGTCTTCTCGCCAGCTTCGAACGCATGTCAGAATGGTGGAAATGTTTTGAGCATGTTAGAACTCAAACGTACGAATGTTATGAGAAGAAGCGTTCAACGCCATGCGAGTAGCTGCAAAGTGTAGACGCCGGCGTGGCAATGAATAGCGTAGGAGAAACGCTCTGGATAGAATCTTGAACGTGTATTCACGAGTAGTCCTTGGTAGAGGACGTGTTCTTCGTAAGTGTGTATAGTACCAGTGACTTGACTCATTTGCAAGTCATTTTATTCGAAGAGCTCCAAAACTTTCACGTGATGATTCAGGGGCATCTCGAGGCGGGGTATTGTAGTCGAATGGGCAGGTACCGTACATGATAACGTTTATATAGCACCTTTCTTAACTTCCCATCCATCCCGTTCACATCATCTTGTACCTCTTCGTCAATAGGTCCATCCAAGAGTATTGTACCCAACATAGCCTCCCAACGACTTCTCCTGCTAACCGCAACAATGGGCGGCGGACCACCAACACCAACGTCGGAGAACGGATCTTCGAAGGACCAGGAAGAACTTCTCATTTTCGGCTTCGCTGCGGAGCCTAGGGACTCAACGGACCGTATTCGGAAGCGTTTTCCCAAGCTGAAAGTCGTTTATCAGCAGCCGCCTAAAGAGCTCCCCTCCTCCGCTTTCGCCAATGCTACCATTCTTTGCACATTCAACACACTGCCGCAACATCCAGCAAAAGATGCACCGAAATTGGAGCTTGTCCACTTCCTCAGCGCCGGAACAAATCACGTTGCAGACAAGCCGATCTACACTGACAGTGACGTCACCCTAACGACAAGCAGCGGTGTCCATGGGCCGCAGATCTCAGAATGGTGTATCATGACAGCTCTGGTGCTGGGCCACAAGTACAACATGCTACATGACTTACAGAAGAAGAGCCAATGGGGCAAGGAGGAAGTGCGAAAGGAGTTAAACGAGAGCCAGGATATGGTCGGTCAGCGTGTTGGCGTGCTTGGATATGGTAGTATCGGACGACAGCTAGGACGCACCGCGAAAGCAATGGGCATGAGTGTTTACGCGTACACTGCAAGTCCCAAGAACAGCGACGAGAGCAAGCGGGATCCGGGCTTTATCGTACCAGGCACAGGTGATCTCGAGGGGAGCATCCCGGAGAAGTGGTTCAACGGTCTTGAGAAGGACAAGCTGCATGAATTTTTGAAGCAGGATCTCGATTGGATCGTGATTTCCGTGCCCTTGACAAAGGAAACGACACACTTCCTCGGCAAAGAGGAATTTGAGATTCTAGCCAAGAAGAAGGCACTTGTCACCAACATCAGCCGTGGCGCCGTATTAGACCAGAAGGCGTTGATTGAGGCGTTAAAGGCGGGTCATCTGAGAGGTGCAGCGCTCGATGTGACCGACCCAGAGCCCTTGCCCAAGGACTCCGAACTTTGGGGTATGGAGAATGTCATTGTCTCGCCCCATATCAGTGGCCTCGGTAAGGCATACACAGATCGGTCATTGCAGATCCTCGAGCTCAATCTAGAACGCCGAGAGAAGGGCGAGAAGCTCATCAACGTGGTGAACAAGAAAAGAGGCTACTAAAGTAATGACAAGCGCGCCATCCTCTCAAAAATAAGAAACTCTATTCTATAATACATGGCTAATATAGTACAAAATGCAAAAACGTGGAATGCATCACAAAGCATTATCCTCCACTCTGCAGCATCACGTTTCAAAAACGCCCATACAACCCCAATGATCCTCAACACCCCACTCCCCGCCCTCGCGCCAAACCTCATCCTCGAAACTCGCAAAGACACTGCGGTTTCCAGCGACGGCCCTGACCTCATCAATCGCACGCCTCTGCTCCACAATCCCGGCTTCAGCCTCCCCATTCGCCACGCCCGCGCTCGGCCATCCCGTCTCGAGATTGACCACGTCCTTCACGACACCGTCTCCGCAGGCACGCGCCAGCTGCGCTACTTGAAACGCCACGAAACGACCAGCTTGCGCAGCCGCCACGCGCGGGTGGAAGTACGGTTGGATGTTGGAGGCGAGGACGTCGATGCGCGGGCAGAGGAGGTCGGCGTGTTCGTACACCACGCTCAATGGTTCCGATGTGGTGATTGGTCCTGTGTAACCTGCTGCGCGGAGTTGCGAGGTCGTCGAGTCGAGGAGGGTGGCGACCTCAGGCGCGCTGCAGACGCCGGTGAAGATTGCTTCGTTACCAAGGACGAGGAGGGCGATTAAGGGCCATTGGGCGAAGGTGAGGATGTCGGTTAGTTGCTCGGTTGTGCTTGAAGATGTTGAGGTGCAGCTGGTTAGGTGGATGCCGAGGAGGAGAGTGAGAGAGTGGGTGCGTAAAGTAGGTGCGACGAGGGTAAGGATGTGGCAGTCGGTGCTGTAGAGGCGGATGGCGGAAAAACCGGCGGCGGCGATGCGGGTTACGTCTGCTTGAATCTCTGGCGCGAGCTTGCAGGCACCGGTTGTGGTGTATGGTGTGTAGGCGATTGCCCAGAGGTCGTCTTTGTGATTTGGTAGGTGGGATGGTGTTGTTGGTGTCGAAGAGGAGTTTGAGAGGTCCTGGTTCTGTTTTGTTTGAACTGGAGCTTGTATATCGTGATCATATGGCTGTTCTGAAGATACGGTGGCGTGTATAAGGAGTGCACAGGTTGCAATAGCAGCTAGAATTACTTTGAGAAGCGGCATGGCTTTCAGATGGAATAGGAAATGAGTAAACATGACGTGAAAAGGATGCAGTCAAGATAGATCGTCAACAACAGGGCCAGAGGTCCTCGGATATATAGATGAGTTTAAAAAATCTGAGACGTCACTTGAAGAGAAGGTAGGAATGATGTCAGGAGATATAGAGATAGTGTGTATATAGCGAGAGATGTTGATAAAGACAGATGAATGAGTAGTAGTTCTAAAACGAGCGACGACTACTACAATTTAGTTTTCGCGACACAGTGGATATGAATGAAAGAAAATAAGGAAAATGCAAAGCGCAACGAGAGAGGAAAACGAATAGGAAAGGCAAGAAGATATCAAAGGAATGGAGAACCTTCAGTTGATCCAGCTGAGCTCATTTCAAAAGTATTTCTCACGCAGCCGTGGAACGCGTCTTACGAATGAATACAGGGGCTATCGCTTGATTGTGACGCGCTAAGGCGTTGCGGGACAAATTACAAAATCCCGGGGTTCAACAAACCAGGGTCCGGAAACTGTGGCTTCTTCGTCTCCTGTGCTTGTGGGTTGAATATATTTGTATGAGCTTACAATCTAGTTGTGGTTCTTGGTTTCTGCTGCGCGTGGTCGTTTCTCGCTGGAGAGGTCAGTATTGAGTCCAGGGCCATACACACAAGCTAGATGGAGCATTCAATCAATGCTCCGATTTGTTAGGGAGATTCACTAGGTTTTCTGCAGTCGTACTGAAAAGAAGTTGTGTTGGCTTTGTCATAGTTCAGTTTCAATAATTCATTCGTCTTTTTCAAACCCGTCGGCAGCTGCCAACCCATACGCCGAAAGCTCCGTCCCAGCATACAAAAAAGTGGCGGTGGTCAAAAGATGCATGGCATCCGAAAATGCCTGAAAGAATGGAAGTGCGTGAAGGGGGTCGTAACCATGCCGCATGGTATATACAATAGAGAAGGCGGTCAGCAATGCACAGTAACGAGGTGTCGCCGTGACTACAATGCCGCTTTTACTGCGCTTATAAGCTTTTCTCTTGAACTCGTTTCCTCACATGATATTGCATGAGCTGCTCTCTTTCTTGCCTTTGGTCTGCACGTTGAGTGCAACGCGAGCAGCTTCGGTAAAAGCCTCGTTGACGCCACGATTCTTCATGGCAGAACATTCTGTACGAGATCGTTAACATTACTGCCTCATAAAGGCCTGAAATTGGAGATCAAAAGCCATACCTAGATATCTTAACGCGCGTATCCGCTTGGCGACTTCGAGTCCTTGTGCATAAGTGATCGTTGGACGCTTTGGTTCGGCGCCGGCGCCTGCGACTGCTGCATCTTCCTCATCCGTGGTCGAGGGTCGCAGATCACACTTCAGTGCGACCAAAACGAGTTCAACGCCAGGGCAATTCTCTACTATCTCACCAACCCATTTCGTCTCCACGTTTTCAAGGGAGTCGGGAGAGTCGACCTGTGTCCAGTCGTAAGTTTTCATATCCGGTATTCAGGAGGATCTGAGTCTTACACTGAAGCATAGCATAATGGCATGTGTGTCGTCGTATGATAATGACCGTAATCTGTCAAATTCCTCTTGACCGGCTGTATCCCAAAGACTGAGTTCGATGTGGGTGTTGTCGATAAATATATCTGAAGGGCCGCCAGAGAAGCATGGGTTAAGGCGGTATCTTATCAAAAGGGCATAGGTTGTGTGTTTTTATCATACCGTGGACGTAGTTCTCTATAGTGAAGGTCGTTAGCAGTGCCTCATTAGGGATGATTGATTATTAACCCACCAAATACTGTCGGCTCGCTTGATCGCAATTCAGGTCAGTTGTGTAGATCCATGAGTTTCACAATTAAATATACTCACTACACTGTCGGGAAGTAACTGTGAAACGACGTGCGTTAGCCTTGGCTGGTAAGACGATAGCGCTTGGTGGTTGCTTTCGCTTACCCTCTCGTGAACACGTTCAGTAGAGACGTTTTCCCGCAAGCACCGTCGCCTCTGATGCGCCATCAAGTTAGTGTTATTGTTGCTGACGAAAGTAATCCGGAGATACTGAGATCGCATCGAACGTACAGCAAGACCAGCTTGCGCTGAACGGTTTTGGAGCCACCGCACAGAGGCATTATGGATCGAGATCTGTCTGAATGAATGTGAATAGCTGACTTAAGGCGTCTTCGCGTGAAGTGAAATGTAAAGAGATGCCAAAACAGAACAACAATCGACAGGGGGGGCGGGTTTGCAAGACCTGGTTGGAAGTACGAGTAGTGTTTCGGCAATCTTGCTTGGACCCGCGGAAATCGATAGCTCCGCACACTTGCAGCAGCTATTAGTAGACAAGGTGGGCAGGCCACTTAGGTCATGTGGGCAAATGTAGTGATGTTCGAGCTGAATAATAAATTCAGGAATCTCATCAAATCGTCAAAAGAACACTACAGAATTCTCAGTACAAGCGTGGGCTGAGTTTCGGCTTATCGCCTCTTCAAGCCTCAGTCTCCAGAAAGACTGCTCCCTTCCGGCGCAGGGTATCACCAAGCCCAATATCCTCCGCCTGTCTATGCAGTCCGGACACGAACCGTCCTCTCTCAGAACGAAGCTTATCGTCGGACTGTCGCTCCCTCTCCTCTCTAGCATTTGCTTCTTCTACCCTTCGCTTTCGCTCATCCTCTACACTCGATGCATTGGTCTGCATAGCCGCTAGGCGCTTTGCCCTTTCTTCTGCGTCTTGGGCTAAAGATCTTGCAGAGGCGCTGGACCTTGGAGCGTGGCGAGCTGGCTCTTTACTTCTGCCGGGTGATCGAGATCTTGGCCTTGGTCGTGATCTAATAGATTCATCCTGGCGACGGTATGGTGACCTTGACCTGTCTCTTTCTTCTTGGCGGCGATAAGGTGATCTTGACCTGTCCCTTTGATTCTGACGACGATATGGTGAAGCAGACCTTAGTCTTTCATGCGTTCTTGCAGCACTATCTCGTCGTCGGGGAGGTGATGTAGAAGGCGAAGGAGATCGTTTACTGTAGGAGTAGCGACGATTACGACTTCTATCGACATCGCGTCTCCGGCGTTCAGGCGATCTCGACCTTGATGCTGATAGTGTACGCCTGTGATGATACGAACTGTGTCGCCGACGTGATTGATCCTCTTCTTCGTGCCTCGAACGCTTACTCCTGTGTCGATCTTTGTCGTCACGATGCCGGTATTTGGGGTTCCGTTCTTTTTTGGTCGGAGCTTCACCTGCTCCTGCAGCTCTGAGTAAAAGTCTACGGCGAACAGGATCGTTCATCATAGCCTCATATGCAGCTTGCTCTTGCTTCTTGATTGCTAACATCGGATCGTCTCTAACTTTTGCAGCCGTATCTCGAAGAGTGTTTGCGTGTTGTAATGCCATGAAGGATGCTTCGCTGGCACCTTTCTCAAGCTTTTTGTTTTCGTCGGTCTTAACCAGGGCATCAATACGTCGCTTGCCCAGTAGGTAACCTTCCATTTCTTCTGTTGCCATTTGCCCCGTCGATGGCCCAGAGTACATCCAATCCACCCGGTTCACCATCTTCTTGCCTCCAGCAGCTTCTTGCATTCGTTGAAGTTCTTGGATTGCCCTTTCTTCCTCCCTTTCCTTCCGGAGCTGATCCACCTTCTTTCTCTCTTCTAAGGCTTTTGTTTCCTGCTCCCAGACCTTCGTCTGATTTTTCATCAATAGCGGATGCCATGACTGGTAACAGTGTTAGTAACAGAATCCCATTTTATGGTCGTGCTAGGCTTACCTTTTTGTTGTTTAAATCACCACCACCCATTTTGGCTTCTTTGCGACTTGATAATCACCCAAAGGCTTTGCTTCTTATGGTAGTAGTTATAACGTTGTTGCAGTTTAGATACGTGGTTGTGCTTGTTTTGGATAGAAAGGAAGGGAAGGGATAGGCAAGTTGGAGTAGAATAAAAGAACCTCTCACTTTCAGCCACATACTTAGCATGTGACTGGGGTAAATGCTATGATTCCGTTTATCCCCGAGAAATGATATATCAGAGTCGCTCGTTTGTTCGATTTCTAACATAACTTGTTACATTACTTCTACGGCTCTCATTTTTCAATATGTCAGATGACGACGATTTCATGCAAGACTCCGAACAGGAGGAGTAAGCCGTCATTATTTTTCTGACAAACCAACTTACTGACAACCACGACAGCTATGACTTTGAATACGAAGATGAAGACGAGGAGCAGGGTGGAGATGTCGATATCGAGAACAAATACTACAACGCCAAACAAATGAAGGCAGAGAATCCCGAGGAAGCTGTGGACGAGTTTCTAGGGGTGCCTGCCTTGGAACCAGAGAAAGGCGACTGGTACACAATCAACATTGGCACAAGATTCAATGGATGCCACTAAGTACATTTATAGGGGCTTTAAAGGTTTGAAGCAAGCTATCAAGCTGGAATTCAAGCTCAAACGCTACAAGAAGGTCGAATGTTCCACAAAAAACATTGGGCAATACCTTGCTAATGCTTTTTAGGCAACTGAGCATTACCAAGAACTACTCACATACGTCAAATCGGCTGTAACACGCAATTATTCCGAGAAATCCATCAACAACATGCTCGATTTCATCGAAAAGGCGGCGGAAGATGAATCTGCCAACAGGTGTATGGAAGAATTCTACTCGAAGACACTCCAATCATTTCAAAGCACGAACAACGAGCGGTTATGGCTCAAGACAAACATAAAGCTGGCTCGTCTGTGGTTGGACCGGAAAGACTTCTTGCAGTTGACCGATAAGCTCCGGGAACTACACAAGGCTTGTCAGAAGGAAGATGGGAGTGATGACCCGAGCAAAGGAACCTATTCATTAGAAGTCTATGCTCTGGAGATTCTCATGTATGCGGAGACGCGCAATAATAAGCGACTAAAGGTGCGCCATCTATGGGTGTATCTGAGGAATCTAGCACTAATAGCGTTCTAGGCTCTGTATCAAAGAGCGCTCAAAGTCCGTTCTGCGATACCCCATCCCAATATCATGGGAATCATACGCGAAGCTGGTGGTAAAATGCACATGTCTGAAGGTAAGTGGTGGCAGGGATTTTTTAGGCCGGCATCTTGTTGACTATTACCAGAAAACTGGGCTGAAGCGCAAAGTGACTTCTTCGAGAGCTTCAGGAATTACGATGAAGCAGGATCACTTCAAAGAATACAAGTGCTTAAGTATCTTGTCCTTACAACAATGCTAATGGGTTCGCACATCAACCCTTTTGAATCCCCAGAAACAAAAGCCTACCAAAACGACCCTCGAATATCAGCGATGACCGATTTGGTAGATGCCTACCAGCGAGACGACATGCAGAAATACGAGTCAATCCTTGCGAGCAACCAAGATGTTGTAGCCGATCCGTTCATCGCCGAGAACATTGACGAAGTTACACGTAATATGCGCACCAAAGGTGTTCAAAAATTGGTGGCACCCTACACGCGTTTCACCTTGCAGTTTGTCGCGAAGCAATTGCGCATATCGATACCCGAGGTGCAGGACATTGTTGGATTCTTGATCCTGGATGGGAAGCTGAAAGCAAAGATCAACCAAACCAATGCAACGGTTGAAGTTGACCGGGGTGTGGACGTTGAGCGCGTCGAGGTTGTTAGGCAGTGGAGCGCGGCTATCGAATCCCTTTGGACCTCTGTTATGAATGATGGAGATGGGTTTCGCCTGGATGATAATTTAGGCGGATCAAGTGTACCTGCATCGGGTGATTTCAGGGCCATGGATGGTCTGCCGAGAGGGAAAAGTGTAGGGATGAGAAAGATGTACACTGGCGCTTGATTTGAGGCTTCGCCTACAGCGTCACAACCTACCAACCTGGAAGAGAGGGAATATTGCTCCGTGATATTGCTTATTAGCTTTATGCATGGTCAACATCCTTGCGTCGAATCCTGACATATAGTATCTTCGCGCTAAATAGTGGCAATGTTTGAGAGAGAACAGAGTCTTCGGCTTTCGACGCGGCTGAGCGGCTGAGGGCAAGCAGCGAAATACGATGAGATGCAGGTAAGGTCCACATCAGATGGCATAAATGCCTTCTGCCATTATGGTTCGCCCGCTGCAACACCAGCAACAACAAATGATCGTAACAGACGATGCTTGTCACCTCGTTCTATCATCGAACGCCTTTCGTGGCGTCCACGATATCCTGGTCACGCTTTCCGCCCCGCATACTTAGCTTTGTCCAACCTGTTTTCCCCTCTTATGTAGTACTGAGGAATAAGTACTCATAACTGCGAAAAGAACCATATATAATGCTGTTCCTTGTGATCTGTAATTGTTCAAATAGTGCCTCAATAATCGTTACTGTCATTATCGAATCATTTGCTATTGAAAATTTGTTGGTGATCATCTTTGCGGCAGCAAAATGTACATCCACGGCATCTTCGACGGCAACCACTGCCAAGAACAACCTCCTTTCCCTCAACAACCACACCTTATTTCACAGCAACATCTCGTGCAGGAATATAATAATGCCTACTATTATACTCCACCGGAATTGAATATGAGCCAAACACCGCCCCTCGATGACTTCGGCGCTTTCGATTACGACACCGAACATGCTCATGCCAATACCCATAGTCCGGGAGTCACTGTATGTTCAGCTTTGAGCCGACTCTTGCCCTTCAGTACACTTATTATAAACTAATCGTGTAAGGCTCCTTTGGTTGGTGATCGGAAGTCTAGTGCTTGCATCGTGACAGAGTATCAGACCGGGCATCCAGTGTACCAAGCAAAAGTTGCCGTGAGTGAAGGATAAGGTGACTTGGAAGTACTATCTGACCGACGTAGACTCTGACGCGTGATTACGCTTCTGTGAGGAAAATTCGAGGAGATGGAAATTGTGGCTGGAGAGGTAAGCTATCACCTCTTTCATCATGAAAAAGATTGCCAACTTTCGAAGCGATATATTTTAGATACCTCGAAATTCTGCTGCAACTTCGGGACCTGGAGAAAACACAAGCAGAGGCAAGCAGGATCCGCTCACTGGACAACCTGATACGGACTTACATCAATGGACCTAACATTAACCCTGATTTCTTGCAAGAGAGCTTAGAACCCTTCTTCGAACTATTGAGTGAGAAGATGCCGTCATGGCTCGAGCAACCTGACAATACACAACAAATTGTCGACTCGCTGGAGGAATTCGACCTTTGGTACATCCAACACCTCAGAGTATGTTTGCAGACTGCCCTACCATGCCATCTGTCTTTTTTTCAGTGGTTCTTATCATGCTATTGACGAAACTTTGGCTATCCCACAGTGGCTAACCTGGTATAGTATTTAGCAAGTGCTTGGATAAGACACAAATCCGAAGATTACGTCAATTTCATTGAGGACCGTACCGTCCAGGAGTACTGTGAAAGTCAGATTGAACCTCCCAGAGTTGAGATTGACAATGTCGCTCTGCAGGCGCTCTACGAAGTGTTTATTGAGCCAGCGGGCTTCGATCTTGAGGTTCTATACCTAGATCTAAGTCCTGGAGATTCAGTGATGGTCCACAAGCACAACAGTGCTTTGATCTCCGAGAATCTGATTATTCGGTTGTTATACAGACCGTTAGTAATTGTCTTTATCTGCTGCTCGACACTAACGAAGTACTAGTGGTCATTATGATCTTGCGTATCGAGAGCGCCATGACATGACACCAGTCGTTCAGTATATGCAGTTCGCGAATCAAGATTACCAAATACCACCCCATCAAATTTATGGTCTCGTCTACGGCGCAAGTAAAACTGCAGTTGCCCTTAACGATACCATTTTTACACCCGCTGCGTCCCCGAACGAGTGCAAGTTCTTCATGGATATACCGTTTCGGCTCAAGACCCCCATACCGACTCCGCCTCCAGAAGAGTTCAAGGTAGAGGGGAAAATTCCACAGTTTCTCTTCGCTCCTTGCGGGCCTTCGGACGGTCTCATGTATAATGACGTTACACGGCAATGGGCCAGGTATGATGGCGCAGCTGTTACCGAGGAGGAAATACTAAGCCATGTTTTGGAGAGAGTGCCGGGATACAGCGAGTTAGTGATATATTCTCCTACTGCTAACACATGCTGACTTTGCTACAGCGACGCGTACAATCCGGCTCACTCGCGAAACCCCCTTTTCCAGCCAGAGATCATACAGTTCGACAGGCGTGGGAATATCATACCTTGCGAAGCGGAACTTCGAGCTAAAAAGGCGAAGATCAAGGCTTCTGGACGCAACAAGAGTCCCTATTAGATCCTTCACCTCACAATGACTAGTCCGGACTTTATGACATTGATGGCAACCATTACGACTTGACGACATCCCTGCTCTAGGCCACGGGGCCACTGGAGCATGAAGAAACGCGTCACATTTGCGAGTTACTCTTCACCGCTCGGTTTCTTGTTTATTTGTTCCTGCGTCTTGATTTGGCCATGCCTCTGTTTCATTAATCGCAAAAAAAGGCAGATGTATATATATGTTCATAAAACGAACATTGTATTTCGAATCCTTAACCCTGAAGAGCACGTGGTCCTTCTCTGTACATGTTGCAGCAACATTTCAATATGTGGTGTGTAGGTGGGCAACAGCTCATTTTCTGCCATGAAAAGCACAAGGCGATACTTCATCACATTCGACGTCAAACACTTATTAAATACATGTTCATATAACCTGCTGGTACACCTGCCAGAAAACTACCAGTTAATAAGATCATTAATCGTGAACAAAGCTCTTGCGAAGGCCCATGTGGTGAGAAGCTCACTCGAAAGACGGCTACCGCAACGTACTCGGCATACGTGCAGGGGAAGTCGACAGTGTAGACGTCGGATGGCTCGACGGGGTCGTGCTACTGAAGGGCGCGGCTTTCGAAATCTTCGCCGGCTCGCTGGTAGTCTCAGCAGAAGACGTTGCGGTACGTGCTGCGGAGGAAGTGTGTGATGATTTCGTCGACGAAGCGATCGCGGTGCTGCTGTGTACACTGACAGCCTCTGAAGACGTCGAAGCCGTCTTCACTGTTGCTTTCGAACTTGTGGTCGAGTGTTTACTGATGCTCGCCGACTTGGGCTTCGTAGCCAGGATCGTCTCGTAGATGG
>Ga0160429_1001636_pt1 | contig 12306 bp, 4 predicted proteins | sample SolpanmetagenomR_FD_108199 | JGI IMG/M metagenome (GOLD analysis project Ga0160429, IMG submission 108199) | Solar panel surface microbial communities from Lawrence Berkeley National Laboratory, California, USA - R | ecosystem: Engineered > Built environment > Solar panel > Unclassified ... | reverse complement strand
GTCTTCGACATGACAGGAGAACTAATGCGCTTCGCCATAACCTCAATAGCTACTTCTGGATCTTTACCTTCATCCACTTCACAAGCACAGCGTACACCACTGACAGACCTTCAGTCATCTCGTCGTCGTCTCAGCATGTTCGATTATGGTGAAAGAGCTGGCGGATTCGCGCGAGACTCGAGTAAGAAGCTTGAGGTGACTTTGCAGAGCGTGGAGAAAGTGGAGAGGGCCATGTATGGGCTTATTGTTAGGGGAAGTGAGAGGCCAAAAGGTTGGGTGCCGCCAGATATGGATGTGAGAGGGGGTGGGGAGGAGATTGAAGGTTATTGAGGTCTGGAGCATATGGCAGGTAGTGCTCGTATAATAAAGACCACGCCAGAAGAAGCGTTTAAGACAAGTGAGAGGATGATCTTGGCGCTGCCGATATGTATCAACACATTCATGTATGTTATGCGCAGACGACGCGATACTTTGACATGCACAACAGTACGAGGACCAATAATAGCACGATGGACTGAAGCACTTACATGAGACATTCGAGATGCAATAATCAAGGTCATTAATCATGATACTCATTATCTGCGCGACCTCAAATTCATTGGCAACCTCCAAACTCGCCATTATTGCTACTCGCCTTCCCCACCCTCCTCGCCTTCCTCCTCCTCGTCGATCGTCTCCTCACCTCTGGCTTCCAACATGCCAAATCCACCATCTCCATCACCTTCCAGTCTGTTCCCCGTTCCGCTTCCAAACACCTGCCAAGGACTTGGAACGAGAGGGAAATACCTGGGAATACTCTTCCTAAATCTCGTCCGATAATCTTTTGGACTCATCACAGTCGGTTTGTGCTTGCCCCTATCCTTGATCCAGCTCTCAATCTTCTTATCCCACGTATACGTCCTGATATAGTCGATGATGCCTACAGTCAATTCACTCCTTGGTGCATCATGTAATGCTGCTATCAAGGAGTAGTCCATAACATTCTGCTTAGAGCAAAAAAGCGTGTCGTTCTTGATGCTGCTGTCGAGAAGGGAATTGCTGTGCGCGCGTACATATACGGGGTTAGCGGAAATATAGTCGAGCAGGTTCTCATCGAGGAGGACCTCGTCGGCTTCACCTGTTGCTTGAATGCGGCGATTGCGCATGCTGCCCTTGAGATCGAAGACGCGAGTTGGCTGAGGACCTTCGTAAAAGACGTTTTCCATGACTTGAAGGTAGTAATTCAGATCCGTGCCAGTAGCTGGGTTTCTAATAACGACTTGGTAGAAACCGAGCATTTTGGCAATGGCCGAGGGCAGGCCATGGAACAGACATTTGGACATGTAGTCAAAATAGTCTGGAGCGAATTTGACAAAGGCCTGGGTCTCGATAGTGCTGAGAGATTTGAGGACGAAACGCTCGTCAAGGGTTTTGAGGAAGAGTGACTTTGTCTTGCCTCCTTTGGAATCCCATTTCACGCTACGAGAGAGTGATTCCACGAAGCGATCTTCAACGCCACATTTGCGTCTTATGGCATCGAAAGACTCTGCATAGAAGACTTTGACGTGAATGCGAGCGCTTCCGTGCTGGAACTTGTAGTTGATGTGGGTCGCAGTCTTGCCAAGCATGACACGTTCGACGTCGATATCAGCCTGGGATTTGGGAACTTCTATACCGGTTGGTGCAGTCTGTGCTTGAATCATGTCAACAGTCATAGCACGCCTCCGGAACGTCAAAAGCTTGTTGTAGTAATCTTCCGAGGCAAGAGTGAAAGCAATGAGGGAAGATGGCTCGTCTTCGCGTACGATGATGTCCGAATTCTCAAAGATGTGGTCAGTCGACGCTAGGGGATAGTCAAGTGGTGACCATCCACTAGCAGAGCGCTCAGACCAGAAACTTGTCAGCATTTTGAGCAGGGAGGTTTTCTCGTGTTTCGGGAGCTCGATTGAGTCATCCTGCTGCTGCTCGAAGATGGAGAGAATGCTTTTATCTGACAGGCCAAGCGATCCTTTCAAGTCGGTGACACTCGGCTCCTCGGTATCACTCAAAGTCACTTCTGCCTCAGATGCTGTGTAGCTACCGACAGTATGTTGATCGTCCTCTCCCTCTTTGAGAGATTCTGGACGAAGCGGTGCAGACTCTATCTCAATGTCGACATGCTCGGCGCGATCTCTGTTCATTGGCAAAGCGTCACGGAAGGGGTCATCGTCAAGATAATCTTCCTCTCGTAGGTCCGCTTGATGTGCCGAGTCTTTGTAATCTTCTTCAGGCACATCTCTCTCTCGGACGGCCTCGTGAGCATCTCGAAACACCTCGACAATTGGACGAGACACTATCATAGGATACGCCCTGGACTCTCTGTTTTTGGCAGCACGTTGTCGGCGTTCACGAAGCCTCTCTTTCTCGAACTCTCGGCTCATCTCCTCAAAGTGCTTAGCAAGAGCAGACACTTTCGATTCTTGTTTTTTGACAGCACGAGGTATCATTGAGTGCAGGACACCCTTTCCAGTTCTCATTGCAGCGCTATTCGCAATGCGATCAGCGAGTAGTCCTGTTGGCGCGACAGGTATCCTGGACGTAAATGGTACCAGAGGAAACTGCGAGAGTTGGATAGCTTCTGAACTTGTGTTCGCCTTTACAGGAGTATCTGGATCTGGCCAGGTGACGAGCTCCGGCTGAGTCTTTGAACGCAACATTGGCGGCATTATCGCAGTTACTGTATCGGCCCTGCCACGTTGACTATCTGTAATGCACTGTTCTTCACCTCCATGTTGCTCCTCTGGTGTGACTGGCTCTGCATCTTGTTGTTCGTCGGCCGTGACTTGCATCTGCTCAATTTTCTCAACAAGATCCTGTTCGAGTGGCTGAGGTTTGGGAGGTGGAGCAATAGAGTCTCTCCTGACAACAGTACCTAGGGTAGATCCGATGTTTGTGCCGTTCGATGATTCTTCTCCCGACATTGGTATTGTCAATATTGCCGTTGGGGGTACCGCGAGATCCAGAGTCTGCACGAGTTGCTCGTGTTCTTGCAGCGTCGTTGGGCTCGTCTCGCGGAAGAGTGACTCGGTAGGCATATCGCCAATTGCCGGAATGTTGTCAATGTTGTTCACATCCTCAGAATCTGGTGCTGAAATTGTCATGAGGGGTATTTCACCAGCCAGTGTCTCTGCCCTAGTACGCGATTTTTCGACATCCGACCCTCCTAAAGAAACCATTTCCTGATCTACGAGAGGCTTTTCCTCGATATCTCCCGCTTCGCTATCTTCCCTGTCCAAGAAAGCCTTCTTGATTTGCAAGGCAGCGAGACGCCTTATATCTCGTTCCGACGGGAAGTAGTCGCGCTCGAAATCAGCAAACGCAATGTCCCATTCGTTTACTTTCTGCTCCACATATCTCACAGCCTGATTCATCGGGATCAGTTCGAAGTACTTTGAACTGGTATACTTCTCGTGTAGTCTTTCGAGGAGCCACTCTAATTCCTCATTGGCTTTTTTCGTCAACCTTTCAACTTCAACCTTGGAAGCTTCGACTTTTTCTGGAGCAATGCTGTCAATGTTGATGCTCATGATCCGTTGCCGGACTGATGTCATAAAGCGAACTATCCGTTCTTCAGCTTTCACATACTGACTATTCTTCAACAGCAAGTCCTTTTCCACCAACCAAGTGATCGTGGTCCGGGGTACTGCAATCTCAACAATGTTGATCTTGTCGTACTGCACTCGAATCGCCAGATTCTTGAACCCAAAATATCGAGTGTGATCGTGGTGAATGTCGTGGTCACAAAAACCGTCTCGTGATTGTAGTGGTGTAGCCCAGAACGACAGCTCGAGATACTTCCCAAAGGAGTACTTCCAGGTATTCGCTGACATTGGTGTAGTTGGTGTCTCGTGCTGACATTTTCTACATTCGCTCCACATCAGAATGGTATTTTCTATGCCCTTGTAGCGCGAAGGATACCGTTGTACATATATGCTGACTTGTCCATCGCCATGAACGTATTGACGATGGTGGTCTACCATGCGCTTGTCACAGCGGCGTGCTATACATGGGAGCTCAGCCTGATTACACAATCTCTCTACATATTCTCCTAAAGGCACATCCTGTTCCAGGTTCTCATCGATGTCATGCTCCTGGTAGTAATCCAGTCCGAGTAGGTCTGGCCCATCACAAGCGTCCAAAGTAGGCGTCGATACTATACTGAAGGATACCATGATTTTCTGGTGATTCAGTGGACTGAGGAAATCGGGAGCTCCTGAGGTGAACCGTTCCCAGCTGCGCTTGACATTCCCGTAATGATACGAAGCCCGGTCATGTTCTTCCTCACGCATTGCGTGCAACACGTCGAGCGCCAAAGGAGATGATTTGGGCCCTGCATGACGAGCCATATCAAGCTTGATGATCTCGAACTTAGTAGCAGGACGTTTCTCGTCACTTTCATCGCTGCTGGTCTTTTGGTGCATCTGCTGCCATTTCCGTATGCGTCCCATTCTTTGTTCACAGTCTCGTCCACGAAGCACAAGCCAGGGTTCGGCAAGTTTGACGAATGGTGATGCCGTCAATTTACGGCTTGCTAGCCTACGAACGAGAGCATCGAACGGTCCAGCAGGACTGTCCTTGAAAAGATTATCCTGATCGATGGAGTGTCCTCGGATATGAGTACCCTTACTGTGAGCTTCCTCGGCGGCATCTTGTTGAACTTCTTCTGCTGCTGCTGCGGCCGTTGGAGGACGAGAAGCGGGTGATCGCGAGGTCCCTGTTACTACTCGGTCGGGCCTATGTTCTGACGCAACACTATCAGGCAAATTTGCACACTCGTCTTTCATGAGACAAGTCTCGAGTTTGAGGCTGTATGTAACATAGCACATGAATTCGGTGATCCACTTCACCCTTGCTAAACAGTCAGGAGAGCCACCCCTTAGCACAATAGTACAGCCAAGGTCTCTAGGACAACCAGAGAAGGACATGACCGTCTTCTTGATCTTGTGGCTGACATATGTTTTTACTTCGAACGCGCCACAAGTACCCAGAGCGTTAAAACTTGTGTTAAGACGTTCAGCAGAAGTGACGATACGCGTTTGCGTACAGCGTGCCATAGCCTGAAGCACTGAGCCCTTAACGTTGTACGCAACCACTATCTTAGCTTCGTGCAAGAATTCGAGAGCTAGGCCGGAAACGTCCTTCTGCACGAGCAGGATGGACGGGCGCAAGGCTTTGATACGGCCGACGAGATTGCGCAAGTATTCCCTCTCTTGCGCAATGACTGGCTCCAAGCTCATGAAGTGTTGCTGTTGTCGAGCGTAAACCAGTGGGAAGGAGATGAGCAAGATCCGGGGCTCTACTAAGCGCCGTGGCATACCCCTGAGCGCTACATTCTTACTGAAGACGACCCCTGAAACATAATAAGTATCAGATGGTGAGCCGCCAGCAGCCTTCTTGAGTTTTACGTAGTGGCGAATGTCGATGTCATCTCCATGGTGAATATTGGGATCGACATATTCGGCGCACCTGAGGAGAACTGGCATCAGAGCCTTTTCCCATTGTCGTATATGTTCAATCTGTGCATCGACCAGAAATTGTCTCAAAAGAGTCTTAATATGATTAAGACCAGCAGGATTCAGACCAGCATCAGGAATCTTTGTTCTCTCTTCTAACGAACTATCGCTCGGCTGTGACATATTATGGTCGAAGGGGAACGATCCACGCATAGCCATTGCTTGAAGGTTGTCGGAACTGGCAAGAAATGTACTAGCTTTGGAAGCACGAGGCGATGAACTGATGGCGGTCAGTACTAAGAGGCGAATGGGAGACGCAACAGTCATACCTTTGGAGATTGAAGCTCGCCACACTGACGGACCTCGAGCCGATTTGTCGCCTGATACGGGCTGGTCGACCACCATCGACACTGACGAGGTCCGCGTCCCGACCGCTTCGAATTGATTCTATGGCTGGCTTTCCGGGACCATAAGAACGCGCACGTTTCAGTGCTCCAAATATACCACTCGGAAAACCAGTCGAGTGGTCGTTGAAATCGTTACTCAGCGCAGCGGCGATATTAGGCGTTTCGTCTTCGCTCGAGTTGTCGTCAGAAAGAAATGGAGCAAGATCAGGATCGATGACAGAATCAGCATGCAGAACTGGCAACGAAAGCTCGCCTGGTTCTCCTAGGCCTGAAGCTCGCTGGAACGGGACGTCATCATCAGCGACGACTCCCAGACTCCTCATATGTTGGGTTCGAAAACGGCGGGTCTTTTGGCTACTTGATCTTGGTCGTGTACCGGAGGTAGACTTTAAGGAGCGTGATGAAGCAGGCCGAGTGAGAACTGGCGTTCTATCCAACTGTATAGACTTTCTTTTGCCATCCCTGGACCGACGGAGAGCCGAAGTACTGCTGCTTGGCGTCGTAGGCTTATCTGAGTCTGTATTGTGCTCAAAGAGACTCGTTCGAGCAGGTACATCGTGGCTGATGCGGGGCATATCACCGAATCTGATCTGCTTGTTAGTATGGGCGGTCAAAGGCGTCTCTTCGTCCTCGGTATAGTCACCGGACGAATCGTCGCCATTCATCATCACTTCGCAGGTCTTGCAGACTCTCAATTTGCTGGCTTGTCCAAACGGCTTGCCAGAAACGAGCTTGGTGCAGGAACTGCAGAAGATCTGTCCACACAAACGACAATGATGTTTCCTTCTGAAAGTCGAGAACCCATCACCACATCCGAAGCACACTTTGGCATTCTCGTCTTTCATCCAGAAATCACGGCTCAAAATCTTATGCCGCATCTGATGTACAAAGCTTTGATTTAGTGCCTTGCTCGCATGTTTTGAGGTCGCTTGAGCAACTGATCTTCTTGGATCAATCGGCGTTACGATCGATTCTGGTGCAGATGTCGTTACCTTCGCCTGCAAATTTGGAACAACTAATGCGATTGGATGATCTGGTGCGGTGGGGGCGATAATTGTCTCTGGTTTTGGCTTGCTTGTAGCGGAAGACTGCGAGTCATCCCGTCGATGTGTTTGGGATATGCTCTCTCGACTCTTGACTCTGTTAACAGGGCTTGTATCGGCAGAGGATGTCTGGACTGTGAGATGCGGCTTAGTTAGCGCGCGTGTGTCCAAGTCTGACTTGTTCATGGACGCCCGATGTTGTCGACGATGAGTAGGAGAGTCATCTGCAGAGACAACTTCCAGCTCAGAATGCTGAGTAGTGGATCGCCTGACTGGAGACCTATCTCTCGAGTCTCTCCTCAAACGTGTATCTGGCTGATCTTGCCGCACCTCATGCAGCGAGGATTTTGTCACAAGCTCAAGAAGATTGGTCTTCTCCACAGCATCTTTACCACTTGAGGTCGGAAATTCCTGATCCGCAATAGCATCTTTCGTAGTAGTACCGTCAGCTACATTTGTTCCTGTGCTGAAAGAAGACCCCAAGTTTGGGGACAATACGTGAGCTCGATCTTCAGTCGGTTCTATAGGTCGACTGAGTTGCTTGGCTTGTGCTGGCCAGCTTGATTTCACTGATTCGTCTCTACTACTGGTGCTGCCCGGTCTTATGGGAGAGGCGTTATCATCAGTGCTTGTGGTAATTGAAGCCTTGATCCGACTATACAGGTTCCCAAGTCCTTGTTGCGCTGTACGCCCACGTTCCTCGGTCGCAGAAGGAGGGGGTGGAGGAAAGGCTGTAAGTTCGGTGGAGCGTGAGGCTGACGTATGTAGGTCATCAAGTGCTTGTGTGAATATTCCTTTGTCTTGCTGTGATTTGGCAGAGACTGAGCTGATAGACCCCTTGCGTGGCCGTGTTTCAGGCGGAGGGTTGCTCGAGGAGAGTGAAGCACGATGATCGTCTCTGGCACTCATGGCAAGGTCTGTCGACTCTCTCCATAAACCACATGCACTTCACTCTTGCAGCACACTGCCACCAGAAGGTGAGCAGGAACCAGAAGGGCACGACGTCCTTGACCTCATCAAAACTCGATTGTGTGCAGGTCTTCCAAAACACGTCCTTTTTCCACGCCGCTACGATTTCACAAGTCTCTCTCGACAAATCAGCACGAAGCACTATCTCGCCTTCGTAATATCAGGTTCAGCCCTTCCAATGTTCACTTGTTGTTTACATGTACAGGGTGTCGATATTGCCGCGCTGGATTTGGCACGTGTTTGCCACCGAGATCTCGCTCCAGTGCGTCACGTCCAGTTAATTTTCAGATCGCGTTTAATACACGAAGCACAGAGTGATACCATCCCGTCATCTATCTTGCCAACCCGCGTGTACCATCTTGCTGCTTCTGTTGCTTTGTGACGTGTCGTGTGAGACTTCTTACTGACTGTACATACCAGTGACTACCTTAGATCAACTATTCCACGGCTCGGCGCTGCAAGCAATTGGCAGTGCATGATGGAAAGCTGTGGCGCGTGTCAATCTTCGACACAGCCATGACGACCACATCTTCGCAACAGAATTGGTTGACGGGATTCTTGTGCGACGAGCTTGATGCGGCTAGAGCTTGGTTCGGAAGATCCGATGACAACCTGCAAGGCAATCCCAGTTTCTCCTCGCTCTCGTCTCAACCTCAAAAGTCGCGTTTTAGTGACAATGGATCTGTCCTGCACATCGCCAATCAGAGGAGCGGCAGTCAGATCACGATGTGGACGGTAAGAGATTAGGTTAAACGAGGTTGCCTGGCTCATACTAATTCACGTTAGTCTGCATCTGCAGAGTCGCCAAAGGCGTGGTTTCACGACGACCAGGTCCGCATAGTGGTGAGATTCACTCGAAAAACATTAGACCGTTTCAAAAAGACCGACGGCAATGAAATCTTGGATGCACAAGCCGGCACTATCCTAGAATTGCTCGCATTCAGTATCGTAGTTGATCCTCATGGTAATGCTGATGAAAAGCTTCGCCTTCTAGTCACAGATTGTGTTATAGCTTGTCCGACTCCTGGCTTGAGGTTTATGAATCCAGATCTTCAACGAGTGCGTCAAGTAGTTAGCGTCCAAGAACGACTCGTAAGCTTACTTGACATCCGTAATTCTTTCTCTGCCAGCCAAAATCCAGTCAGTCTCAGAAGTACACCCACTGCACCGAAAGCTCGCCAATACGACGACGGGTCAGACTCAGATATACTTGAGCTAGAATCACCTTTGATCAATACCCAGGTTCAGCTGGCATCACAAATGCCCTCTCATCGTCCTAAACGCGAGGAACCTGATATCGTTATTGCTAGTGGCGCAAATCTAGCTCGCCCAATAGAAGCCAGACGACCAAAGACGACGACGAAGGTACCCCCGACGCACCTGTTTTCCCTTCTTGGCAGAATCCAGCCAGGCTTTTCCAAACCATCTTTGATGTCCACAACTGATCAATACGAAGCTGAAACACACAATCGGATCCAGTCAGTCCATGAGCCACGAGTCCAAGAAACGAGCTGCGATAGTACCAACGAACAAGCACATCCTACCGACGTCGAGGTGCTCAATCCCGAGCAGGAGGGTCCCGTGCCTCATAGAGCCGCTGCCTTCGACGTACAGTCATCGACTCGGGAAGACCAGCAAGACAAAAACGTACTAATCAAGCAAGAAGACATCGAAGTTGTGCATGACGGTGAGACTACAACGACCGCAGACAGGGGAGAGTTACAGAGTCAGCTGGATAAAGATGCAATGTCAGAAGCGATGGATGTTGACAACCTTGGAAACGACACGACATCTATCAAAAACAAGCAATCAGTGATACCTATTGAGGATGCCGACTCGGTTGGCAGGAGCATTCTGGAAGAGCGCTCATCCGAGGACACCGCGATAGATTTTGCTAGCTCGGAGAGGTTGCCTATGTCTGCGGAAGCATCTGGACACAACGGTCCTAAGCTATCGTGCCTACACGATAATGACTTCCATATGTTACAGCAGCTTGTTCGAGCTGGTGGAGATCTGGAAGTTTCTCCAGATCAAATGCGAATCCTGAACAAACCTGAGTCGTGGCAGTATCCGACTCCACCAATGCGATTACCTCAGCCCAACATACCGATTGCATTGCTCAAGGAATTTAAGCAACAACTGGACTCGAATCGCTTCGAAGCTCCGGAGCGTAGTCTTCCAGTAGCCGACATTGTTGTGGGTATGGAACCAGCTGATTCTGATGGCGACGAATCTATGGATATCAGCGATGATGAAGAATCAGCCTATTCAGGATGGGATGCGTCATCGAACCCAGACCAACTGCGTCAAGTACAAAGAAATCCGCAAGCTCCAAGCAGTCCAGCGGGACCACCAGCTGGTATACTGATGAGTAAAGGAGAACCGTCAAATCGTCACAGTTTACCACCCGACAGTAGTGCGGCACTGCTCCCTGATGACGATTCGGACGACAGCTCGCTACCATCCACTCATGCTGAGACGGCTACCTCGAGGGATCCGCGACTTGCTCTAGCTCGATTCGAGTCGCGCACTGTTGCGGAAGGAGGCCAATCTATTCATCTGTCCTCTGATGTGGGAATACATGCCGAATGTGCAAACATGTCCATGGGCCAATTGCGGTACTCACCTCGAGCTAACGGCAATTCTGCGACACTAAATAATATGGAGGCAGAATCTTCTGACATCGAGATGGGCGTACCTCAAGCATTACCTTTACCATCATCGCATCTGTCACGCAGCCAACCGCAAACATCTCCAGCGTCCTATGCCAACCTATCTCATAACCCTTCTCTGCCAAGCACGCCGAGGTTGGCATACCAAGCTTCACCCTATCAGCTCGTGCCTGGAAGCTTCAACAGTACGCAGGTTGAGCAATATCACACCATGAGAATGCCCATACATGCCATAGACGGTGCTACAGAGTCAAAGCCAATAGAACTAGGGACTTCCCCCATCTCCATCAGGTCGCGGGAGAGAACCATACCGCCTCAATCTGCATCACCAATAAGTACCGGAACGAAGCGTTCAGCGCCGGAATCAAGCATAGCTTCTCGGTATTTACCCGCCCACAAGAAGCGGAGAGAGCAATCATTTGACTGGGACCGCCAAAGTCAAGTCGAAGATCCTGTTGACTTGAGCAGGCGCATGAGGCGTGAGTTTTTGAATCAGCGAAAAACACATGGGAAGGATTTTGAGATGCCACCACCTCTGCTAGAGAGCTTGGCCCCAGTCTCTTTGCCGATCGCACAAGCCCAGGAGGCTTCTTCCAACGCTCCTGCTGTCGTTCCATCAGTTTCACTTATACGCAAGAACAGTGATCAGCTCATGCATGACATCCATCCGCCCAGTATCGCGATTCGAAATGGCCAGGATGGAGCTTCCATGGGTAATGTAATCTCGTTTCCAAGTCTCGACACGTCGAGCAGGCCTTCTGGTGGAGTGCAGACGATTCAAAGTGCCGATCATGGGCAGCATCAAATTTTTACAGCTTTTAAAGCTGAATACCCGTCCTATAGTGGAGATTTGAAACATTTTACCAACTTATGCCGCATGATACACAGACTTACACAAGGACAGCGCTTGTTACATCGGTCGCTCTGGGATGACTTTATCATCAGACATAAGACAGATTATCCTGCCTATCTGATGCAATGTGCAGAAGAAGGAACGTCTGTCAAGACGTACGATGCTTATTATCAAGATGAGATAGAGGAGCCTATCCACACACGAAAGGTTGTAACACTGATAACTTTGGAAGCTGTGTTGTCACCGCCTGGCTCGGATACGCTTCAGGAACGCCCATTCGGCAACATGAATCCTGCCACACCTAATTCTACGGGAACTGAAGTCGCACCCATTCGCAGCCACACGCCGCTTTCTCCTCGGCACGAACAATCAGAATTTGCCGCGTCAAACAATGCAACACCGCAAGATCTCCTGCGAACGGCGCAAAGAAACGCTGCAGTGTCTACTACGATCCAGACCCCACCTCGTGCAGGTGAAAAAGGTCAATCTGCGTCCGCACTCAGTATACCAAAAGCCAAAACGCCAGACTCGTCTCACCAGCATAGAATTCCACCTACTGGTCAGACAAAGATTTACGCTTCGCCTCCACTGCCTACAAGCTTGACAAGCAGAGCTCAGCTTCCATCAGACTCGTCTTACCAGCATAGCATTCCACCCACTGGTCAGACAAAGAGTATCGCTTCGCCTCCGCTGCATGCAAGCTTGACGACCAGAGCTCAGCCTCCATCACTTCGTGAGGAGCGCCACGGAAGTGCTTCACAAAGTGTGAACAGCCCAAATGTATCCTCATTGGTACGCAATACCACGGTTGTTGAATCTTCTACCAAGAAGATTGTTCAACCTCGAGCAGAGACTCATGCTCAACCGTCGTCTTCAATCAAGCACTCGCAG
>Ga0160429_1001635_pt1 | contig 12307 bp, 10 predicted proteins | sample SolpanmetagenomR_FD_108199 | JGI IMG/M metagenome (GOLD analysis project Ga0160429, IMG submission 108199) | Solar panel surface microbial communities from Lawrence Berkeley National Laboratory, California, USA - R | ecosystem: Engineered > Built environment > Solar panel > Unclassified ... | reverse complement strand
TGTAAACAAGCTTGTTCATACATGGCTAATCTGACAGCACCTGTCCATTGAGTTAAAGAATTCAATGAATTAAAATGGAGTAAATATCGATTATTTGCAGCAGTAGAGACACTCAAAACATTTTGAAGTGTACTACCGCCTGCGCCATTCATTGGTAACGATTCGATCTAAAAATGAATAGTCAGATGTCATTGAAAAGTCTGCTATGAAGTAGTAAGGAATTACCATCTTAAGAGAAGCATCACTAAGATTTATAAAAGTAGGTAATACTTCATCATCTCCTCCAGCTTGGTCTAATGCGGTTGCATCCCATAATGATAGAACCGTACCAACAAGTTGTGCAAAACATTCTACCCATGTCCTATTCAAACAAGGTCTTCCCTCTGATATGTCGTCAGTCTTCATTTCATTCGTAAACCAAAAAAAGTTCCACCTACTAGAATCCAAATCGTCCAATTTGAGAAAATACCCTTCATGATATAATTTATTACTTTGACTATTCAATAGACTGAATATAAGTTCTAATTCAACCGGTGGTTTTTCTTGTTCTTTATTTAGAGGGTTATTTAATGGTGAATATAAGCCTGCCGCTCGAGATTCTGCTCCTGTTCTAGCATCTTTACCATTTGCCGTCGAACCACTAACAGATCGTTTTGGATCAGACGGCTCAGTAGGTGGAGCCGTATTAATATTTATAGGTGTATCTATACTATTGAATGTAGTTGCCTTTGGTGAAGTTACAGGACTTTCTTCAGGCGATTTTGATATTCCATGATTGAACAAACCAAAGCTCAAGACTAGTCACGATAAAAATTAACAATAGAAAAGATAATGGATTTTATAATAAATTTTTACCTCTGGGTCGAGGCATTTCCAAGATCTCCTTTGATCCTTTATTCTTTATCAGCTCTTAACTGTCTTATATTTCCAAAATAATCTACGATGAAAGAAGAGTAGAAATCATATAATGGACTGATTAGCGAATCTCGGCCTCAATGATGACGTCGAGGTAAAAAACAAAATGGTTCGAAGCTTAAAAGTGTCCCGTATTTCGGGGACCGAATGCCGTAACCGGTCTTTTATCGGAGACCGACAAGAATATTATTATCCGAACAGATTATATTGAAACCCAGGAAGGATGGAAAAATCTTTATGAAATGAAGGACAAAAATCACAAAATTGTCCAGGAATCGTTATTTTACTTCAAAAGAAATCATGATTTTAGTCATCACAATCGTTTAGGTATTTATATTAACCGTTGAATTCAAAACAATCTACTAATAAATCAAAATCTACGCTTATAAAAAGAAAATTTATTAGTTTGTGTTTGTAATTTATTTTTTGCCTTTGCCGAAGGACGTTACTGATATGCCGTGATGCTTGGCATGAAATAATTTCATTTTGGTCGTGTCTTGATGCAAGTATTGCTTTGAGATTTGTGCCCTCGACGTATCTAGAAATCAATTTATCTCAAAAGAAGATTAACAGATTCATTACCGTAGAATGTAATTATGATGATAAATGATAAATAGATATAACTAGAGAAAACACTCTAGCTCGTAGTTACACGTGATTGATTGTAACGCAAATACTGCTAAATAATTCATGACGTCGGGTTAATGATTTTTATGGTTGATCGTTTCTTTGCAAAATACCCTACCGAGGATGGAGACTCGGGAGCTTTCTTGATGCCAATTAAAAAGAGAGATTAACATAGTGCTTCTATATCTTATACAATGGCTGTTCGAAAACGTAAGACCCCGAATGACGAGACTTCATTGGACGGAGCAGATTTGACTTCATCACGAAAACGCGTAAAAACATATTCAAATTCATCAGAACCTGCTTCCAGATCAGAATCACAATCAAGTCCAAATAATGTATCGCATACTGAATGCGCTACAAACCTCGTGTCGGAGATTTCCGAATTACAAACTCAAACACAAGATGATAATGCTTCTAAATCGTCGTCAGATGAACTCGAACCCGAAAATAAATTATTAACCTTACTTGAAAACCAAATCGAACAGTCTGGTGAGGATATTTTTGTGGTCAAATATCTTTCAAAGAAAGCACTAGCTAAAAGTGCATCTTCTAAAAAGACTAGGAAACGATCAATCACCAAAAAGCGTGGCATATATCGAGTTTTGGATCAGCAATTATTTATTGGGGATCATTTATATGGTTATATATCATATGAAGTGTCTAACCCAGACTTGTGGACAAAATTGATGAAATATAAAAGATGCACTTGTAAGTTTTAGATTTTAATGATTTAATATCATGCATAAATCTAATGTTGAAAATTATAGTAAACAATCAATCTTTTGGGTGTGGACAGTGCGTCTTTATACGTAGCGAAGAGACGCAGCCAATACTGCGAGATGACAGTTCCGAAACTGAGGATCAAGTGCTAACGACTGAAGGGTTTGATTTAAAATCCTGGAAAGCTGTTATACTCGAGATTCGAGCTTTGGATGAGTCACATGTTTATCTATTGGTCGCTTGGTTATATCGTCCTGCATATGATCTTCCAAATGGAGCAGAACCTTATCATGGAAATCATGAATTGATTCCGTCCAATGAATTGGCAATAATTGATGCTAAGACCATCAATGGTTTATTAGATGTTAATTATTGGGATGAAATGGTAGAAGATGTACAATATAATGCGGGCGATTATTTCTGGAGACAAACTTATGATTTTACGAAACAAAAACTATCAGTAAGGATATCTTTTCATAACATTGATTGTATAATTTCTAATAATGGATTAATAGCCGAGTCGACCGATGTGTAAATGTAAACAACCACAGAATCCAGATCATCCTATCGTTCAATGTAATACATGTAGTCGATGGATGCACAGGGGATGTCTTGAAAAAGAAGCTATACAGTCCTATCTTATAAAACATCCTCCTCCTGCGAAAGAAGAGTCTGAGAATGCTGACTCGAAGAATAATGTCCCGGAAATAATATCCAAATCTGGAAGTAAAACACGAAAGCGAAAACGAGTTGCATCAACTTCTAAAGAAGATGTAGACACGACCAACCCAAGTGATGATATTGAGAAAGATGTGTCAGAAAAAGTCCAAGCTAAATTCGAACTCCTCCCGAGTGAGAAATCTGACCATCCCACGTACAAACATACTTCTACAACCAAGGACGATCATATTGAAGAGCAGACTAGCATCAACACTACTTCATTAACGGCAGGAATCAAAGGTTGGGTAAAAGATCAAATCAACCATATTGGAGAAAAAGTATCCGAAAGCACCAGCAATCTTCTCTCTCAAGACCATAAAGCTGGTAGATCTTCCACAGACGAACCGCACATCGATATAGAAAATAACACTGATAAGGAAAAGAGATATATGTCTACGGCGAGGATAATCATTACTGATCGGCGAGGATTAGATGCTTGTACAGTGTCTCGTCATGACTCGAAGGAGCGTGATGACAAGAATGAGGAGAGGGATAACAACAATAATGAGGAGAAAGAGATCGTCCAAGGTAAAGAGCAAGGAGAACTAAAAGCGTCGTCTAAAGATCCATGTCATGTCGAAGTAATCATTGATCACGTCTGCTGTCTATTATGTAGTGAGGATTTATAACCCTTCTGTTTTTTGAAATTTACCAGTATTATTATATTTCATGGGTATTTATTATTCGTAACAAAGTCGATGGCTTGTTTGTTCATTCTTCTTGTATTATTATTATTATAGTCAAATGCAAAATCACTTGATATATTTCCTTGTCTGTATTATAACATCTAGCTCACGTTGATATGCATGATAGATATGTTTTTCATAATGATGCTATTCTAAAAGGACTGATATTACACCCAGCTACATAATTCACTAAAGATTGATGTCACTCTCAACTTTGATGATTTCACCAAAATCAAGACCATGTCAAAAAGTAGCTCTCTTATCATATAATACATTCAACAAGTCCAATTTGTGAATCCCAATATCCTTTCCACCCCTTTTTATTCATCACTCCTCTTTGTTGAATTCATTCTCTCGTAATAGACATCTAAAACTCCCAATCGTTAGGAGTTGATTGAATCGCCCATTGGAACTTTTGTCTCAATGCAGACGAGAAGAATTTCTCAATGGGTACGTCGAACCGTTTACAAAACGTAACAGTCAGACGAGGGTCGATATAGTTCTAATCAAACCGTGATTGTCAGTATTATATTTCAAAACAAAAGAAAAAGAGAAATTCTTACAATTCTAGACGTAGACAATGCAACGTCACTTGTATTCTTCTTATCTTCACCTTGTATAGTCATTGTATTAATTCGAGTCTGTAACTTTTCGACCTTTTCTTCTAATTTCTCCACAGTGATGCCTTTTCCTTCCGCTTCTACTTTACCAGTTTTAAGTTCTGCGGCAAGTGATTGTTTTAGCTCATCTGCAGCTCCCAAACGTTCTTGAAGTTCTTTATCTTTCATTTCTTTTTCTCCTTCCGCTACTAACTTTTCGTTATCTTTGGCAAACTTCTTGTTAATCTTTTCACGTTCCAATTCAACTAATGCCTTGTGATGTTCTTTCTGCCACTCTTTATCTAAACCTTCTGGAAGTTCAAAATATTTCGAACCTTTTTTCTTCTTTTGTTTATCATCAATTAATTCAATCATCATTCTTTTACAACGATATTGTTGATAACGCAATGCATCTATCTTGTCTTGTAATTTCTCCATTTGTGCCCCGTGACTAGCGGCTACTGTACGTTTATGATTACATAGAATGGCCACCTTTCGATTAGCATCATTATAAGCCAGGATCATTTCAGGTAAAGTCTTTCCCTTGCCATCAATCTCTTTGATGAGTCTAGAGAAGGTAGATGATGCATTAAAAGTACGGAAAACCTTTGCAGTCAAACCTTGCATATAACTAGAAAGATGTTTGTTGAGTAATTGTGTAGTCAATCGATCAAAGATGTCATCTCCGTCAGTCTTTGGAGCTTTTTTGAAAATGCGGAGATTTTTAAATACTTGTTGATCAACTACACTTTCTTCATGATATCGAATGGAATCTTTACCAAGGAAATCGAAAATAACCTTGTTTGGAGGTTCTAAAGTGATATGCTCATATTTTAAAGAGCAACAACCGACTGTATCTGCTTCATCTTCACCTTTTTCATTACCTGCACGTAATGCCAATTCATCAATCAAGTAAATAGCTGTCGCTCTTTGTCTATCAGCCATAGATTCTGCTTTTAAATCCTTTCTATAATCACTTCGAACTCTGTTGATATGTTTCTTCAATTCTCGAGCTCTTTCGAATTTTTTATGATCGGATTGTCCTTTAATGTCTGAATTGGCTGCTAACATGACATATTTATAATTATTGTTGATATTCTCTTGCCACATGACTAACCATGTACCTTCTTGATCATGTTTGATTTCTTTCCATTTATGTCCTTCAGGAGGTGGCGGTACAGTCGCATCTTGACCAATATTGATAGTGATTTGCTCAGGTTGAACTCTTTGTTTGACTTTACCCGTCTTGGGATGCTGTCCTCGACCTCTAAACAATCCCGGAGGTTCTACACGAAAGTTGCCAACCTTTTGTTTTCTTCCATCCCAAAGACAATATTGAAATGCTGCTTCAGCTTCATCTTTTATTGCCTTTGCTGCTTTCTTCTCCGCTGATGGTAAACTGTTTCTTTTGATTCGTTCTGAATCGTAATATTCGAATATATCCTTGAAATCACAAGACTCAAATTTGAGTATCTTGATCTTCTCTCCGTTTGCTCCTTTGCCATGTCCTGTTTCATCAAGTTTTTCTTTGAAATCTGCAAAAAAGTTCTTGTTAAAGACAGGATTAGATACATTAACTTCGGAGTTCAACATGGCACCATAAAAGCAAGCAATTTCCTCACTTTCTGGTGGTAACGAGACAGGAACTCCATTGTATCTTAACCTGACATTCTTCGGCAAGGCTTTATATGGAGGTGGAAAGATGACACCATTATGCTCGAGCGTTTCCCATTTTTTTGTACCATCCCCCTTTGTAGGATCTTCCCACCATTTGTATTCTTCCTCACCCTCTTCATCATCCTCTTCTTCCTCCACTACTTCTTCCTTTTTTGCACCCTTTTTACCTTTTTTCACCGGCGTTTCTTCTTTGACCTTTTTCTCGACCTTCTTCTCCTCCTTTTTGACATCAGCTGCAGCTTTTGATTTTGGTGTCGACTTTTTCTTCGTCGCAATGGGCTTGTCATCATCACTATCACTCTCTAATTGTCTCTTCTTGGCAGAACCATTAACTTTTGCGGAGCGACTCTCTTTCTCCTCGTCTGCTTCAATCTTACTTTTTTGTTTTTGTAACTTGTTTGCAGTTGATGAGCTGATCAATGGGGCATCTGAATCCGATTCTTCCTTTAAAGTTTTGGTAGAGGCTGAACTGACTCGCTTTTTGGATTTCACAAGTGGTACATCATCATCATCGTCCAAGGATTCCATTGCTTTTGATGTCCTACGTTGTTTCTTGAGAGGTCTATCAGATTCCGAATCTTCTGTTGGAGAATCACGTTTCTGAATCGCTGCTTTCCGCTTGTTTGTGCCATTTGTTTCACTTTTGCGTCCTCCATTGACGGCCACTGCGCCATTTGTGACTGCAATTGCAGGATCTGTATTTTTGACCATTGATCCCTTTTTATCTTTTGCTCGGTCTTCCTTTGAGACAACAGCAGGTGTTTTGCCTACAAATAAATCAGTACGATATTATGGTTTTGGTGATCGAGTTTGGCAGAGTACTCACTTTTGATTAGGGGTTCATCATCTTCCGAATCTGGTAATGGGAGTTCTGAAGTCATCTTGTATCTCCAGCAATGATTGTATAAGAAATTTCACTGTCTGAGGTCTTTCTTGATAGGTTGTATGCACAATTGGAAGATTTTTGAGGATTTGAAGTATAGAACGTAAAGAGAATGTAATTTCCAGTGACTGAAAATTCCGGTGACACCGCTTAGACTTTGATGTGAGAGTAATGACAAAGGGAATTAATGAAAAAAGTGAAAGGGTGAAAAGACTCGAGAAAGCTGTAGGTTCACTAATGGCCAATTTATTACGCGCGTGATCACGTGGGGTTCAAGCTTTCAAATTTTGAAATCCTTGGCAGAAAACTACTTAGTGAGGATTATATGAATTATACAGGCTAGAGAGTTGTAGATCATCAATTCTATCAAGTGTTAGATAGGATGATTTTGACACGAGTCAGTCGCCCAGCGGCGCAAATGATTGTGAGCGGCTCCAGGTATGTCATACAGTGAATTGCCTGAAAGATCAAAGCTGAAAATTAGTCTAGGGCAAATATAATCAACATTGCCAATTATGCCACCCTCAGAGAAATCGAAGGTCGATTAAAATCAATCCGAAATATAGAAAAGATCACAAAGACGATGAAAGTTGTCGCTTCAACCAAATTAACCCGTGCGCAAAGAGCAATGACTGAATCACGAACTTATGGTCAAACTTCAAACACAATTTTTGACAAGGCAGAAACAAAAACAACTGAATCAGAAGGAAAGAAAGATCTTTATATCGTCTGCTCATCTGATAAAGGTCTATGTGGAGGTATCCATTCAGGTCTTTCAAGAAAAATTAGAAAGACAATTGCAGAATCTCAAAAGTCTATTGATTTGGTTGTTCTTGGTGAAAAATGCAAGGCTCAATTGAGTAGAAGTAATGGAAAGAATATGGTCTTTAGCTTTGCTGGAATTGGAAAAGAAATTCCTACTTTTGCTGATGCACAAGCTATCGCTGATCAGGTTTCAAGACTTGGGGATGAATATAGTAGTGTCAAGATTTTGTACAACAAATTCATCAATGCACAAAGTTACGAACCGGCTCTTGTCGAGGCATTCTCGGAAGAGGCAATTGCTGCATCACGTAAGTAGATATTCACCGTCTCATGCCATCGTGACCTAGACTAATAATTTTTATAGCAAACTTTGCCGCTTTTGAAATCGATGATAGCGTATTGGGCCACCTTCGTGAATATTCTCTTGCAAATTCAATCTTTTGGGCTCTTGCTGAAGGTCACGCTTGTGAACAATCTGCTCGTCGTAACGCTATGGACAATGCATCAAAAAACGCTGGAGATATGATTAACAAGTTTCAAATTCTATTCAACAGAACAAGACAAGCTGCTATTACAGGAGAGTTGGTAGAAATCATCACTGGCGCTACTGCTTCAGAAGATGTATAGTCGTAGAATCAATATCATAAAGTGCATACAATCAAATAATCGTCAACATGTATTAGCGAATGCTACTATCATGGCGCAATATATCTCCCTCGTGATCCAATTGCCAATGCCACCCATCCTCCAATCAGACATAATCCTCCCAAAGGGGTGACAGGTCCAAGTACTTTGAACCTTTGTGGATCTAATATGAGTAGATATATACTACCGCTAAACATTGTCATTCCTGCCGTGAATAATCCTGCTGCAACCTATCATATATAATTAAAAACTCATGCTATATACAAGTCTGTCAAAGCATACCTTGTTTCTAGGCGCAAGAGATGTTGCCAACAACAAGACTCCAGAATGTAATAACTTTATACTATCCTTAGATTTATAATCAGATAGGATTGAATATATGATACTGACTTGATAGTTTGCAGCTGTAGACCATGAAGCAATCTTTGCGGGATCGGTCACTCTTTTTCTCAATCCATGAGCTCCAAACGCTCCAAGAGCTACTGCACTAGCTCCATACATACAACCTATAGTCCAGAATGGCATTGTGTAATTCGTTTTCCACAGAGGAGTGACAACGAAACGGGAAAATAAATTTTGGAATAAAATATGATATGATATATACAAGAAATGTAATGCTATATTGCCGACTTTTAATTCATCAATTCTGTAAGATCTGCTTTGAATTTCATTGCCTTTTCTTTCAATATCCTCACACTTTCGAGGAATATTTCATCACTGGGATATTGTCCCGTACTCTCAACACTAAAAATAAAATGATCCCTTATTCGACCTAATTCGACTTTATCCTTGAATTCATCATGTCTTAAACATTCCCTCGACACTGTATCTTTCATTGTATCTTTTACAACGGCCTTCTTCTCTCCTGTCTCTTCATCATCTTCCAGTCCAATCACACCTTTGGGAAAACATCGTGCAAACTTTTTAGCATCAGCACCTAGTATTGGTTCTCTGATCTTGATTGTAGGAAGTAATCGATAACTTGCCGTCGCAACAGGTGAAAACTTTGAGTGATCTGCTCCGATACCCCTGACACAAAGTGCTTGTAGATCAATCAGTTGACCTGGTCTGAGTTTTGCGATCAAAATGTCCGGATTGAACGCTCGTGGCTCGTTATCAGGTCCATTGAATATTTCTTGTCCTTTTGCAGGCTGGTATCGAAAATCTTTTGCATAAACGTTACTATTCTGATATAACAAGTTCTGATCCCGTTCGTGCTGTTTGGCGAGTTTCTTCCCATCGTCGGTCCATTTACATTCGACTTGTAGACTTAGAATTAATGTGTTTTCTTCGGAAGATACTCTGTCTCGCGGATCTTCAAATGGTCTATCTCTTTCCATTTCTACCTTTCCTACAGCATCATCGTCTATTTTTTGTTTTATCAATTGTCGAAGATTCCTAAGACCTTCTCGATTTGCTGTAATGGGAATCAACCCCAGTCGATGTGCCAAAACTTCGTCTTGTATTATTGAGGTATTATTTCGGATTAAAACATATTCTATTGCAATTGTAGGGACTTCGGCTATCATTATCCGCCGAAAAGCGTTTGCAACAGATGCATCAACTCCTACGAGTGAAAATACAGCATCAAATTCATCGTTTTTGTGATAGTTTATCTGTAAATTCTAGAAAGGGTTAGTCATATCCATCAGTTTTGTTAACATCTGACATACATTTCGGAACTGTTCAAGATTCCAGGAGTGGTCTTCACCAATGTAATGATGTGGAAAGTCGGAAGAGGTAACATTTGTGACTATTTCATCGTAAATCCCGACAGTCTATTTATCTCTCGTTAGAATTTCTCTCAAGCCAATGTCAACTTTCACTTGCCCTTCGTCGTTCCAATTCATCAGCACTAGGCTGATTCACAAAGCCAGGCATTGACGTTACAAGACTTTGTTGTAATTATAATGCTGACTGGCTGACTTCGAATCGACAACTATAAACTTTTTTGACACGACCCCGGACTAATTTTCACGCGAGTCATGTAAGAATAATGCATGATTTATAGATATAGAGTTTGACATCATTGACATCTTCGATATCTTCAATGTCCTAGGTGGAATATCACTCGAATTAATAAACACAACTGCCAAGATGGCCAAGACACTTAGCAGATCGGCGTATAATAGCCTGAGATCGTCATGTCCGCGAGTTGTGTCTAATGCCAGAATTTCCACAAAATCGTTGCGATTTCTTTCTACAACATCTATTCGCCGCCACGCCTCACCTATCGACAATCCCAATCTCACTCGCTTAATACCTGTCGATGCAAATTTCGAGAACCCTTTACCTCCCACAGAGCACGATGAAAGTATACCTCATGACCCCACGGATCCGGCGCATCGTAAAATAAGACACTACACCATCAATTTCGGACCACAACATCCTGCTGCGCACGGGGTGTTGAGATTGATCTTGGAACTGAATGGAGAAGAAATAATAAGAGCAGATCCTCATATCGGGTTATTACATCGAGGTACTGAAAAACTCATGGAGTATAAAACATATCTACAAGCTTTACCATATATGGATCGATTGGATTATGTATCAATGATGACGAACGAACAAGTGTACAGTCTTGCTGTGGAGAAATTACTAAATATTGAGGTCCCAGAGCGAGCAAAATGGATACGGACAATGTTTGGTGAAATAACGAGAATCTTGAACCATTTAATGAGTCTTTTGACACATGCAATGGACGTCGGTGCACTTACGCCCTTTTTATGGGGTTTCGAAGAACGAGAGAAATTAATGGTTGGTTGACAAGCCTGAAAGATTATCAAGCGCTAATAATTGCGGCAGGAATTTTATGAACGTGTGTCTGGTGCGCGATTGCATGCCGCATACGTCAGACCTGGTGGCGTGTCTCAAGATCTTCCTCTTGGTTTACTTGACGACATCTATCAATGGGCTACGCAATTCGCTGACCGTGTAGATGAAACTGAAGAATTGCTTACTGACAATCGTATATGGATTCATAGAACGAAAGGCGTTTGTGTTGTTTCCGCCGCCGAGGCGCTCAATTACTCTTTCACAGGTCCTATGCTCCGAGCCTCTGGTGTGCCTTGGGATGTTCGGAAATCTCAGCCATACGACGCATATGATCAGGTCGAATTCGATGTTCCGGTCGGAGTCAACGGTGATTGTTATGACCGATATCTTTGTCGAATCGAAGAATTTAGACAGTCTTTGCGAATTATTCATCAATGTCTCAATAAGATACCTCCTGGCCCAATCAAGGTAGAGGATTACAAGATTGCTCCTCCACCGAGAGCTGCGATGAAAGAAAATATGGAGTCATTGATATCTCATTTTCTTCTATATAGCAAAGGTTATGCGGTCCCTCCCGGAGAGACTTATACAGCTATAGAGGCTCCAAAGGTATCATAGCTTTCCTGTCCGTTTCCTACCACTGTACTAATCCTTCTTTCAGGGCGAAATGGGTGTGTTCATGGTTTCAGATGGGTCCGAACGTCCATATAGGATCAAAATTCGAGCTCCAGGTTTTGCACATCTTGGCTGTCTTGATCAAATAACTAGAGGGCATCTACTAGCAGACGTAGTCGCCGCGATCGGATCGTTGGACATAGTTTTGTGGGTTCCTCCCTGCATTCCCTGCATTCACAGCATACTGACTTTGACATAGTGGCGAAGTAGACCGATAGAAGAATTTGAGCAAATTAAACTTTGCATGAAAAAAGAGTGGGCGAGTTTAATTTAGGTCAGCACAATCGGATATTGCGTGATTCGTTAGAGTTATATACTCCCATAGCATCGATCGATATGTGTATTATGCAATAGCCTAGATACTCGGTATGTTGCGAGATTTTGGGCCTAATAAAGCCTAATAACACCGAAACAAAATGTGATGACGTTAAAGTCCGCCGAACTCTAAAATCCGACCCGAAACCTAGCCTATTATAGGATGATTGCCCACATCGTTCTTCTTTGTCTTATTCTTCTTTGTCTTATTCTTCTTTGTCTTATTCTTCTTTGTCTTATTCTTCTTTGTCTTATTCTTCTTTGTCTTATTCTTCTTTGTCTTATTCTTCTTTGTCTTATTC
>Ga0160429_1001634_pt1 | contig 12309 bp, 5 predicted proteins | sample SolpanmetagenomR_FD_108199 | JGI IMG/M metagenome (GOLD analysis project Ga0160429, IMG submission 108199) | Solar panel surface microbial communities from Lawrence Berkeley National Laboratory, California, USA - R | ecosystem: Engineered > Built environment > Solar panel > Unclassified ... | reverse complement strand
TTTTAAATAAAAAAAATTTCCTTTTTTTTTTTTTATTGAAAATTATAGATATTTTTCCCCCCCCCCCCTTTTTTTATTTTAAATTTAAATTAACTAATAAGTGAAAAAAAAAAATAATGGAATTTTTTAGGGAATTATGTAAAATAGGTAACTACTCTATTTATTGTGCTGTTCCATAGAAATATGGAGCTAATATGTCTCTATTTATATTATTTGAAGAGGATTGTGAGAATTCGGAGTGTTTTTAGACCTAGTAGCTAAACTTTTAAATATTAGTCATAATAAAGTAGTTGAAAAGTTAAATGTTTTTAACACAGATTTTAGATATAGTACTTATGAATAGTAATATTTATACAAAATAAAGTGAACTTTGGCTAAAATTAATATTTTAAGGGTTTAAGTGTATAAGTTTAAATTAACTTGTTATGGGTCAGTTATAAGATAACTATGACAAAAAGATCTAATTCTAGTGTATTTCAGTTTTTGTCTAGGTGTACGGGTGGGGAATAAATGAACCCGGGATATTAATACTTATAATATAAACCTTTTTCTTAGACAGTGTATTTATATCTATATTATTTAGCAATGCACCCGAAGAAAAGTCTTAAGATTTAACAGGTTTATTTTTACTTTAAAAATCTTGCAGAATTTTTTTTTTGCAAGATTTCTTAAACTTTTTATTTTTCACATATTTATTAAACCTTGGGTTTCCACATGTTTATTAAACCTTGGGTTTCCACATGTTTATTAAACCACGTATTTACACAGATTTAACTAAGTTTATAGAAGGATCCCTAAAATCTAAGTTTACATTTATAATTTTAGTCTTTATAACTTTCTATAAAGATCCTTTATGGATTGAATAGGGATTTTTTTTTTTATATTTCGTGGTATATTTTATTCATTAACTTTTTGTATTTTTTTGAGAGTTTTTCTGGTTTTGTACACAAAACTATGATTTGTATAAAAAAGAATTAAATTTATTTTAATCACTTCCCTTGAAGCTATACTCAATAGAAAAGAATTAAATTATATTCTTAATTAAATTATTTATCTAAAAACTCTTGTACAGATATATAGTTTTCATAATAAAATCTTGATTAGTGATTAATTATATAATTATTTCTTTTGTATAGAACTTTAACAAGTAATATGTAACTTACCTTAAGATTATATAGTAAAATATTATATAAAAAAAAAATAAAAATATAAGATTTAATTGTAGTTAAAGAATACTTTCTTATTAAGTCCTAACTTATTAAAAATAGAATTCTCATAATCATTTTTTAATAACATATTAAACTATTCGTTAACCTTAATTTTATATTTATAGCCAAAGATTCTTCATACATAATTGTATATAACGCTTTGTTTAAAATAAACTTTTATCAAAAGAAGTTATATATCTTAAATTCTAGAGGGACGTTTAATGTGAACCCTGTTAATCATGTGAACCCTGTTAATCCTGTGGTTGTGATAGCTATGAGAATGAATTCGCTTTGTGTAGAGGTTAGGATAAATAGTCCTTTTTGCTTGAAAAAAAGGAATAAAAACCGTATATAAAATATTTATTAGTTTTATTTGTTTCATTAGTTTTATTTGTTTTATTAGTTTCATTTGTTTTATTAGTTTAGTCATAATACACTTTTGGTTAAAGGTCTGGATATCCACAATAGTACCTGAACAAGTTTCAGTATGTTGGATACCTTCCAGATTGGTTTCACAACCCTATACTTCACCTAAGAGAACTTATTTTTGTTTAGATATATTTAGGATGACGTATCATTATTGAGTACCGCGGATGTAAACGTAATTTGTTCACTCTTTTTCTTAACAGACTAAGTCCTTAAGTATTTTTCTATCTGAAATCTAGATAAGTATAACTGAACTTTATTGTGAGAATATATATTATTACTAATACCTTTTTTAATTAAGACTATTTTTAATTATAATTAAGGTTTTCGGGTTAGTAATATAATAATATAAAAAAAATCATTGTTTCAATATATATTATTATGTAGTTGTTATATGTTAACCGAAAAATATGGTCATACTACTACTACTACTACTACTACTACTATATTTATTGCTATTAGGAGTTTAGAGGTTAATTTATATAAATATATAGAAAGGTATTGGTATGATATACCTTTAATATACTAAAATTATAGTACCTAGCTTTATTATAAAGACTTTTATATAATTTTAATTAATCATTTATATAGTTAGGTTTAGTTAGTTTAATTTAGATGAGAAACTAATGGGTATGCTGAAATTGGTAGACAGGTCCCGCTTAGAACGGGGTGAAGTTAATTCATATAAGTTCGAGTCTTATTACCCATAAAAGATCTAGTTAAACCTTTTTAAGTACGTAGGTTTTTAATAAATTATTTAAATTAAACCCTATTTTATTCATTGAAATAACTATTTTTAATAATTAAACCTAGGATTAAGAATTGAAAAAACTCTTTTTAATTGTTGAAAGAACTATTAATAGAAAGAAATGTGATTAATAGAAAGAAGTTATTCAGAGAAAGAAGTTATTCACAGAAATGACTGTTATTTGGAGAAAACTGACGGTTGTTCAGATAAATAACTGACGGTTATCCAGAGAAATAACTATTTTAATATGTAGTAGACTAATGGTAAGTCATAAATTTTTGGTGTTTACATATGGGTGTTCGAATCACCCCTACATAGGACAAACTTCTTAAGGTGGATATAGTTCAATAGGTAGAACAACTGTATGTGGAACAGTAAGTTTCCTGTTCAAATCAGGATATCCTCCCGGGTCTACATATGTACCCTTAGCATTAGTTCTCTTGGATATTACAGTGTCCTTTTCATCTTTTATATTTACAGTGTCACCTCCCTATTTACCATTAAAATACTCCCCAGTGTTAGCTTTCATTTTTCTTGTGTAAATCAACCCTCTTTAAATTAGGATTATATAAAATACAAGGATTTTTTTTGTAAGTGTCTTAGTCTGGAAAAGTAGCTAAATACGGTTATCTAGAGGTTTGTGTTATATTATTATGGTTAAGTAGTAGTAATAATTTTATATATAGTGTTGCAGCTTCTTAAATACATAATTAAGTTGTTATTTGATATTTGCTATGTTACACTAAGCCCGGATAGTTCAATAGGTAGAACATTAATTTCATGCATTAAGAATGGGAATTCAAATTTCTCTCCTGGCTTATAACCTAAAAAATATATTCATAACTAGTTTATTAATTTAATCTTAATATATTACTTTAATAGGTTTTAATAAATCCCTACTCAATATCAACTGTTGGAGTGATTTCTATTATCATCCCATATGACAATGTAAGAAATATTTTTTTATTATTTTTTTTGTTTTATTAACTTCGTTATTTCTATATCAATTTTAACTTTTTACATTAAACACTATAGCTTTATTTTTTTTAGTTATTAAAAGGGTTTAAAAATAACTATATTAGCCTTATAAATATTTTAATGGGAAATACTAATTTTACATAAGAGGTTTAAACAGGTTAAACCAAGCTAAAAAAATTTTTGTCCTTCTAGAGTTTTATTATGAATAATTACCTATATAGAGCATAGAATATTTTAATAATAGTAATTAGATAGATTCCAAAAACTTAAAGTTAATAGGAAAAAATCTATAAAAAAAAAAGAGAGTATGTTGCAGAGGGTTATGCTTTTAGAGTAGAGATTCTAAATATAAGATTAAATTTATTTATTTTTGTAAAAGTTTTTATATTGAATATTTATATATATAAATACATAGTAGGGTTGAGTTTACATAATATGGCAAGATTATTCTTTATAACTTATTTTAAATATATTTTTATAACTTTTACCCCACCCCCTCAAAAACCATGGTAAATTTTAATTGTTTGTTTTACAGTTAAAAGCTAGTTATCCATTCCTGTGTAAAATGTCTTTATAGAATATCTAGTAATGTGTGGTGTATTCTTGTTTAACTATTACTTAGATAGATTCTTAATAGAATATATTAAACATTAACCACTGTAGTTTTAAAAAACAAATTATTCTTTTTAGGGTAAAGTGCTTAATAAAAAAAAAATTTTTTTTTTTACCCCTAAGCATAATACGCTTTATATTTTATTATAGCAAATCCTTATGTTCATTAGATAAGCGCTTTATTGAACAAAAGAAAACAGGAAAAGGATAACCTAGTGAAGTTTAGGTCGTTAAGCAAAAAATATCATCTCTTAGGATTGTACCACCTTTAAGCGTAGTATCCTGCTCTAGGGAGATAAAGCCTGTCTAACGCTTAAAAAATTTTACATTATTTTGCTCTTTTATTAGCTTAATATTACCTCATGGATTTGACTTTATCCATTAGAAACTACTATAGATCCCTACTCATCCAGGGAAAAAGCTAAAGTAGAACTTAAAGCCAAAAGGGATTCATCCCCACTGAAGTACAAAGGGTATTAAAGCCTGTAAAAAAAAAAACGGGGTAGGTGTCTAAGGCTGACATTGTGATTGCAGATCATAAATTTAGGGTTCGACTCCCTCTTACCCCTTAAAAGCTTTAACCCATAAAGCTATAAACAAAGGGTATTAAAGCCTGTAAAAAAAAAACGGGGTAGGTGTCTAGGGCTATTCATTGTGACTACACATCATAAATTTAGGGTTCGACTTCCTCTTACCTCGACTCAGGTGGTTAACAATAAAACAAATAAAAAGGTTAACCTTTTTTTTTCTTAGTTTAAAAGAACAGTGCAATAAAATATAAAGTATTTATTTTATTTTAAATAACTTTTTAAAATTTAAAATCCACTGTACCTATATGTAATATGTATCATTCCCCTGAACCTGTAAAAAATATGGTTATTTTAAATAACAATACTTTTTACAAAAAGCTAAATATAATAACATCGGGTATCTCTATGTGATTTGAAAGGTGATTTTTATCTTCAAATGCTAAAGATATTGGTGTATTATATTTAATTTATGCATTATTTTCAGGGTTAGTTGGTACTGCATTTTCTGTATTAATCAGATTAGAGTTGTCTGGGCCAGGTGTACAATTTATTGCAGATAATCAATTATATAACAGTATTATAACTGCTCACGCTATAATTATGATATTCTTTATGGTCGAAAAATATTTTATATTAAAATCGCAATCTTTTACTCTGTTTAACAGGGTAAATAGTGATAATAACAATTCATCTTTAAGTGTATCTAATAACGATAAGCACGATAACTATAAGGAGTATTACAATAATGAGAATAATAACTCTAACAGTAATGAGGGTAATAACTCTAACAATAATGAGAGTAATAACTCTAACAGTAAGAAAGATAATTATGTTAAAGTATTGGTGGATGATCCTTTTAATAATAGAGACATTATACTTAAAGTTACTAAAAAACAAAAAGGTGTTTATATATGAGAAACTTTGGATGGAAAACATATGTATGTAGGTCACTCTATAAATCTATATAATAGAATAAGTTCTTATTTTATGCCATCTATACTTAGAACTAAAACACGAAGAGTTTTACGTTATTTAAATAAACATGGGTTTAGTGATATTAAGTTAACCATTTATATTATGAATGATAAATCTAGTTTAGAACAGGTAGTTGAACTGGAACAACATTTTATTGATAGTTTAAAACCAAATCTTAATGTTGATCTAATAGCTAGTAGTTCTAAACCCGAAAAAAGTATAATTCCTTTAGTTATATATGATTCAAACGAAGAAAAATCAGCTATTAAAGAAAACAAAGGTAAATCAGGAGTATATCGTTGAGTAAATACATTAACTGGTGATTATTACATAGGTTCTGCGGTTGATTTATCTAAAAGATTTAGTGTTTATTATTCTCAAAAAAGTATTAAAGAGGTACTAAACAGATCTAAAAGTAAAATATTAAGTGCTATACAAAAATATGGACATTCTAATTTTACACTTGAAATATTAGAGTATTGTAGTTCTAGTGATACAATAAATAGAGAGCAGTATTATTTAGACTTTTTATACCCTGAGTATAACATTTTATCTGTTGCAAGCTCATCTTTAGGTAAGCTACACTCTGAAGAAACTAAGTTTAAAATAAGTAATTCACTTAAAGGTAATTTTGTTTCAGAAGAAACAAAACAAAAGATGAGTGAATCCCGTACAGGTAAAAATTTTTCCGATGAAACAAAGAAAATATTGAGTGACCTTCGTACAGGAAAAATTAGCCCATTTTTAAATAAAAGTCATACTGAAGAGACAAAACAAAAAATGAGTGAAGCTATAGGTTCTAAACTAAAAGTTTTCAATAAAGAAACGAATCAAACTACAATTTACTCTTCTAACTGTAAAGTAGCAGAATCCATAGGTTGTAGTGAATTTACTGTTCGTTATTATATTAAAAATAAAAAACTTTACAAAGGTAAGTATTTATTTGAAAACAAGGACGAACCAACCGCTACCCAGATGAGTCAAGAAATGCGTGATAAACTTCGTAAAAGTAGAGGTACTCCAGTATATATATATGACGCTAAAGATCTTACTTTATTATACCTTTTTGATGCAAAACAACAAGCATATGACCTAATAAATATTCATCATAACACTTTAAATGATTGTTTAAATTTAGGTACTCTATACCTAGATACTTTCTTTTTTTCTTTAGATTTAATAGAAGAATCGCCTGCTACGAATTTATTACATTTAGATGAAATTAAAAGTTTAGTTTCAGATAAACGAGATGTTTATAACGTTAAACACCCTGCAGCTAAATCTATCTTAGCAGAGTTTAAGGATGAACCTAAGAAAAACTTAGAATTTAACTCTTTAAATAGTTTAGCTAACCGTTTAAAAGGTGACCGTCAAGTCATTAGAAAATACTTAAAAGGGGAGAAATCAGGTTATTATCGAGGTAAATGAAAATTTACTTATAAAATTTAATATATAAATGGCATGGCCGGGTAAGATAGAAATATCTCACTTTACATTCACTGTATGCTGGAATCCCTTAAGAGCCTTTGGTACTAGTAATGCAGACTTTATTTGAGATAAATGCGTATAATACAGTAACAATTCAAAGGATTAGGCAATCAGCCGGAAACCAAATATAAAAGGGCTCATGTAGCATTAAACGCTTTTATAGAGTAGGCTCCTCAGAGACTACACGTGAATACCTTAGTAAAGTATATGGAAAAACAAACTTTATTTATAAAATTGTAAAATTTAAAGGTAAAGAGATAGTCCACAAATTAACGAAAGTTTGTGTAAAAAGTATTCCGCTTTTTTTTTATATTAAAAAAAATATTTTTAAAGATAAAATTATTTTATTTTGAATTTAAATTGTATTTTTTTATATTTTCATTTAATTTTTTAAACAAAAACTACCATCTTTATTTATATTTAGTTTATTACTTGCTTTATATTATTTTATTAGATAGTTATTCACATATTTTAATATTATTAGAATGAGATCTTAATTTCAATGGAGAATTTATATATATGGATCCTAATAATATGGATCCTAATAGTATTAGTTCTTATGGTGGAGGTTCTTATGGTGGATATCCGGGAGGTGGAGATCCGAGAGGTGGTCCTAATAACTCCGTTTATGATGATAATACACATACAAAGGATAATAAAAAAAATAAACGTGATAATCCTATGTCCTTAGACGTAATATGCCATAAAAAAGATCCATCCTCATCTCCAATAACTACTCAAGATAAAATGCCCATATAAGAGAAAACTCCAATAACTACTCAAGATAAAATGCCCATATAAGAGAAAAAGGTTTGAACTTTTGTTGAATATCATAACCCGTTAGACAGAAATCACGTAAATGTAGATGTAGGTTTGAGTAAAGAAAACTTAAAAAAGGTGGTTGAGGTTTTAGAGGAAGAATATCAAAGAACTTTAGATTGAAAAAAGGAATATAATAAACCACTCTATACTCAGATGAAGGATTTAAACTATAACTTTGTAAAGAAAGAAGGTAAAGTTGTTTCGGAACTATTAGCCTTAAAAGCTGAGAACCCTTCTTTTAAGTTACAGGGTGGTACAGATGTAAGAAAAGTCATAAGTTATTGTCAAAATAAAATAGACAATAATTAAACGAAATTTAAATAAAAAAAAAATAAATAAAAAAACTTTAAAGGTAAAGATATAGTCCGCACAGTAACGAAAGTTAGTGATAAGCGTATGCCAGCTTTAATTGGAGGTTTTGGTAAAATCCAAATGAATACAATAAAAAGATACATAAGTACAAAGTCAAATACTAGAAAAGAGTCAAATGTTACAACAGAATCGGAATTAAGATAAAAAATAGGATCCTACTTAGCAGGGCTAATAGAAGCGGACGGGTCTTTTGCTATTCATGATAAAGATTCTAATGCTAAAAAATATCGTCCTAAAATACTAATAGTATTTAGTTTAGCGGATAAACCTTTAGCTAAAAAATTAGCTGATATCACTAACGCTGGAACCGTGTATAATAAGGAAAATGCAGGTTACGTCCTTTGACAGATTCAAGATATAGAAGGTGTGATTAAAATTATTAACATCATTAATGGTTATATGCGTACACCTAAAATAGAAGCATTACACCGTGCTATACATTGATTTAATGAATTTTACAATTCTAATATAGATTGCCTAGATTTAGATCTATCACCTATAGATAGCAACGCTTGGCTAGCTGGGTTTACAGATGGTGACGGAAACTTTTCTATAACACTAACCGATAGAAAGAAAAAAGGAAATATTACCACTAAAAGAGTACAAACTTTTTTCCGTATTGAGTTAAGACAAAATTATCATCGTCATGCATCAGTAGAACAAGGAGGAACTAGTTATTTTGCTATATTAAGTAAAATAGCCTCGTATTTAGGTGTAAATTTGTATTCTAGAACTAGAGAACAAAAAGATAAAGTGTTTTATGCCTTTATGGTTATATCTCACAATGCAGCTAGTCATGTTAAGGTTATGAACTATTTTAATCGTTTTCCTCTATATTCTTCTAAGTATTTGGCTTACAAAGATTGATCGTATGTGGTCGAACAAACTAGATTACGAGCTGGTAAAGTTTTAACTAAAGAAGAAATATCAGAAGTTGAAACAATTAAAGCACAATTTAATAATAAACGTACGTCATTTGATTTTTCACATTTAGATACTTTAACTTAATACCACTAGGTATTAAGTTTATTTGTTACTTTTTTGTATTCATATAAAAGAAATTGCCGTGGGTGGTAGAAACACTACTCTTATTACACAACTATCTGCGGGAAACTCCTAAAGTCTTTTTATAAGTGTTGTGAAAACTTTTATAAAAAAAATGGAAAGCGTACACAATCCTTAAAAATTAAAAAGAATCTTTTTATATCATTAAATATCTTATAAAAAAAAAATGGACAATCCGCAGGAAACGAAAAAAAAAAATGATTTGTTTTTTTTTATAGGATCCTCAGAGACTACACGTTGTGCCCCTTAATGGGTGAAGATATAGTCCAAATATAACCTAACGGTTATAACAATTGAATTTCTTACTTCCATTAGGTTTAGGAGGTCCTGATATGGGATTCCCTAGACTTAATAATATAAGTTATTTATCATTAATTCCTAGTATTGTTTTATTCTTATTTGCAGGTGGTATTGAAAATGGTGTAGGTACAGGATGAACTCTCAACATGGATAGGGAGTTGCTTTGGGGTGACTCAGAGGCAATAAAACTCTTTTCGATGCGTGAAAATCCTCAAGTGTTAAATGAAACACAGGTGATAGGCTACTCATGTTTCTTATTTAGAACGTATGTTAAAATGCCTATGGCAAGGGGACAATACGCCTGAGTAGGTAAAAATTTTTATTCTACTCATCAGAGACTTAACAAAGAGTATCTCGAAAACAATAAAAAGGATAAAAATTGATTTGAACAATGATTAGTAGGTATGACAGACGGTGATGGTACATTTCATCTAGCATATCAAAATGGTAAATGGAATTTAGTCTATAAAATATCTTTATCTAGATAAAATTTAATACTTCTTTATTATATTAAAAAAGAACTTGGTGTAGGGTCTGTAATAAAGATATCTTAAAAAGACAATTTGTTATATCTCAAAAGTTAGATAGTATAGTTTTAGATGATATAAGACGTATTTTACATATATCAACCGGTGTTAGATTTAAATCCAAGCATAATTATTACATAGATACAACTAATTCAATATCTATTGAGAATATCATACAATATTTCCATAAAACTATGAAAGGTATGAAATCGGTCGAGTATAGGATATGAGCTAGATATTATAATAAACATAAAGTAGATTTTAGCAAGTTATCTAGCATTAGAGCTATAATAAGAAAACTTAAAACTAAATGAATGAAAATTAAAGATTTTAAATAACAATTCATTAAGTTTTATTTATATTGAAGGTTTATCTAGAGCCTTCAATATATTTTATATACAATTATCTAGTATTATACACAATATTTATTTTTATAAACATGAAAATCATAATTACAATCAAATTCAAACAATTTACATTTATATTCGAGATAATGGTATAGTCCGAACAATAAAGAAATTTATTGAGTACAACGATAGTTTATTTTAAATGAGGTTGTCAACATATTTGTTATCCTCCTTTATCAGGTATACAAAGTCATAGTGGTCCAAGTGTGGATTTAGCTATATTTGGGTTACATTTATCTGGTATATCTAGTTTACTAGGAGCTCAAGGCGGGCCTAAGCAGCTTTGCACTGGCTTATAACACTACCAAACTCCGGGGACGTCCGAGGCTGAAGATACTAAACTATGGTTGAAAAGTACCATAAGTGGCTTGAGGTAATGCGAAAGGTATAGTGATAACGCTTCAGTGACGAAAGGAAAGGATAATCGCGGATCTAACCTCATTTTTTAGGAGCCAATCAAACAAAAGCTTACTATAATTGGGAAAAGAGCAACGAGTAGACGGTAGTAACCACAGATCATTCTCCCTTAAAAAAAAATACCTGTGGTTAAGGTGTACTCTAGCAGCCTGGAGACAGGTGGTAGAAAGAAAGTCGAAAACATAACCTATGAATGGAATGTTAGAATGGGATGTGTTTTCTTATGACTACCCATCCATTGGCCGTGATACTAGTAAGCGGTACGAAGTAAATCTACCTTAAATGTATATAACCAGCTTTCCTAAGCGTATTGTAGTGAAGAGTAACGGTGAGTAGTGAAAGTATCGAAAAACTAGTGAAGAGTAACGATGATGTCGTAAGGTAAAGGTTATGAAACCGATGAATTTTATGACAACTACATTTAATATGAGAAGTCCTGGTATAAGATTACATAAACTTATTTTATTCGCATGAGCTGTAGTTATTACAGCTGTTTTATTATTATTATCTTTACCCGTGCTAGCCGGTAAAATTATTCTGCCGGCTTTAAATTTGGCTGTATTCTGGGAACCGTTATATGAAAATATATCGCAATCAGCAGGTAATCTATTAAGTTTGAATTTTTTAGAGAACCTCAGAGGCTATACGCCAAAATATTTTGGTTGTAGTTTAGAAAATTTAACCTTTCCTTTATGCACAACTCTTAGATATGTTCATATTAATAACCATAGTAAAAATTTAAATAAATCTCTCTTTAGTTATTATTTTACCGGGCTTATTGAAGGTGATGGTACAATAGTTACACCTAAAACGTTAAGAAGTCCTAAGGGTAATTTAAATTACCCTTCAATACAAATAGTTTTTCATTTAAAAGATTTACCCTTAGCTTTACTTGTTCAAAAAGAATTAGGTGTAGGTTCATTATCTAGAAAAAAAGGGGTAAATGCTTACATATTAACTATAAATAGCTATGAAGGTATATTGTCCATTATTTCATTAATTAACGGAAACATGAGGACACCTAAAATACATAGTCTTAATGCATTAATAGATTTTTTAAATCAAACTAAAGGAACGAGTATTGAAAAATACCCTGTATCTATAGAGCCCTTAAGTTCTAATCCATGACTCTCAGGGTTTATAGAAGCAGACGCTTCTTTTCAGGTAAAAACTACTCTTTCAGGTAAATATCCTAAATTGGAATGTAAACTAGAAATTTCTCAAAGACGAGAAGATCATAAAGGATTTGATAATTTAGAGTTTTTAATTTTTATTGCTGAGTTTTTAAATACAGAAGTAAAAAAAATAAGATCGGATAAACCGAAACCTGAGTATAGGGTTAGAACTACTAGCCTTAAAGGTAATATTTTTGCTAAAAATTATCTTTTAAAATTTCCTTTATTTGGAACTAAACATTTAGATTCCTTAGATTGA
>Ga0160429_1001633_pt1 | contig 12316 bp, 10 predicted proteins | sample SolpanmetagenomR_FD_108199 | JGI IMG/M metagenome (GOLD analysis project Ga0160429, IMG submission 108199) | Solar panel surface microbial communities from Lawrence Berkeley National Laboratory, California, USA - R | ecosystem: Engineered > Built environment > Solar panel > Unclassified ... | reverse complement strand
TGCATCGTGAAAACGGAAAGTTGATGAGTGTTTGTTGTTGCGGGGTCATGCTGTAAATAAATGGGGGGCATGCTCCCTTGCATCAGTCAAACAGTACTTGATCATTTCCAATCGATTGCCCAGTTCACTTGCCGATGTGTGGATAGGAACTAGGAGTGACTAGCATGACAACAGAAGCTGAACCGCAAGGACTTCGCGCCCTGTATATTGCCTCGGAAGCAAAACGGCGGAAATTGAACGATTTTCCCTTTTCTGACACACCGGAATATGAAGAAGTAGTCGATAGCATCACAAACATCTATAAAAGTGCTCTTGAAGCTCTACAACACTTCTCGGTATTCAGTACTAATGAGAGCATTGAGGATATTTCGACAAATGACCTTCCGTAAGATTGGTCACATTTCCAACTAGAAAAGGAGCAGTACAAATTGACCCACCATTAATAGCTATCTACTTTTCAATTTCCACTTTGCAAATGTGATATTGAGACGTGTGCCTCGCACGAGGAAGAATGACTTGCTTGTATCACAAGGTCATCTGAGGACGTTTCTACAACAACTTGATTCATATGATTTGCTTGACAAGAGTGACACCGACAATTTTGAAAGGCTCAAAGAGTCGCCGTCAACCTTCTCAGTGGCCGCGTCTACAGATCCAGCAGCAAGACGGAATGAAAAGATCAAACGATATCAGGCTGAGAAAGAATTAAAAAAGAAAGTTGAATTGTTGGAGAGTAGGTTAAGCCATTCTGACGATGACGAGATAGCTCGGGATTTGTATTTACAACAAGTTCGATTGGCAAAGCATGAATCATTCCAAATACTCGAATCTATTTCTCAAGAATTGCATATATTATCACTTGCGCCCGCACCAGATGAGATCGACGCGAGTCGGCCAACGTCTGACCTACGAGATCGTGATCGCGCATCTAATGGTTACTCAGACAAGCTGGATGGACCACGACACTCATCTGCAGGACTAAGTGGACCCTTGTTGGACCCAAAAGGCCGCCCTATGCGACCATTCACACTCTTGGACAAGCGTCAACAATTACAACAAGGAGTCTTTAGGCCCAGCCATAATCTGCCAACAATGAGCATTGATGAATATTTGGAAGAAGAACGACGGCGAGGAGGGATTATAGAGGGTGGTGGACCACAATCAGGCATGCCTCCTGAGCCTGATGAAGATAATTACGAGAAAACGGATGCGGCTACTATGAAAGCTAGGGCGTGGGACGAGTTTGTTGAAGAGAACCCAAAAGGTGCTGGCAATACGTTGAATCGGGGATGATAGAGGAGATGTTATATATTTATATATCTTGGAGAAGAGTGTACACGCCAGTGAATTTGATGGTCAAGTAGTCAAGAACAATTCAAAAGAATCATGCCAAAACTTTTCTCCGCTAAATAATTACAGTATTTATTTTTAATTTCCCCCTCCAATCGCCTTGTTTAAACATAACGTGAAACTGGCTGCTATTGCGTCAGATGATTGTGCTGACAGTCTTGGACAGTGCAGCCATCACCACTGCCTATATTACGGGCGAGCAGTGCGCGTTGAATGAGCATCGAAACGCCAGACCCGGCATTTCAAGCCGATGCGCTACATAAGGTCAATAATGCCTCCTTTGATAACGGAGAAAGCTTTGCAAGCCTCTGCGCCCAGATATATGCCAAAGTACATACTTTTCTAGATTCCCATGCGTCCAGTCACTTGCTGGAGCAAGTCCAAGAACAGACAAGGTTGAGTTTACGGATTATCGACGAAGCATTGGCGAGATTCGGGTATGTCATACATCGAATGGCGTTACTTCTAATTGTAGTCCCTGACGCTTATAGCCCAACCGAAATATCATTCTCCTACAACGGCGGAAAAGATTGTCTAGTGCTTTTGATATTGTATCTGGTCAGTTTGCAAAGTCGGCACAAAAAGAATGGTACGCCTCTAGGAGAAAATCTGCCTGCTGTGTACATAGTTTCAAGCTACCCTTTTGAAGAAGTCGAGAACTTTGTTGCTACATCTTCACAGACATATCATTTGGACCTTCTTCGATATCCAATACCAATGCGACAAGCATTCGATGACTATATCAAGGCAAATACGGAGATCAAGGCAATATTGGTTGGAACAAGGAGGACAGATCCACATGGGTCGAACCTGCGATACTTTGATCCAACAGATCGAGGCTGGCCCTCTTTCATGAGAGTCCATCCGGTGATAGATTGGCATTATGCCGAAATTTGGGCGGTATGTCGACGTCAAGAACATATTCAATACTATGCTGAGTGTGGAAGTAGTTCATAAAAACGTTGGAAATACCATATTGTGCTCTTTACGATTTGGGTTATACATCAATCGGAGGATTGAACGATACGTTCCCGAATCCAGCACTAAAGATAAAGCATGACGATGACCACGATCACGATACAACAACAGTAGCATATAGACCTGCGTACGAGCTTCTGAATGATGACGAGGAAAGGCTTGGACGAGACAAATGAAACATATAGATTCTCCGATCATACACAAATGTAATAGATATTATAACTTTCATTGCTTGTGATATAGTCAAGAGTGAAACCTGAATATTTTATGCCGTAATCACGTGCAAGGGAATCGATTTAAGCTTTAAAAGTATGATGTGAACGAAGGTGAATGCGACAGTAGTTCTATAAATGCGCCAATGAGCAAATCGTTGATACTCACGAGTAGTGAGGCAGGTGAGACGAATCGATATATGAATCACTACCGTACTCGTCACTCTAATGTATGTTGAGCAGTCGCGCGAATAGCGTATGTCAGCAGCGATGTGATACTATCAATTGAGCCTTTCTTGGCTCTCGAGAGTGAATTCCTGGCGCAATGTATTACTCTGAAAAGTAGAGAAATGAGTGGCATCATCAACGAAGATGGTCCAGATGTAGATCCGACTCTGTCTTTGTTCGATCTTGATCAAACGCTTATATGAATAGATATCCCGTACGGTGATGAACGCCGACTCCTTTCTACGCGTCTTCGACCATTTACGAGATGGCAAGCTTGTTTCTATATTCACACCATCTTGTGTACTGAAGGATGCATCCATATATTTGCGTAAATTGTCACATCATCCTATCGTTATACATGCTACTGTCAGCACGGAAACTCGGTCGAGTTATGCAGGCATATCTGATATTCGCCAATGTGGATTTAGCTTGTTGCATTCGGAATCTTTACAGGATGCTCAAGATATGGCATTAACTGCACATGCGTTGGCCATGAAATCAGGTAAAGGGGTGATTCACTTCTTCGATGCCTTGAGTATTGATGAGGATGCGCCTATACAGCCGGAAAATCGAGAAATTGTGGATCATATCCTCCACCAATCTCCGATGACCAGGAACGCTGGTAGTCAGATACACGAAGATCTGTATATTGAACGATTCGAACCTTTGATAGAACATAAAAGTCACCATAATGATCACGATCAACAAACTCTAACCAAAGACACTAAAGCTGGAGAACAAGGTGATGTTCCTAACGCAAACACTGCCAAAGATGATCATGAAGGAGTGGAAACTAATCTGAAATCAACCCCTCAAGCAAGTGCCGAGATCAACAATCTTCCCAAAACACCTGAAGAATCTAGACACAGTTCCGGTAATGATCATCCAATAACATCTGATGACATTGATATATTTCTTGATCAGATATGGGATGATCTGGGTAAACGAACGAAGCGACAATATCATCCTTTCAATTACAGAGGTCCAATCGATGCTTCGTTTGCGATATTCATGTTTGGCTCAAGTATAAATATGTTTATCAAAGAAATACAAAATGCTGGTTCTCGAGATGGTTATAAGGGAGCGGCAATCATAACGCCACGAGTATATCGGCCATGGTTATCACTTGCATTATATGATAGTATACCACAAAACATCACCAGAATTGCGGTCATGGAGCAAGTCAAGTCAAAGGGAATTAAATGGGGTCCATTACTCCTTGATGTAATCAATGCTTTGAGAGCATCCAATGGAGGCGGGCCACTTATTATAGGACATCGGCTAGGAGTCATACAACCCTCTACGGTCAAGCAGGCCTTGCGCGGTATCTTCCAAAATTCAATGTCTCGAGAACCAATACAGAATCTAGATATTGGAGGGCCAATTTCAGATGGTGCTGCTGTAGTCCCAAACCACGAGGCGGAGGAGATGGAAAGACTTGAGCCACACGAACGACTGCTACATCAAGTTTTTGCCGGTAAACTTTATATCGCAAACCGTAAAGGCGATGAAGGCGGGAGAGATTTCACCAGTTCACCTGCGCATGCTCTCGGAGAATTAATGTCAGAACTCAAGCCTCATAGTCTTCCAATGTCAAGTGAGGAAGTCGGTAGAGCAATTGGAAGTGTTGATATTGAAAAGGTGCAGGATAAAGAACAGCAAAGTCCTATGGATGGTTTCATTTCAACAAACATCGAGGCTACTGTCGAGTCGAGGACAAAGTCAGATAATGTTTCCGATACGAGAGTTCAAAATGGAGAAAGCAAGTCACGATGGATAATAGTAGATGACAAATGGTCGCCGGATATTGGCAATACCGCGATGAATCAGTTACTAATATCGAGTCGTGACATCAATATGCTTATTATTGATCGAAAAATGGTTGACTCGCAAGACATTAGAGGGACCCCAATTCAATGGAAGAAAGATATTGGTCTTTATGCGATGAATCAGGGAAATGCATACGTTGCTTCCGTAGCAGTCTATGGTCCACATTCACAGACGAAACATGCTTTGGTCGAGGCAGATGCCTTTGATGGACCATCTATTGTGTTGGCTTACTATCCTTCCATGTCATCGGAAGACTTTCCACTCGAAATTATGCAAGAAACGCAGACGGCTATTCAAATGGGAAACTGGCCTTTATATAGATACAATCCAAGAGTAGTCGGGAGTATTCGAGGCGGCAATTTGTGCATCGACTCTGACGTTATAAAGGAGGAGCTAAAAAAGTCTTTTAAAGGTGATTCACGTTTTAAGTGCGTGATGAGGAAGGATGCCAAGATAACGCCTAGCATCTCGGCGTGTTATGAAAGTGAAGTTCAAGCTGCACAGCTCAAGAGAGCGAAAGAGGGGTGGACGGAGTATAGAGCTGACAAGGATGATAAGACTGAGAATGATCAGAAGCCTAATCGCGCATTCGATATACGTACAATATAATAATAATGATACCCATGTAGTCGTTTATAAAAATCACTCGCATTTGTAGTGTACAGTGTCTTGCATAACTTTCCCCGCATTCTTTAAATCTCCCCTTTAACGTTATAAGATAAATCGTTAAAGGTGGCTCATGCAGGTATCATAGTCCATGGCCTTCGATCATGCCACTCCGCCGTCCGGACAGGGATGAAGAGCTGGGAAAGCGTGACGACAATTATCATCGACGAGATAGGAATTGGAAGTCAGCATATCGGCTGGATACATCCATGGGGGTCTCGAATCATACTCGATGGCGTCGGCCAGCGTTACTAGTCGTATCTGTCATCTGCATACTACTTTTCATTTACCGAGATTCCTCCACCTCATTACAATCACATTTTTCATCTAGTCGACTGCCAACATATCATCTTCCAGCCAATGCACCTCCGCGCCCAGCTTCATCCAACACCCGAAATGTCGGACCTGCGCCGAGCAGCGATGCTAAATCTCGAAAAGGAGGACAGGTCTCCCTATCGTCGGAAATCAATCATTACTACAATGGCGATATACGGTTCTTTGAATTACGAGCATCACTAGATCAAGTTCGAAAACTTGGCGGATCAAGTGATCGCAACGTTTTATTCGCAGCAGCGAGTTTACAGTCAATATCACATCTCTTACCATTAGCATGTGACATGGCCAGTCGAGAAAGAAACAATGTTCACTTTGCAGTAGTAGGAAGAGCAGCTATGAATATAAGCGATATACTCGAAATCAACAGCATAAATCCGAAAAAATGTAAAGTTTATTTTCACGACGGAAGACCTGATTATAGTGAATACAGCACTGATACGAGAGCTGCATCCGCTGTAACTGGTGCGTTGAAACATATAAACAATTGGATACATCCTCAGGTTCTCATCGTGGATGACCCCACCGTCGAGGATTCATATTTCGGAAATGCAGCAAAACTCAAAGCAGATTCAATTAGTTTACCGATCATAGAATTGCCTGCTGGGACATATTCTTCGTTCGATTGGATCACGAGACTTGACAGTGCTAGTCTTGGAAGTTGGCATAAGCCCAGTATCGAGATTGTTGTTCATAGTCCGCCGAAAGGAAGCGGTGCTTTGGCGAGATTGTTGAAGAGTCTTTCGGCGGTTTCTTTCAATGGTCTCAAGACGCCCAAATTGACTGTTGAATTACCCAGTCAAGTCGATAGCTTTGTATATGATGTTCTGCGTGAGTTTAAGTGGCCGTCAGACTCCTCAAGTGATGTGAATCTGTTGAAACTACAAAGAAGGATAGTTGCAAAGACTTGGAATGCAGAACAACAAAGCGTACGCTTTATAGAATCGTCTTATCCAGCAAATACCGATGATGATTATATATTGACATTATCTACAAATGTCGAAGTTGCAGCTCTTTTCTACCATTATCTCATGTTTACCATTCTTGACACGCGTTACTCGAAAGATTCAAAATCTAACAAATTAGATCTTGCTGGCATTTCGTTGTTTGTTCCACAGACCGCACCGGATGGTAAAACTAAGCTAAATCTTCCAGAGGTGAAGGATGGAACGACTCAATTCCCTTCAGACATGTTTTTATACGAAGCACCTCAAGCTGAAGCTCTTCTTGTTTTTGGTTCAACTTGGGTTGAATTACATGATTATTTGACAAGAAGACTCGATTTTATGAATTCGAAAAAGACGAGTATAAAGCAACAAACCAACCAATATGCGTCTGCTCAACCAATGTGGTTGGAATATCTTCTTGAACTATCGCGTGCAAGATCATGGTTATATTTATATCCAGCAAAGTCTAACCTCGGAACGTTTGTCACTATTCACAAAGATCTATATAAACCAGCCGAAGGCACTCTTCCCAGTAAACCGACTGCATCAAAAGGTCTATCTGACCGAACTGACGACTCGTCTACCCAAGACTCTAATCCCGATTTACCCCTTTTAGCATCCGTCCTAACGGAAGAACCCCAACTGATCTCGTCTCAACCCCTCTCTAATCTCCTACCATACGACGCTCTAATCCCTTCTCTAACCTCCCTATCCGTCCTCTCCTACACAGGTCAGAAAATCGCCCATAAAGACCTCCGCTCGGCATCTGAATCCTACGTTCAACATCTACGAAAGGAAGTCGGAGGGTGCACGTCTTCCGAAGCACAAAAGGAGAAATTAAAAATCAAAAACAAAGCCGGGGATATATTCTGTTATCCACCCTTGTCACAAAAAGGTGTCGAGTTTGAACCGGTGGATACCGAAATTGACATGGATTTGCTGGATGGATATACACGGCCTGTAAAAAGTACATTTTCAGGTCGAGACATGGGTCGGGATGTGGATGACGAAGAGGTTGATGATGATGACGAACGAGGAGGTGATGATAGTAAGAGGTGATTTCCTCGACTAGACAGGTGTGGAGAAGATGTAGTAGATGTGCTTTGGCAGTATATTCAAGAGTATATATCCTCTGCTGTTTATTGTATTTTATATCGAGGCAAGTAAAACTGGAATGATGATAATATAATATAGCGTTGACTATTGTGAGTATGAATGTGTTTATGGTAATGAGAAATGGTATTACCCTTTTTTTTTCCCTTTTTTTTTTTGATCGAAGATGTTGATCAGATATGATTATAGATGTAATTAGTTGTGTGAATATAAATACTTGACATATAATTTTGATGATAATGTATCTCTCTTGTAAATCACAATCCTGACGATTCACGAAACAAGACGCATTACAATCATAATTGATGTTCAAGGTGTATCTAATAAATTGATTAATCGTAAATATCGTGAATAATAAAATAATACTATATACATATAACAGACCAACAAAGGACCTCACATACTATGGCGTCTACATATCTTCAACGGCACAATTAGGATGCATCACATACATGACCTCATCTAGAGGCTCTTCGTCTCTATCGTCTGCACTTGTCCTTTCATTCCTCAATCCTTGGCCTCGAATCTGCATGAGTATATTATCCTACCAACAAGTCAGTCACCGTCACATCATCACGATTACATATTTCGTTCAAGAAGGGGGATGTGACAAACCTTTACCATCCTCTTCATAACCTTCAACGCTAGATCTTTCTCCCGTTCGAGATCTTCTTGACTCTCGAGCGTTTCTTCGACTTGTTCTAAATACCAAACCAACAGATCCGTTTCTTTGACGCCGTCGCCGCCTTCGTTACCGTTTCCATCGGTATTTGCGTCGGAATTGACGCGTTTGACTAGTAAGTTGAGAATGTGCATGTATTTATCATATTTGATCTGAGTTTTTGGTTTTGATTTTTTCGTTCTCGTCGGGTCGGGGACGTGTGATGGATTGTCTTGGTCTAGCATTTCTTCGTCGTTTATTCCTTCGTCGTCGATGATGTTGTCGTTGTCGTTATTGTTGTCGACATCGTTGGAATTGTTGTGGGTAGTGTCGTCTTCTTCAACTTCTACATCATCTTTTTCTACCAAGACGATACTCTGTCGTAATAATCCAAACGCTTCGTCGACGAATTCGACAGTCACTTGATCGACACAATTCGCTTTGGCAATTGCTTCACTTAGTCGGATCATACTTTCCAATTGTCGCACTGTGATTCGGTAACTATTCCTACCTACTCCGCCTTGTGCATCGTCTGCCCTCAGTTCTTTATACCGCGTCACTAATCTATCTTTCGCTTCGTCTGTAAAGATTGGTCTGAAAAGTCGGGCAAAGCGAATATATCGCTGTAATTCCTCGGTTGAGAATTCCGGTTGTACGGCTTCGTCACGAAGTTGGTGAATGGCTACGATATGTCGAGCGAGATGAGTGTCGACTGCTTCGTTACATTCATCCAACACTACAAAGAACAGATCGAAACGTGACATGATTGGTGCTGACATGTTGATGTTTGATCGAAGAGTCGTCTTTCGATTATATCGTCCTCCTACAGGATTGGCTGCTGCAAGGATAGATGTCCGTGCATTAAGTGTAGCTTGAATACCAGCTTTTGCAATCGATATGGTTTGTTGTTCCATAGCTTCGTGAATGGCGACTTGATCTACAATGTCCATCTTGTCAAACTCATCAATGGCACAAATACCATTATCTGCCAACATCAATGCTCCTGCTTCGATTGTGAAATCTCCAGTCTCTTCATCTTTTACTACTGCTGCTGTCAAACCTGCCGCAGACGATGCTTTTCCAGATGTGTAGACTGCCCTCGGAAGAAACGAACAAATATATTTAAGGAATTGCGACTTTGATGTTGATGGATCACCAACGATACAAATATTGATATCTCCACGTAATTTCATACCTTCTGGAGTTTGTTTAGATACACCTCCCATCAATTGGAGAAGTAATCCTTTCTTCACAACGCTATGACCATAAACCATTGGTGCTAACGAATCGACAAGGCGCATAAAAACGTTTGGAGTATGGACCATGGCTCGAAGACTGTCAATTTCTGCTTGAGTGAGTGTTGAAAGGTATTCCTTTTGTGCGTTTTCACTACTAGCGTCAGACTCCAAAGGAGCGGCTTGATTCAGTGATGACAATATATTTGTAGCTTGTCCTTTCAGCTGCTGAGTCGAGGATTGACCAGCTGTTGATGTATCAGGAGTAACCATATTTGCCAAAAACACCATACGATATGTTAAATCACGTACACCCAACGCTTTCAAACCGGACACACCAGAGCCCCCAGCGTCATTTCCCTTGGGTACATTACTGGTATCTCGCATAGCTTGTGGTCTTGTTCCCGGAACTCGAAATTGACTGACATCTGGAACAACAATCAATGCACCCGTAAACACACATTTCTCTCCCGCTTTTGCTCGATCGACCATTTCTCCACGTAATATTACGTCCATCGTCCTCGGCATCGATCCAGTGGGTATCTCGGAACTATTCTCTTGTATTCTAACCTTTTGCCAATCAACAAACGTACTCTGTCGAATATCCAACCGCCATCCTTGTCGATTTCCGCAAGTCGTATTTGGACATTGCGTCGGTTCGGTATATTTGAATATTTGCTCGACGTTCGTTACAATTGTATTACACGCTTCACATGTAAATGTAGCTAAAAGTAATTCCGGTCTTACTTCAGACGTACGCGTGACGGTTCCGGAAATCGACACCAATTTCCCTATCTGTTCGGTCCGTAGAGCCCGAACTCTTGAGACTAGAGGCAAATTATAAAACGCAAGGGTGAATATCTTATCAGTCTGTTGGTTTGGAGTCCTTCCGGCGATCGAATCATCTTGACTGCTGTCTGTTCCAAATGTACTCGCATTAGAGGCTATAGTTGAATTTCCAGGCTGTCGATGTTGTCGAAAGTATCGTGGCGCATATTTGTTTATTAAATTATGTAAAGCTTTGATCAAGTATGGTTGATATCGATAATAGTCGTTTGCAATAGCGTCTGCAAGAACACCTTCCCCATGATGCATGACATGTTGAAAGTCTACGTAAAGTGTGGATAAACCATATCTCGCTATCCCTTTTATCTGTTCAACGTAGTACTGATCCGAAGAAGGGGCGCTAGATGTAGGAGGTAGTGCCGACGAAGAAGGTTCCTCTGTGAAACTGTTGAATGTCAGTATCCTGCTAGGCGCATCGCAATGTATGAGTTTACACATACCGATCGAGAAAATCTTGAAAGTTCAATGCTAACGATTCCGCAGTAGCATCAACTACCGGTATGATATTTCTACCCGCCGTCGGTCTTGGTAAACCTCTTGCTCCAACCAATTCATCATCTTCGAAACCAGGCATATCACTATGCATTCCCGAAGTGCTGACCGATGGAGGTCCGCGAGGACCAGATGCCGACCTAGCCCGCCGTGCTGGCCGAACGGTTCCATCACTTGGAATATCTTGTTCGGCCCGATCTGAATTTATGATAGCGTCCAAAAATGCCGACATCTTGTATACACAATGCTATAAAGGTTGTGCTATTATATCAAGAAGCTTGGAGACGTAGATAAATTGATTTCGTGACGCGTTGCGCGTAAAGTGGTTTTCCTTTCTTGGATTTTGCGCGCGCCGCTGTATCTAGCGCACCGTAAATTTATTTACATCAGGCCACTATTCCGACGTCTAACCATTGTCATTATCATGTTTATACTCTTGTTCTCACCTATCCAACGATGAGTTCTACGACTACTGTTACTCAAAGCCATTCTGTGGAAGAGTCACATATCATTCATGCTGTGGGAGAGGCAGATGGTGATCTTGAAGGATACGATGAGGAACAGATCCGTCTGATGGAGGAAGTATGTATAGTGGTTGACAATGACGACAATCCCATGGGAAGCTCCAGTAAAAAGACTTGTAAGCTATCCTTGCTTTTGTCAAGACTAGCTCCTACCTAATCATCTTCGAAAGGCCATCTCATGGAGAATATCAACAACGGCTTATTACATCGTGCATTTTCCGTCTTCCTATTCAACTCCAAAAAGGAACTCCTTCTCCAACAGCGAGCGTCTGAGAAGATAACATTTCCCAACATGTGGACCAACACTTGTTGTTCACATCCATTAGCCATATCCGGAGAAACTGGATCGACTTTAGAAACTGCCATACTTGGCGCAAAAAGAGCAGCGCAGAGAAAGCTCCACCATGAGCTTGGAATATTGCCGGAGCAAGTACCTTTAGACAAGTTCAAATTCCTGACGCGGATACATTACAAAGCCGCGAGTGATGGGAAATGGGGCGAGCATGAAAGTAAGTTATAAATTTCGTCTTCAAACAACTTCTATAGCTTGTAGAGTGCTATGATTTGATGTGACTGGAGCTATACTTTGATGGAATATTAGCTGACCTAAGCCAATAGTTGATTATATCTTGTTTATCCAAGCAGATGCCGACATCAAAGAGAATCCCAATGAAGTCCAAGCAACTAAACATGTCACTGAAGATGAGCTAAAAACCATGTTCAAGGACAACAGTCTGGCATTTACACCTTGGTTCAAGCTCATATGTCAGTCAACATTGTTTGAATGGTGGAAAGACTTGGAGAACGGTTTAGAGAAGCATATGAACGAACAGGAGATTCGGCGCATGCTCTGAGTTTGTAGAGTTCAACTTTTCTTGGTAGTGCATTGCATATTCACATG
>Ga0160429_1001632_pt1 | contig 12321 bp, 11 predicted proteins | sample SolpanmetagenomR_FD_108199 | JGI IMG/M metagenome (GOLD analysis project Ga0160429, IMG submission 108199) | Solar panel surface microbial communities from Lawrence Berkeley National Laboratory, California, USA - R | ecosystem: Engineered > Built environment > Solar panel > Unclassified ... | reverse complement strand
TCGTCTCATTGGACACTGGCCGAGGTCGGAGTTTAGCGAAGATCACGCCATTGACGCGGTGACTCCCGTCTCTGTAGTGTGTACCTGGCAGCGACCTTGAACGTCCTGCAACGCACACTGCACCGACATACTCCACCTCATACATCTCATACCCCAGATTCTCACACCAAAGAACCAAGGTCAGAGAAGGCGACCAATTCTTCGACAAAATCCACCTACCCAAACCCTTTCGAATAACGCCACCATCTACGACCCCAACCTCTACACCACAATCGCCATCTAGATCCTGCGGGCGGGATCTTTTCCAATCCACAACAATGTCTTCAGCGGCCGGAAGCTCAAAGGGCAAGCTCAATGGCTTGGCAAAGGTGTTACAGAATGTGGACCTCGATGGCCACGACTTGCCACCCTCGCCTGCTCCGTCTAGTCCGCACAGTGGGAGAAGATATGCGTTGGCAACTGAATTAGTATACACCGAGAGCAACGACCAGTATAATGCCAGCAGTGTGCCGATATACCAGGTGTGTTCCCCTTTACCGTACTCGCACATCGCGGCAACTCGAATGCCCAGAAATGCATCTACGTTGCGGCAGCAAGACTCTGTACTGATCCATCACCCAGTCTGCAACCTTCAAAGGTGGTCCTGGGCAAGAATATGACTACACACGCTCCGGTAACCCCACACGCACACATCTTGAGCGACACCTTGCAAAGATCATGTCCGCGAACCGCGCCCTCGTCGTATCTTCGGGCATGGGCGCGCTCGATATTATCGTACGGCTACTACGCCCTGGTGACGAAGTTGTAACTGGCGATGACCTCTATGGCGGCTCAAATCGCCTCCTCAAGTACCTCGCAGACAACGGCGGCATCGTTGTCCACCACGTCGACACTACCTCCCCATCCGCCGTCCAAGCAGTCATTAACCCCAAGACCGCCATGGTCCTCCTCGAAACCCCCACCAACCCCCTCATCAAGATCGTCGACATCCCCAAAATCGCCCAACTCGCTCACGCCGCCGTCCCCGGCGCGATTGTCGCCGTAGACAACACCATGATGTCGCCTCTTCTCATGAACCCGCTCGACCTTGGCGCAGACATCGTGTACGAGTCCGGCACCAAATACCTCTCAGGCCACCATGACCTCATGGCCGGCGTCCTCGCCGTCAACGACACCTCCCTCGGCGACAAACTCTACTTCAACATCAACGCGAGCGGCTGCGGGCTCTCCCCCTTCGACTCGTGGCTGCTGCTGCGCGGGATTAAGACGCTGAGCGTGCGCATGGAGAAGCAGCAGAATAACGCGATGCGGATAGCCAGCTTCCTCGAAGCCCACGGCTTTCGCGTGCGTTATCCGGGGCTGAAGTCGCACCCGCAGTACGAGTTGCACAACAGCATGGCGCGCGGTGCGGGCGCCGTGCTCTCTTTTGAGACGGGCGACGTGCAGGTGAGCGAGCGTATCGTCGAGTCTGCGCGTCTGTGGGCTATTAGCGTCTCCTTCGGCTGCGTGAACAGTTTGATCAGCATGCCCTGCCGCATGAGCCACGCGTCTATCGATGCGAAGACAAGGGCGGAGAGGAAGATGCCGGAGGATATCATTCGGTTGTGTGTCGGTATTGAGGATTGTGAGGATCTATTGGATGATTTGAGCAGGGCCCTCGTGCAGGCTGGAGCGGTGAAGGTGACGCTGGATGGGATTGAGAGGCCAGAGCAGGCACCGGCGAGCTCTAGCCTGGAAGCAGCTTCGTGAAGCGACATCACACCGTTTTTCTTTTCCTCCTGTTGACGATGAGCCATGCTGTACAGTAAGCGCTGAAGTTGATTGCAATGGCGTTCAAAGCAGATTCGGCCTGCTTTTATTTGAAAAAGGTGGAGCTGAAAAGAAAGGACGATACCAGAGAGGTGTATCTGATCAAAATCATATCAAAGTCATATTGCATTGCGTAGGCATCGGCATGAGCATTTACCATAGCCGTAATCATAAGCATTATCAAGTCTAAAATAAAATGGAAGCAATCGACGCTAAAAACGCCAGACGCCCATCTTTTGCCGGCTCGCTGCGAATCCAACCTCAACACCCCTTTGGTTTCACCTGAACTGACCGGATTATTACACCCCTCGACTACCTTAGGATCAAATTCACACCCATCAGCAACAAACTAAGACCACCCTTTCCTCATCCTCCCCCTCGCAACAAACGGTAATGCCTGGTATGAAAACAAGACAAGACACGCACTCTCAGCCTCTCTCTCCTTCTCTCCCGCTCAACTATTATAAAAAGCCCTAATAGCCCCCTGCAACCTCACAGCCCCCTCCCCCAACACCGCCGTCAAATTCTCCAAATCATCGCCAGCCGTAACGCCAAACCTCCTAACAAAATCCCTCGCCGCACCCTCCAGGTCGCCATAGTCGTCCACGCCGCCGGCGCCCTGGCCAGGCTCGTCCTCGGGACGGCCAAAGTAGGCGTTGGACGAGATGGCCGAGGCGCCCTCGAAGCCCTGAAGTCGGGTTTTGGCCTCGGTTTGGGCCGAGGGGTCGAAGACGCCTTTGCCGAAGAATTCGTCCGAGGAGATGCCCTTTTGGGTGCCGAATTTTTGGCGGGCGTAGCGGTCTTTGTCTGTTTGTTACCATCGCGACGGGTTAGTTTGGTATGCCTTTGGCTGGAACGGTGCTAACGCATCACTCCCAGCGACTGACTCTTTTGGGTGCGGGATGAAAGGCGGGAAGAGAGTAGGGAGAGTGTAGTGTGCGTACCTTCGTCGACGGCACGGCTGGTGCTGCCGAAACCTCCCATTTTCTTGGGCGTCGCGGCCGGTTTGGCGGCGCCGCCTACTTGCCCGAATCCTAGACGGCCCATGCCCATACCCAGCCGCTCCATTTCCTGGCTAGACCTCTGCGGACGACCGCCCGTAGCCCCAAAATTGCCTGACGAGCGACTGGGGCTCATGGGCGTTGGGCTGACGATAGCAGTGGGCTCGGGCGTAGCTGTAGTGCTACTCTTGGTAGCAGACGCATTGTTGTTGTTGCTGGTTTCGGTGTCCGGATCGTAGCCCAACTTCTCGATACGCTCGGCCTCCTCTTTCGCTTTCTTCTCCGCGGCGTCAAAATCTAGATCGGCGGCGGCGACTTTTTTGACGCCGAGCTTTGCTTTCTTTGCGCCGAGGATATTGGGTTTGCGTGCCGAGGCCGCGGCCGCGGGCGTCTTGCGGATTGCTGCTGCTGGTGCTGCTGCTGGTAAGGCCTTGGAAGAGGAGTCGGTGGGTGCGGAGAGGGGGGACTTGGGGCGGGCAACACCGTTGCCGTTTGCGGGAGCATTGAGGAAAGGTGACGCTGTGCGACTGACGACCGGAGGCGTGCCGGTGCGGGAGGGAGGGTTGCTGGGCTTTTTGATGGTAGGCTTGTCCCAGGAAGAGAAGAAGTCGTCTTCGGGTTCGCCGGAGGGGGTATTGGTGTCGGCGACGTCAATGAGGTCGTCTGTGATGATTACTTCACCTGGGTATCTTGGGGATCGTCAGCACTGTTATGTATCAGACCTGCTAGCAACGTACCTCTGGGCGTCAAGGGCCGTTCTTCTGCTAAGTTCGTCTTTGTACTTTGTTGCAGCGTTGGACGTGTACTTGATCTTCATATCCTTGCTCGCCAGCGCAGCCGAGCCGCCGTGTGTTTGGAAGTATTTGGTAGCAGACTCGTTACCTCCCAACTTCATGTTCCGTAGCTGATCCCATTGCCATGCTGTTTACGCTTGGTAAGTGATGCTAACCGCCAATACCGAGGGGCCTCTTACTGTCCAGGTTCGTGGAGCGGACGAAAGAGATGTGAACACCAAGGTTGCGGTGCATCGCGGAGCAATCGAGACATAGGTAGATGCCAAAGGGCACCGAACTCCATGTTGGGTTCTTCGCGCCACAGTCAAAGCAGACCTAGTATTGTACATGTCAGTTGCTGTCAATAGTGAGGGTTGCGGTTTATCGTCTTTACTTTGTTCGCTGGCTTCGTCTTCAGCTTTTCGAATATCTTTTGGGACTGTGTCTTGGTTGCCATCTTGGAGAGAATAGTGTGCGAAAGAGAAGAATAGCTATGTAGTCGACCTCGACGTCTCTACCTTATATCGTTGGATGATCTTCTGGACGACGGTGCAGGTGATCTTTGGCATACGTACCGTAATGTCTGTAGGGCTTAGCGTAGGCTGAGTCAGAGCGGTAAAGAAAGAAGACACCAACCTCAATTTACCTTATCCACTTGGTGCCGGTTACGGACTCCGCTCGGCCTTCTACCACTGAAGATGCTGTTTCTGCTGGAGTCATACTGCCACCTGTACCATCGCAGAGGGACAGACAAGATGCGAGAGCACATCTGACCGTATTCAAGTCCCGTATCTTCTCTCTGCAAGTTGCGCCATCAGATATGGCAGAGCAGAGAGCCTTCCAAGATGCACTCGAAGCGACAGCACTCGTAGGTACAATTGCCACATTTCGTATCCTTTGGGTCCCCTGACATGTTGCTCAGGTCGCTAAGCTCTCATGGCGCCGCATGCTTGTCGCCTGGTTCTATGTGCCAGCAGGCATAGTGGCCGTATTGCTTGCATGCTTTGGCATCGATTCTCTGATATCTCTCAGCTCGGTATCTTTCCCAGCCTCAGTCGCTTGTATGATCATTCTCTTCTTTGCCTTGCTTGCTGCTGAGCCACTGTTGGGTGAGAAAAGAACAAAGAGGCTGATAGCTATTATCGAGATACCATGCGGCTTCTCCCTCCGTTGGATCAATGTGCTGTTCTGTCCTGCGTTCGTTCTAATGCCCCTCGGCCCATCGATTAGCGGCCTAGAGGTTGGAAAGATAATAGCTGTATTGATTGTTGGCTATATGGCGGTTTTTGCTTTCACCGCATATCTTACCAGGGGCTTGCAGTACCTCTTGGGCACATCAAAGCGTGCGGTGACTGAGCGTGCGGAAGAGATGGGCCAGGAGGATGACGATATTCCTTTGACGGAAGTGAGCAACAGTATCGCTGCATCCGCGGCCCAGTCTGAGAGTTTCCTGCCGCTACTGCCAGATCCTGCCGCTACGGAACTCCAGGCCCCTTTACGCACACAGGACCCGAACAAAGTCACCGGTACTGGTGGTCCACCCATGGAGCAGCAAGAGCTTTCCACTACGCCAGTCGCTCCATCGTTCGTCCGTCAAGATCCGGCGCCGATGACTCGAGCGCAGATTTGGGCCGCCGGGATCAACCTCAATCTTGACCTACTCATATACACGGCCATCCTTTTTGGCGTTGGATTGCCCGTTTACTACGCAGCTGAGTACGCAATGCCTGTCCAGCTCACTGTGACCATTCTTGCATACTTTGCCGCACTCTCTCTGCCACCACTGTGGAGACGATTCCTACATCCAGCCATGGTGACGTCCATCATCACCATCGTTGCGCTGTGGGTTCTTGCGCAGACGTATGGAGACACAATCACCGACGAACTCAAAGCCTACAAGACCGGTACCAGGTACACTCAGCTTTTCTCTGGAGCAACGAACGTACCCAAGCCAGGTGCAGGCGACTTCCTAAGTAGCGTACTCGACGTCAGTATTGTCTCTCTGGCCCTGCCAATGTTCCAGTATAGGCAAGAATTGAAGAAAACGGTGGGTGTCTTAATGTCACAAATGACGCAGAGCTGACCATAGGCAGTTCTTTACGATCATGATCCCAAATATCAGCATAGCGATTGCTTCGTTCTTCCTATATCCGCTACTATGTCACAGCATAGGAATCTCTCCGGCACGCAGCCTCTCTTTCCCCAGCAGAAGCTTGACTCTTGCGCTTGCGCAGCCCGCGACACAGAACCTAGGAGGCGACCTCAGCTTGGTCGCTGTGCTTGCGTTGTTAAGCGGCATCATGGGTGTTCTTGTTGGGCCACAGATGCTGAAGATGCTGCGGATACCGGAAGGTATGATCACGCAGATTCACCAATTCGTCGCAACTGCTAATCGGCATGATGAACAGATGACTATATCACTCGGGGCGTCACTCTCGGTGGTAATTCGTCCGCGATTGGCACTGCGATGCTACTTGCTTCTGATCCCAGAGCCGCCGCTTTCTCAAGCCTGTCTATGAGCTTGTTCGGGACGATCATCGTCGCATTCACTTCCATTCCGCCGCTCGTCCGCATAGCTTCGCAGCTTGCTGGACTATGAGCGAATGCGTACATAGTCAAGTTCATAGCTGTACGTACCAAAAAACGCTGTCGGTACCAACGATTGCCATTGTCCGCCGATCATTCTTTGTCTGCGCAACCCTTAACAATCGCAGACCGTCAACCTTCTCCGCATCCACACCCTACTATCGACATACTGCCCCACCCTCTGCGACTGGCTGCTCGACAAAGCGATCAGTTACATGTCCCGCAAAGCATTCCCCTCAATTCCTGCCAGGATCCCCGCCGCCCCCAGCGTAGCAGTCACAGCGCCCCTGCTCGCAGACGACTTGTACGCACTCATGAAGGCAGGCTTCACAATGCCCGTAGCCACGGTTTCCAAAATCACGAGTCCGAAGTCCATCGAGATGACGGATGGAGCAGTGCTAGACGACATCGACGCCATAGTATACTGCACACGCCACGACGCCGGTATCCCCTCTCTCCCTACAGGCTCACCCTAGAACCCGTAGCCAAGCCCAGACGGCGTCCCAATCCTATATCGCAACATCTTCCCCCTGCACTCGGAGGGACATGTAAGATTTGATCTGACCGTTGACTTCTAAAGGGAACGTATGCCGTGCATGACACCATGGGTTCGATAAGTGTCAGTCTGGCGCTCATTCTTTTCCAACATGCAAAGGACGTGTTCGACGTACTGGAGCGTTGGTATGAGATTTATTCTCCGTAGATGTAACGCGCGTATGCAGGGTTGCCGGTAGGCTTTGCGAGTATTAGCAAAAAGCTTTGAACAGCTTTCGCGGCATGAGTCGAATGATCTTTTCCAGATACTGACGAGTTTGATCTGCTGGTCTCTTAGCAAGGCTACCGCATGGTTAGATAGAGCTTTGCACACGTTGTACTGATGTCTTTTCGTCTATTGTTGAGCAAAAACCTTTGCTGATTGTACGTCTTTTGCTAATATACCAGCACATTCAGTTGCCATCAACGCTAAAACAATATTTGGTGAATCTTACAAGGGTTTTATGTCGTTCTGTGCATTGAATTAGTCTACTTAGAAAATCTGTTGAATACATCACATGATTCGTTAGTGAATCCTTAGACTATTTGACAGAAACAGTACAGTTGTGTTCTACTCCTTCATGGTTCTATGTGGTTCTATGTGGTGGACAGGGAGAGCCCGCCATCAGAAGAAGACCCTGACTTCTTGCCTATAATCATATGGCCATCATAGTACCTTGACGTGCTATGATACACTTTCAATTTGACTCGGGTGTCTATGCCTTGAGCCACTCGTCGAACCATAGGGTCGCCTGGTTGAAAGCAGCCTCCTTTGCATATTTTTTTTTGGGGTCTTTCAAGTCACAACGCACTGCAAAGCCATGCTGGGTAGCACCAAAAAGCCTAGACTCATAAGGCACACCAATCTTCGCTAGGATCGCCTCGGTCGCGTGGCGTTTCTCTGGAGGAAAGATCTCATCCGTCTCCGCGCAAGCCAAGCTGAGCGGTCCTTTGACAGCTTCGACTTCGGCGTCCTCAACAAGGGAGACATGAGCACCAAACTATCGCGTTGTGTTTAGCATTACAAGGTCTGACGGTGGGACAATCATCCTTACGCCGGCATCGATGGCGCCTTTTCCTAAGAGGCGGATGACATAGCGGCCTCCGAAGCAGTAGCCCACGGCACCAACTTTCGTCACACCCAACACTTCCTTCATGCCCTGGATAGTAGCTTCCATGACGGGCTCGACGCGTTCTGGCGGATGTTTGCCAGCCCAAGCTGGAAGATCGAACGGGTCCTTCGCAGCAGGGCCGAGGGCCTCTTCGGGTACTGGATCACCGTGGTAGATGTCAGGTATCACGGTGGTGTAGCCTGCTGCGGCAAAGTTATCTGCAAGTCTATCTTGCGCTTTTAGCTCATGCCCTAAGTTTGCAGCATTTGAATCATGATGGGGCCATACCTACAGCTTGTTATTCGAGAGCTCCAGACCGAATGCATCCGGGAGGTATATAATGCCTAGCCCATTGGGGCTTTTTGGTGTCGCTACATAGCTCTTGATGCCGCCTATCTGCTTGAGCTCACCAAGTGGCTCGCCATCGTGCTTGACGCCTCGAATACAGCAATCTTTCATGTTAGCTCTACGATTCGGCAAGTTGATGATTGTGAAGACAAGGTCAACAGCGCGAAAGGAAATTTCTGGGAAGGGACAATGGCATTCAATCCCGCAATGATAGCTTTCAATCCTCTCTACTACGTCGTTGACGCCTTTTCGGCGGCTATACCATTTCCGAACGACTCGGGAAACAACCCCATCGACGATGCGATGAAGTGCCGTCCCTGCAAGTATCGCGGAGCTGTCTCATGTTGCTTCGGTTCACTCCGCTTTTGCGTGCCCAGTCGTTGTACAGTATCGGAAGCCGATATGCCGGAGATAGACGGAGATTGGCGCCAAAGGCTTCCAGCTGTACGGCGGAGGTCGGCCCCACACACATCGGTGACCGTGCGTGATGTTACGGAAAAGTCGAAGACTTCGAGCTGGCCTCATGTAGAAGTATACGAAAAGCTAAGTATACGCAAAGTTACGTAGCGATGGTCGATACAGAGAGACTAAGCAAGCCTTCTTTGTAGCGACAACATAATCAGGAGTTGAAGTGCAAGCGAGGTATACTACCGTGGTGGATTATGCATGGCGCCATAGAGTCCACATGCGCATACATGGAAGCCAGCAGGCAGGAGGAGTTGCGGACGGAGTTTGCTCTCTGACATGACCTGTTCATATCAATGTATCGTGCAAGCTCATTGTTTTGTTGAATGCCGTTCGCTGTCATTGTTTCGCAGCTTATCGCAGGGAAAGCAAAGGAACTTCAGAAATTAATACGCGCCATTGCCGTTCATATTGGTAGATCCAGGTTTACTATCTAAGTATTTGCCTCAGTGCCTGGTGAAGTGTTCTAAGTCCCGGCCTGTCTTTCAAACTTCCTTGGGATTTCTGGACCCATACCACGTTTTTACCGGAAGTTACAACAAATTGGAATGCCATCGCCCCGTTCATCATGCTCACCACTGGGAACGTAATGACTCTGTAGCAAAGTCAAGAGCTTGATTGAGTGCGCATAGGTTTTGCTTGCTATTGTGTTCGAGTGTCTCAGGCGATCACACACGGCTTCCAGCCACATTAACATAGACGCAATTGTATCCTATACACTGCTGCTGCACTTGGGGACTCCACTGCCGAGCTCTACCTACTCGACGTACCGCTTCCCATTGAGAGACACTGTAAACGCCCCTCATGTAATAATTGCTCTGCTTACAGCGCCCCACTGCTAGCTTGAAGCTGCAGAAGTGGATGCAGCTGCAGTAGTCTGCTTGAGCCATTGTGAGTTCCCATCAGCATGAACATATCTAGTCAAGAGCCCACTCTTAGCTCCAACATCGAATGGTAGCCATGACTTGTCGGTGTTGGCTCGTATCATAACCGCTTTGGGAACCAAGCTCGACACGGAAATACTCAATACTTTGTAGATTGATAGTGAAAGCTGTCATTCGTGCAGTCTGTAGAGACCAAGTCCTGCTACGAATGCTCGGGTTTTGAGGATGCGTTCACAAGACGTACGCATTCTTGAGACATGTTGCCAGTCGCATTACCCAAATCCATCATCAACCGCGCGAGGTTTGCCACGAGCGGCAGGGATTGCGTGGCATTGGTAGCTCCAGGCAGGGCTACCAAGAACTCGGCAATGCTGTTCATCATGGCGCCTCCATCGTGTATCGAAACTTGTTTAGCAAGCTTCCCCGGCTGGGAAGCGTCGAAGGCTAGGAAAAATGGTGTGCCGCTCCCTAGAGTAACAAGATGTTGTGCGTCACTGTCTCCATTGAGAGTGATCGGCTCATCGGAATCCTGCCTGAGGAACGAACCTGCATCGGACGTGGCCATGCGCTTGACGGAGAGTAGTAAAGAGTATGCCCAAAGGACCAAGCTTGCATGGTAGACTGCTACCACCGAAGCGGCTGATGGCGAGTCGTTGAAACGTCCGAATGCTCGGATGACCTGGCCGGCGTGCCACAAGGCAAGGAGTGACTCGCGACGTCGCACCCAGGAAGCCAAAATTGGCACTACTCGATGAGCTTCAGTCTCTCCTGCCTTTCCACCAAGTAGTTGCACATCTTCTATAGAGACATGCAGACACATAAGCTGCCGCTCCTGCAGAACAATTATAGCAGGGTCAAGCCCATCGCACCACCTGTCAAAGACGGCTTTGAAAGCCTCTTGCTTGTCTTTTGCCTGCTGATATAGACTGCTGATAAGCAAGCTGCTACCATCTCCCTGCTGTTGAATGCTTTGATGATACATGTATATGCTCGACCAAAGGCACGACAGGATGGCAAGTGGAGTGAGACGGATGTCTACCTCGTGCTTGAAGGGCATAACCAAGCCAAAGTTCCTGACCGAATTGCAGAGAGAAGGAGCTGATGCGATCCTCTTAGCGTGTCTCATGAGGTAGATATTTCGCCAATCCAAAGATGTCCGAGCATCCCAAAGGTCTCTCGAAGCTGGCAGTGTGAGTCTTAGCTCAGTTGGTGAGACCGAAGGTGGAGTGATAAAGGTCATCGAGCACTGTGCGTCTGTAGTCAAGGCGTGGATAGCCAACCTGATGTTGTTTGAGCTTGCATGCTGCCACCCTATAGTAATACGTGACTGACCTCTTGAATGATTCACTTTTGATCCAGCTCCGCCATTTTTCCTCCGTAGCCTGATTGCTATCCTCGAGATCCGGCACGACGGAAATTGAAGTGTGACCATAAAAGACATTGGATCGTCTCAACATCTATGTGCATCTGCCGTTAATTTTTGCGCCCCTCAGAACCCTCGGCATGACCTACTGTGACCAACGTGTTTCGTAAGCCCTCCGCAACCTCCATCTTGCGGCGATCTCCGCTCCATGTCCCTGAGTCCATGGCTAGCATGAGTGCCTGAATAGGTTCAAGAAGACGGCAATTGCTGTGGTCGTTGGAGCTCTAGATGGCATTAGCGAGACTGACGAGCCGAAAGTGGTACTCAGCCTATACCAGTCTAGCACTGAGTTCAAATTGGGCATCATGAAGCGAGGAGCCGAAATTGTGAACTCGCAGATGTGAGCACGATAGAGCTGCGGAAGCGATCATGCCTAGGAGCAGCTCAGGTGTCTGCTTGTTCGGATTGAAAGTAGGGACGTGTATGTACGCGTCGATGTCTTTCGCATGGTCTGCTAGAAATCGGTTCATGAATATTGTCAATAGCTCTGCGGACGGAAACGTTGACATAAAGTATGCGATCTCCTTGCTCGAATTGTGATCAAGGAGGGATATCAATAAAGCGGTGACTGTGTTTCGAGTGTCGTCAGATATTGCAATTGATGCCGGGCCATCCGATCTATCCAACGGCGATTGCACTTCGGATGCCAAGTCGTCAATGCTGTTAGGAGAGTTAGATAGCTGGGCTACTTTCAGCTTCCATTGATCCTTTTGAGAGGGATTGTAACACCAGATAGAGTCTCTGTATGCCTGTACGCCAATGTCCATACCGTTCTGTGGCTTCGTCGATTGAGACATCGTAGCTGTAGATTCGACATTTCTCTCGCATTCATGGTTAACCGTCCTTGTCAGGTCTTCCTTCCACAATTCCATAATCTCCTGGTCCATGGCTGGTTGCAGGTCCAAATTGTCCAAAGGACCACCAGAAGCATCCAAGTCCTCCCCAACTGAGAATGGCTGCATTGGAGATAGCCACTTCAAGAAATGATCGTCGGTAAATGATGGCAAGAAGTCCGCGGGCATTGTAACGTTATATCCAAATCCAAAATCGGTACCAGGATGAAGCACAATATCCGCTGCATAGGTAAAGTCAACGCTAATCTGGTCATTCATTGGGAAACACATACAGTATCCTATAGTGTCCTGCATCGTCGATTTTGATGTAGTAGGCGCGGTCGTAGCAGCTTGAGGGTGCATTCGCGGAGTATCGGGTGCCATGGCATCTTTGTCCGTCACATCGCCACTAGAATTACAAGCAGTTGCTTCAAGAGCGGGCTGGGGCTGTGCTTCGAGAGGTTGCCGGGAGCGTGTCGGCTCGGCGAACCCACTGCCACTACCGTCTGCACGATCGAGCGGATGATTCGTGGTGGAAGCACGCCGTTGATTC
>Ga0160429_1001631_pt1 | contig 12321 bp, 5 predicted proteins | sample SolpanmetagenomR_FD_108199 | JGI IMG/M metagenome (GOLD analysis project Ga0160429, IMG submission 108199) | Solar panel surface microbial communities from Lawrence Berkeley National Laboratory, California, USA - R | ecosystem: Engineered > Built environment > Solar panel > Unclassified ... | reverse complement strand
GTTGCTAATATCTTCACAGTACTGACGTTAGTTTCATCGCTTCACAAGCTCTGGCCCGCAGCCAGCAGCAACCTGGCGATCTAACTGCTCATCTGGCTTCGGATATGGATTCCGCAGGGGACGCCATGGCTGCGCTCGACTCGCAAACCAGAGCGCCGATTCAAGGTTTCGTGGCGGCCAGTACAGGACCGCAAGGCGGGAATATACCGAAAGAAGAGGCACCGGTTCAAGCCGCGAACCCGGACGCGATTGATCTTGATGATGACGATGAATGAGGTGGTGAACGACTATGATTTTAACATGTGTATAAAAGATACCCTTCACAATAGCGAAATGTACTAAAGAAGAACTTCAATTGTAGACTGATTATACTCATGTTGTTATGTATGGAAGTGCATAGTGCATATCTTTGTTACAAGTCGACACTTTCGAGTGATTTGAAAGGCCTTTCCCGTGCCATCAAGGGTATCAGCGTCGCTGCAATCTAGCAGTAAACATGCGCAGTGCACGCAGTGATTTGAGTCAACTCAGCGTTGTTCTGGGTACACTTTGTGCTGAATGTAAAGCTACCATGCGGTGTGTTGTACATGACTGATCCCCCTCCATTAGGAATGCGTGCACTGTAGCCGGCGTTACAATTCAAGTCTGCTATCAGCATTAGCAATGCATTGATGACATTGCCCCATCGTCTTGATATTGTGTTCAAGGGACGCTTAGCAGTCAGTGGACTCACTGTAACCTGTGTTGTCGCCGTATCCGCGGTACGTGCAGATCGTTGCGCCGTTATCTTTGAGGTTGGCAGTCGCGTATTGGAACTGGTTGATGCTGACTCCGTAATCAACGCAGGCTAGGGCGGTGCTTGCCAGGCCGAGGGTGGCAACGATGAGGTGGTTGAATAACATCCTAGCGGAACTGTGATGATGATAATGTTATGAAAACTGTAGTGAGGATGGTTTGGACTGAAAGAGGCTGCAGTGAGGTTTGAAGTAAGCTGGAAAGTGTCTAGCAAATGCAAAAGAGGCGGCACAATGCTGATTTATATATTCGTTCTTCGCTGGATCTGTTCGTCGTACGCAACAACATGCGGGATAGGGGGGAATTTGATGACGGTGCGTCAGCTCATTCCAGTAGTAGGTGGTATGCGCCATGATGTACGTGTGAGTTGTATCGTGAGTCTAAATAGCTTGCTACACCTCGTGATAGGACAAGGATTGGTTCTCAGCCGTCTATGATGATGCCTAAGTTTGAAACTAATGCATGGTCTTTGTCGAGACCAACTTTAACAATATCCACTAAACTTGTGAGCCCTAAATGCTGACATGCTTGGCGTTAGCGACAGATACCGGAGTAGATGGAACACGTATCTTCACTGGCTTGAGAGCTGTGGTGATTTGTGGTGAAAGAGCTCTAAATTCGTGATTTGAGGGCTTCCGATACCAAGTTTTTGCCATAAGGGTAACTCATCGTAATTACTACTGAACTCGGTGGTCAGGACGTGGCTCTTCGCAGCATGACGGGGCGGTCATGGGGGCCAGCACTTCTCGTATTGATGTGGGAAACTCTCACGCAGTTTCAGCGAGCGTAATGGCGGTCTTACGTGAGCGATGGCTGCACTCGTGATCTCATGGCTACTAGATTTTAAGATTCTTTCTGCCTTCTTTCAATGCTGCCAGGGAAGTGAGCGAAAACAACCTCGATTTTCCTGTTCGGAATTGAAATTATGCCTCGACTTCAACCCGCTTTTTTTTTTCTGGAGAAAGCTCTGTCAGCCCCCAAGCCATACCATGCAAACAGTGGCCGTTACGCCCACCACTCCGGCAAGAACAGCATTAGCATTTCCATGACCAATGATGTTCTTCAACCCACCAGCCAACAGAGATCCAATACGCAATCCTAGCGAGACAATCGCAGAACTCATTCCATATAACTGCACGTAGGGGCCGTTCTCACCGCAGAACTCTGAGTTATGTTTATGGTACTTGTCCACCACGCGGCCAGCCTCGACGATGCTGGGAGAGCCAATGGCTGCCAACCCGACACCAGTGAGTCCAAGTAGTGAGGCGTATAGCGCGACTTGTGTCCTCTGCGGCTCGGCGCCGGGCAGGCGCAGGAACATCAAGGGTATCACGAAGTATACGTATCCACGAACAGCAAAACTCTTAATCCCATAGCGATCAACAGCCCATCCCGCTGTCGGACCGCCGATTAGGTTAAGCACACCTAAGGGAACGAAACGTAGACCGCATTTAACGAATCGAAGCCGTAAAGCTAAGTAGCGACGAAGAAGAGAGACAATAGACAATTGGGATGCGCTGTAAGATGGACGCTTGATTAGGTGGAATGCGGAACCTATCGTCCTCCGCCTCGCTGCCGAGAAGAGAAGTATCTTCGTCTGCTTCGCCATTATCTGAGTCTTGGTCGTTGTCGTTTCCATCCCGATCCTCTCCCGCGCGCTCTTTGTCGTAACGTGCGGCTAATTTCTTTTGGATTACTGACAATGTCATCAAGAAATCGACCCCTAGGATTGCGAGGGCGAGGCCTGCCACAGCGCCAATACCAGCTTTTCTGTAGACAACACCACCGAGGACTGGCGCGAAGAGTTCGGTGACGGATATGAAGCTGAAGATGTGCCATCATTAGACTCAGTGCCATGAGCGCTTCATCAACGTATCGAGCCGATGGTGTTGCCCAGATTATCAGATTCAACAGTGTCCAAGCATATTGCCAGGCCGATTGTCAATACAGATGTTGAGGACGCGCCTTGTGCAATGCGTGCAACGGTCAAAACTGCTATGCTTGTTCCACTGAAGAGTAGCGCTGTCGCAACGAATAGAGCGGACCGGGCCACGGAAGAAAGGAAGTTGTCTCGAGCTTATCTAATCCGCAATGTAGCAGCGACCGGAGAAAGCACGACACTCGCTCCTGCATCTATATCTGCTTAAAAAGATTTTAAACACAAACCGAAGAGAGCGCCGATGTATAAGCTTAAACCTGCTCCTGCAGAATTCCAATTCTGCCTTGCACAATGAAGGGTAGGATCGGATCCACGAGTCCGTAAAGAAACAAATCCGTAAAGAGACCTACGCCAACGGTCGTGATGATGGAAAAGGTGTTTTGTCTCCATTTGAACCCGAAACGTTCGACCGAATAATCATTGTCGGAGGAAGACCGTTGATTGAAGTCTACACTACACGCTTGGAGGACTCATCTCTATAGAATAGAGATTGCCTTAGCTTTGACACGATCATTGAGGTACTTTGTACAAAGTTAAGTAGAGGAAATATGATGACATCAGCAAGAGACTGGGAGTCATGGTCGAAAATTGAGAGGTGCGGGGTACTTTTCCTAGTGAATATCAACTGCATTATGTTGGTAACACGAAATACGCTGATGTTCTACTTACACCGACTGTATACATATACAATAATGTAATAAACCGACTGAGGAGAGAAATTATCTGAGAGGGCCAAGGAGGCCATAAGCCTCTACATTCTGTACGACTAGAAGCATTTCCGTTTGTTTTCAATGATGACTACCGATATATTTTGTTTTTGTCATTCGAGAGCTATCAATTCGGTTGTGTGATGTAGAGGTAGCATTTGAGATTTTGAATACCCCTTCAGCTTTCTCACCACCTGGGTTCGATCCCCAGCACGACCTGAACACAATTTTTATGGCTTTATTTTTTTCTTCTTGGAAGATTTTCAAACAAGTCTAGAGCTGAAACCTACTGTCGGTTTCAATAACGTTTTCTGAACCCTGCCTCTATAAAAGTATAGCTCCGATCGCAACCATAAAATTTTAATATTGAGAATTGCTTTAAGAGCTTCCAAACGTTAGCATTGACTTCGCTTGGCAAGTCCTGATTGTTTAGCACAGCGCAACATATCAAGAACAAAGAAGCACAGAATAAGCAGTATTGCTATATGTACAAGGGTATATGACTATCTATGTCGAGCACAATTCAGCGGAGATATAACACCTATATCCTACAGTCTATGTGTCCAAGAACAACACCTCAAAACGTCACGCTTTCATCCCCTAGGCCGTACAAAACCAAACACCCGCTGGGCCATGCACAAAACATAAAATCACGAAAAGAAATACTGACTGTCCTTCAATCTCGCCACGTCGAAACCACCCTTGGGCGGTGCTTCGGGGAACTCAACCGGCAGCCAAACATGTACTTTGAGCTTCGGAGCCTTTGAGCGTGTCTTCCTCTTAGGACCGCGCTTGATTTCCGGCCCCGGATCCGCAGAGTCCAGCAATTGCTCTACATTCATGGGAGGCTCGAAATCATCCATCGGCTCAGGATTGACAGATGCTTCTTCAGCCTCAAGTTCTGGTACATCATCGTCCTCGACATCGTGATCCTCGAACGAACTTTGGTTGTGAGCCTTGACGCCCCTTAGTGCATAATCACTTTCAAGTATCAGTGCCTCGGCAAGCGCTTCCGGACCCATTTCCTCAACTATAGAACCAGCGGTCTGCATCGCGAGGCCCTTGGCACGAACTTCGGGATCAGACGAAGCCAACATCTGCGCTCGTTCATATTCCTCCAAGAGCTCATCAACAGGCTCGACATCATCGACATAAGACTTATGGAATTTGCTCGCGCCTGCGCCGCGAGACTTACGGAATGCCAGGAGTCGCTTGGCGCCTTCACTCTCGACATGAATTTGCGCATACCAGTAGCAGCCGGCGTAGCGGGCGATGAATTCTTGACGCAAGCGGGTAATAATATCCTCCGAGTGCATTCGAATAAACGAGTCACGGAGAACGTTGTTCATACGAGGCACATCGGCCGCATGAGTCCAGAAGGAATCGTGGACTGAGGCAAATTGCACGCCAATCTCATCACATTTCAAGGCCGACAACATCATGTGCGTTGCGTCTAGCGAATGAATGAAATTAGGAGGAAAGGCCTGAAGTTGTTTCCGTTTCTCGACAGGATTAGAGAGGTTGGCGACGTTTAGATAAAGGTCTTGGAGATTGGTCTTGATGAGTGTTGGCTTTTCCTTGCGGTAAGGCTGTACCACAGGTAAACCTAATGGAGTCGTCCATACTATGGCAGACTTGAATTGGTAGTCTTCCTTGGCAGCTTCTTTAGCAAAATTGGCCAGTAGAATTTTCCTGAATTTTCCTTCTTCGAATTTAACACCGTTGCGTCGTGCTTGGATACGACGGATTTGTTCTGGTGTGACGGCGGAGGAGATACGAGCGCCACATTCTCCAAGCCAAACCTGAATGGCTTGTGCTCCATTGAACATCTTGTTGAGCGAGTTAAAGACCAACCTGGCAACGTAGGCGGCAATCGGGATAATATGAGTTTCGGTGTCGAGAACTGCTTGGGGTAGTACATCAAGCAACTGCCTAGCAATCTGTGCTCGGGCGCCGTGAGCTGTCACTCCGTACACGTTAGTCATGACCGGCTGCTTCACAACCTTCCGCGTGATATAGCCGTCGACTACCTGGGCAAAATGTGAACCGTCCTTGGCGTCGCGCGCTACAGTTTCTTTCACCATCTCAGCAACAGCGCTATAGATGTCCGCAGGTCTATCGCCAGGCATAAGATTCACTTGACGCGCTCCTATCATGTCGCCACCCAGTGCCGCATAATGTTGTAGACCATTACAAGTTCCATCTTGTTGCACAGGAAGGTGGGACAAGTATTTCTCCGGAACCGGCGAATCAAGCGCGTTTTTCAATTCCATGCATGCGGCCAAAGTTTGCCACGGGTCTTCGGAGGTGAGCCACCATCGTTTGCCATCGATTGGGTTTGTGGCAGAATCGTAAATCTCTGCAACATGATCCTCAGCGAACTGTGCACGCTCCGCAAGGCTTTGCTTATCGTAACCATACACGTTGGCTAGGTGAACCTTTAACCAATATAGACCGTGCTCTCCCAATTCCCTGCCTTTAGCAAAGAGAAACAGACCACGTACAGTATCTGCGCCCATATGATTGAAATAAGGTGGGATGGGATAAGCACGACCCCTGAAATCAACACTGTGGGGGGTATAAAAGACTTCGTTGAGGTACGTCTTGGCAATCTCGAATTGAAAGTTCTGAAAGCATCTTTTAGAATGCATTCCCTTGTTCTCGTTCTCAATTCGGATCACTTTTTGCTTCCACAGCAGGCGTTCACTGAAAGAGCTTCCTTCTTCAGGCTCTGGTGGAAAATCACTCTGGGAGTCTTCTGGCGCAATACCAGCAACATCATCTCCGCTGTTCCAAAAGACAGAAAGTACTTTGAAGACCGGCCCGTTGATGCGCCAGGGTACCTTTCCGAGAACATCCAAGCCCTTGAAAACCTGATCCATACTTCCATTCTCCGTCGCCCGTCTGGCATATTCCTTTTGCGACAGGCTCCTGTCTTTGAAGCGAATAGCATTCTGAGGGGTCGCGAGGTACGGCGAACTATCAATACGAGTCCATTTTTGAGGTTCTATAAGCATCGGGAGAGGTTTGGATATGAAGTGGCCGATGGGCTCTTTCCTCATTTTCTGGAGAAGCGCAGGATTCAATCTTATCATGCTAAGTCTTTTCCCATTCCGCCATTGCTGCCCTTGTGTAATTACGCGTTGAACGTGCACGATCGATTCGCCGGTCCGAGGATCCTTCTTCGTGACGGGCAACTTAGCAACTTTTGTGAGAAGAGACACGAAATATGCTCCAAGCATGACCCTTATTGATACCGTGAATTCGAGCTTTGTTGATCCATTACCCTCTTCAAGAGAATGTTCACCTTGCACCATCGGCTTTCGATGACTGTAACGCGCGGTAGGTCGCTTTGATAATTGAGACAACTTCTTCCGCCTTTCGCTAGAGGGCAGATTGCTGAATTTGCGCAGCATATCATCCCGACGGATCTCTGCTTCCAATTCTTCGGTGATGGCGTCTCCAAGGTTTTTCACTGTCTTCGTCAGAGGTCGATACTCGGCACTGATGACACTTCCCGTCACGTTGGCCTTATCGACCTCCTTTTGAGGAATTTTGTTGCCAACCAATGTGAGCCAAGCCATAAGCGCAGCCGCGCATAGCTTCTCAGGGGGCATAATCCTTAATATGGGACCAATAGTCAAACGTGGTACTTCGTCAGCTTGCGGTCGTCCTTGCTCAGCCTCGTCACATCGCTTCAGCTCTTCTTTCAACAGGGCGGTCATTTCTTTAAGCCAGCCATGTACATATGTACCGAGCTGTGGATCTGACAAACTGCCTAGGGCTCTCATTCTTTGTGTGGTCTCCGCTTCCTCCTGCCATCTTTCAAGGGCTGCACTGATTACATCGCGCTCAAGATGTAATTGCCGGGCGTGTAACGCTGCTTGTGGCGAGAGATCAGACTGTCCATCTTTGTTTTCGGTGGATATGGAATGCATCGATTTACGTAGCGACACAAGGCCTAGACCTTTTTGAGTGTGAGCACGTAATTCTGTGACGTCGTCGGCACCAATGACAGGATCACCAGCGCTCACATCTGCAGATGATGGTGGTTCTATCAAGCTGTCCTTATTGTCTTGAAATACTTCGTCAGGTTTTTCGTATCGATCCGGCATAAGCCGTAAGATCCGGTTAAGTTCGGCTTCCGTAAAGACAGAGGAAGATAGAGTGTCCATTTCAACATCAGCTTGGTCTGCGTAGTTCATATATCGCCGTAGGGTTCTTTCAAGCCGTGTACCATCTAATGTACACAAGGTAGCCTTGATCATTACCGCCAGAATCGGTCCTGTCAACGGCACATCCTTAACTCTGATATCCAGCTCGAACCACTTTTGCATAGCAGTGTATTTATCCTTGGTGGGGGATGACAAAAAGTCATCAAGAAGTCCAAGAAGATACTGGCCATGCGCATCCTGAAGCTCAGGGGCTGAAGGCTGGTAAATTTTCGCGATTCGTCGTACCAACCCAGCAGCACGGTCCAGCCGTCCAACCCTGACACAAGCATAGAGATTTTGTTGTAAATCGGCGGTGTCCCCGGACATTCCAGTGCCTGCCGACAGTTTGACGGTAGCCACCCTCCTTGATTCATGGACAGGCAAGCGCATTATATTCGACAGGTCAAAATCCTTCAGCTTTGAGTACTCTGGGCCAGTTCCTCTCTGTTGATTGTCTCGTCCGGATGCCGATGATTCAAAAGGAATGAAGTCATCCACATGTCCGTACTGTAAGCCATCCACCGCTGTAGCAAGGTTACGGGTTCTCGAATATAGTGGAGAGGATGATCGGATTTTCCTTAGCCTCGGTCGTGATAAAGATGTGGAGGATGCTCGACTTGGATATTGCCCCTGGTTCATGCAGCGCAAGACTGCTGGACAAAGCCATGGTAATTGTATTTGATCGAAGGATGTAGCGACAGCTGTGGAGAGTCGATGCTGCCCATAACGCCGTGAAGCTCGTGCGAGCATATTTAAGAGGATTTAGTGGCGCCCAGCGCAATAGGAAGATTTTAGTCTGCTTAGTACTACAGCAGCAAACTTCAAACTATCACTTGTAATTTTGAAACACGACGCGAAATGATTGTCCTGAAAAAGCAACGAAGAAAAAGATATGTATCGGAGGCAAGCGTGCAGATCGAAGAACAGGAAAGAACCTATCATCATTTTTCAGCCCAGCAAGGCGGTTAGTCACGTGTACAGTATATCATTGGATTCTGTCGATCAACTGTTCGAAAGTCTTGGTAGAAAGGGCGTTCTAGGGCTTTTATGAACGAACAATCACTTGCCGTAAAGTGTTTTGAATCTCGGTCAAGGAAGGAGAGGAATTGTTCGATGTCGCTGAAAATTGCAGTCCACAAGAACTTGATTGTCACGACTATCGCCAGCTAAAGGGTATTAAATCTAACCGTATATACACCTCCGAAAAGCATCTCATTGCTTTTCTTACAGCGTTCAAGTCAGATGTATATAATATCGTACAGTGAATCCCTCGACAGGGGCATTCTTCTAAGAGTGGAGAGTGGCATCATAAACTGCGTATCTCAAAAAGACGCCCCGAGGGAGAATAGCTCAATCCCCAAAATTCCCGCCTGAAAAAGCCTCCAGAACACCATGCCAAAGGTACAGTTAAAAAAGACAAAAAAATACCAGAAATCAGACAAGGAGGATATGTAAAAGTATCAGGTCAATCAGGACGGCACCACAGTGCCGCCACCGCCAACCAGCTCGCAAATTTTGCCAGCAACAGCAGCTGGATATCCACGTCTCAAAGCTTCGCCTACAACGGCCATCGCTAATTTCTTCTCATCTATAACCAGGTACGCGCGTACCATGGCTTCGTAAGTGCTCGGCTCCCTCTTCTCGCGTCCGAGAGTTTCATACACTTCTCTCGCCTTGCCAATCTCGCCGGCGAGCGCCCAGCCGTGGATCAGCGTGTTGGCAATGTATGGAGTCATGGCGACACCGTGAACTTTCGTCATGCTCTCCAGCAGCGCGGGAGTGTTGCTGACTGCGCGATTGGCAACCATGGATTCGAAGAGTGCTTGGTAGAGACATGCGGCTGGACGAACGGACGCGAGCGCAGTGTCAAATGCTGCTCGTGCGGCGGGGAGGTCGTGTTGTGTACAGCCTTTGGCATGAATTAGAGCGGCATGGTGTAGTGCGTCAGGACCAGGATTAGTTATTGATGCTAGAACCGCTTCTGCGGCTTGCATGTCGACAGGCTCAAGGGTAGCATGCGTGTCGATTAGAAGCTTGTAGGTGTGCGTTGTGGGTGCGATCCGCGCAGCCTGCATGCGGGAGTAATATGAGAGGACCTTTGCCTTGTCGCGCTTTGTGACAAGGAAGTACTGCATCAGTGAATTGTAAGGCGCAGGTCTTGGTTTGTAGTTTGGCATGTTTTCCATCTCAGCGAAGAGCTCTTCGGCGAAAGTAGAGTCGCTAACGCGGCACAGCGCATTGACGACCGTGCCATAAGTAACTGATGTGGGACGAATGCCTCGTCCTCGCATTGCAGCAAAGTAGAAGAGGCAATCGTCAATCCGACGAGCCTTTCCGAGCTTGCCAATGAGTGCGTTGTACAAGAAAGATGAAGGTTCGACACCCTCTGCCTCCGCACGAGCGAATATTTTGACTGCCTCAGTAGCCTCATCAAAAGTCTTGGTAGACTCCTTGAGGGTTGTGATGTATAAACCAAAGGTATTGGCTGAAGGTGCAGCACCCATATGGAGCAGCTCCTGATGGAAGCGTGCTGCAGCCTCTCGATCACCAGTTGTGAGGCACGCACCAACCATGGCGTCGAGAATAGAAACCCAGCCATGACGGACAATACGATTTTGCGGGATCATAGGAACGTCGTGCTGCGCTAAAGCTAAAATCTCATAAGCTAGCTCAATTCGCCCTTCCTTTGCGGCAGCAGTAATCAACTTTGCATATATAACGTAACGTGGATGACGCCCAGCACGGCGAATGTTTTTGAACTTCGATAGTGCCTCGTTCAAGTGCGCGGAATGACGACCGTAAGTCTTTTCAAGTTCCTCAGTAATGAAGGTCGAGCCTTTGATGTCAGTAGACGCTGCGTAAGGGTCAAAGTTCTCCTCCAGACCGAATGTGGATGGTGCTTGAAACGGCGCAATATATTGAGTGGGAGGTGCTCCAAGGACATTGACAGAGTAGTGGTACTCTTCCCAACGTGCGAACAAATCCGACCTACCAATTCTTGGAAGGATTTGATCGATAAACTTTGAAGTTCTGGTTTCGAAGGCTCCATTGCTTGTCAGGAGAAGCTCAAACATGTGAGTGAACCGAGCAACATGAGCTGCGTCTAGAGTAGCATGTCCTAGAAGAATACCAGCTTGAATCTGTATCAGCAAGTTTATATCACTTGCAGAAGTTCGTACAATGTCCTCCGGTCCAAAACCTGCAAGGAGACGTTCCGCTAATGGCAAGACCAATGCATCGTTTCGAGCTAACAATTGAATGAGGATCATGGACACATCTGCAGAAGGTGTAGGATACCGCATAAGGACTTGCTCGCAAATCAATTGAGTGGCTTCGCCCACGCGATCAATGACTTCAGACCTAATAACAGAATCTTTGGAGCCATCGAGAATCCGAGCTAACAGACTTTGGACGTGCTGTAAGCTCTGTGCTAGCTCCATTGAGCTTGCAGATGAAGTTGCATAGATCGTGGCTGGCTCAATCAATGCTAACGAGGCAGGACCACTCTCCAAGACGCTCCAGACATCGTTAGCCTGTGAGAAGTTACCACAACGGAGGTGCATAGCCAGTAAAGCACTAGCCGGAGCACTAAGATTCTCAGCACTAGTCGATTTGCAGAGACTACGGAAAGTCTGGGAAGCAACATCCACTTGATTCTTATCGGCTGCCGCCTCACAGATGACAGACAAAGCTTGAGTCAGCGCACCCTTCTCGAGTTTCTCCATAGCGTAAGCGTAAGCGGTGGACGATTCGTCGTTGCGCAGCCAGTGAGGGATCAAAGTTTGAAGTGCAACCAACTGTCGAACGGAGAAGAGACTTTCGCTGTTCTGTAGTGTATCCTCGATTTTGCCCAAGAATTTCAGCCCGCCACTTGTACGTTCGCAAAGCATATAGGCTCTGACTACCGCAGCGTATACCTCATCGTCCTTTCGGAGGATGTTGTATGTACCTTCATCGTGCTTGATGGCGAGTTCTTTATATTCACGATAGCACTCCACCGAGCTCCGGAGGTCTCCAGCAAGAGCATAAGCCTGAATCATGGGTGCAAAAAGAACCGTAGGTGCGATAATCTGCCGTTGTTCCATATCTGCATAGACACGAAGCATATCGCTGATCTGTCCGTACTCTGCGCATGCTAGGATGAGAGACTGATAGGTTTCTGTGGGAAAGACGTGGCTTGTCGGAAGTGCTGCTGCGGTATCGAAGAAGTGAATGGCCAGGTTCAGAGAATCATCTTCGGCCAAAATCTGGTATTCAGCTTCGTCCGACCGAAACATGAAAGCGCCGGGTTGTTGAGCAATCGAGTATCTCGCCTGCTTCTGCATCAAATCCTTTCTCATTGAAGCCACGTCGATAGCACGTGCTGCGAGCATCTCAATGAGGATAGCATAGGTAGCAGTATCAGGAGAAACCCTTCGGCGACGCATATCGGCGTAGACATCAAGAACCTTTGCCACGACTTGATGCTTTCCACGTGGAAGGTTGATGGCGGCCAAGAGGAGAGCATTGTAGGCGGAAGCAGAGGGCTTCAGACCAGCAAGAAGTTTTGCCTCAAAGACGGCAGGAATTTCAGAAAACCGATGGCTTTCGGCCAAGCTGGTAAGTTGCTCGGTGAAGCTATCAGTCTCCATTATAGAAGTCACACCTGTAGAGGCGGTCTGACTAG
>Ga0160429_1001630_pt1 | contig 12324 bp, 12 predicted proteins | sample SolpanmetagenomR_FD_108199 | JGI IMG/M metagenome (GOLD analysis project Ga0160429, IMG submission 108199) | Solar panel surface microbial communities from Lawrence Berkeley National Laboratory, California, USA - R | ecosystem: Engineered > Built environment > Solar panel > Unclassified ... | reverse complement strand
GGTGCAGGTCACCACGCCGGCCAGCACCACCACGACCACCCAGACGACCACTCAGCCGGCGACCGCTCCGGCCACCACGCCCGCCAGCGGCGGCTACACCACCGTCCCCTACCTCGCCGCCAAGCCTGCCGCCAGCTACCCGGCAGCCCAGAAGGTCACCGAGGCCGGCAAGAAGTACCGCGCCCTGCTGACCACCAGCAAGGGTCTGGTGACGATTGACCTCAACAGCACGGCGGCCCCCATCGCCGTCAACAGCTTCGTGTTTCTGGCGCTCAACCACTTCTACGACGGCCTGAAATTCCACCGTGTGGTGGACGGGTTCGTGGCGCAGGGCGGCGACCCCACCGGCACGGGCGCGGGCGGCCCCGGCTACCAGTTCGGCACCGAGACCAGCCCGCTCGCCCGCTTCGACTCGGCCGGCGTGCTCGGCATGGCCCGCGCCCAGAGCCGGGAGAGCAACGGCTCACAGTTCTTCATCACGCTGGCCCCGGCCGACTTCCTGAGCGGCGACTACACCGTGTTCGGCAAGGTCGTCAGCGGCCAGGACGCGGTGAACGCCCTGACCAAGACCGAGAACGGCAGCGCTCCGGCCGACACCATCGTGAAGGTCGAGATCCAGGCGGCGGCCCGCTAAACCGGCGGTTCAGTCCTGGCGACGCAGCCGGGCGATGAAAAATCCGTCGATTCCTTCCAGCGGCACGGTGAGCACACCGGGGCCGCTGGTCACGTTGGGCACCAGCAGGTCAGGCAGCGCCTCCGGGGCGAAGTCGGGGTGGCGCGCCAGAAACTGCGTCACGGCTCCTGGCCCTTCGGCCCGGGTGACGCTGCACACGCTGTACACCAGCACGCCTCCGGGCGCAGTCAGGGTGGCCGCCACGTCGAGCATCCGGCCCTGCACCTCGGCGGCGTGCCGCACGGCTTCCGGCGTCAGGCGCAGCTTGATCTCGGGGTGCGACCGCAGGGTGCCGCTGCCGGTGCAGGGCGCGTCGAGCAGCACCCGGCCGGCCGCAGGCAGGTCGAGCGGCTCGGTTAGGTCGGCGGTGACGAGCGCCGCACTCAGCCCGAGCCGCCTGAGGTTGTTGCGGGCCGCCCGGTGCTTGCCGGGAACCCGGTCGACGCTGCTCACCTCGGCTCCGTTCGCGGCCAACATCGCCGCCTTGATGCCCGCTCCGCCCGCCAGATCCAGCACCGGCTGGCCCTCCACGTCGCCCAGCGCGCGCACACAGGCCATGCTGGCCGGATTGATCGGCTGCGCCCAGCCCTCGGTGAAGGCCTCGGTCTCGCGCAACGGGCGGCTGAGCTCCACCCGCTCGACGGTGCCGTAGCCGAGTTCGAGTTCGCTGCCTTCGCCCTGCAGGCTCTCCCGGCCCGCCGGGGTCAGGGCCAGCCACAACGGCTGCGGCTCGAGCAGGCTCTGCAGCACCTCGCCGGTCTGGTCTCCGTAGGCCGCCCGGTATTCGTCGGCCAGCCAGGCGGGCAGCGTCTGGTCCGGCTGCAGCGGTCCGCTCGCCTCGACACGGCGCAGCACGGCGTTGATCAGGGCGGGTGGGCCTAATCCGGTGCGGCCCAGCGTGACGTACTCGTTGACCACGGCGTGCGCGGGCGTGCCCAGTACCAGCTTCTCGAAGGTCGCGCACAGCAGCAGGGCGCGGGTCTTCGGGGGCGTCTCGCCGCGCAGCAGCGGCGCCAGGGCCGATTCGAGGTAGGGCATGTACCGCAGCGTGCCGTAGACGAGGTGGGTGCACAGCCCGGCGTCGCGGCCCGGCAGGTTGGCCTTGGTCAGCGCGTCGTCGAGCGCGTGGGCGGCGAACGCCTCGCCCGCCAGCACCGACACCAGCACCCGCACGCTCAGGGCGCGGGCCGGATTGGCGTGCACGAACCGCGCCTGTTCGCCCTCGGAACGGGGCGCGTCGGAGCGGGAAGAGGGGCGGTTCTGGTCTGACCCGCCTTGGTCTGTGCGGGCGCGCGCCGGGCGGCCGGGTCGGGAACGGGGAGAAGTCATCGTATCAGCATAGAGGTTTCGGCCCAGGCGGTTCAGGACAGGCGGTCTGGAGTGGCGCCTCCGGCGTGGCCCTCGGCCTCTGCTAGCCTGCGTCCATGACGCGACCCGGCACTCCGATATCTGGCACCGGCCCGGTGGTCGGGGTGGTTCTGGCCTCGGGGCTCAGCCGCCGCCTGGGATTCCCGAAGCAACTCGTGCCGCTGACCGCTCCAGGACAGGAGACGGCCCGGCCCCTGATCTGGCACACCACGCGGGCGATGCTCGGTGCGGGCCCGAGCGGCGGCGTGCTGGTGGTCGCGCCGCCCGGCGACCTGGGGCGGCAGGTCCGGGAAGCCCTCGCCGACCTGGACGTGCAGGTCACCGAGAACCCGCAGCCGGAACTGGGCATCTCGGAGAGTTTCCGCGCCGCTCTCGCCTGGCTGCCCGCAGGCACCGGGGCCGCCAGCTTCGCGCTGGGCGACATGCCGCTGGTGAGCGCCGCGATGCACCGCGCCGTGCTGGACGCCTACGACAGCACCCAGGCGCCACTGGTGCTCGCCCGCTTCGGGCCGAGGGGCGTCCGCGCGCCGCCGCACCTGTTCCGGGCCGACCTGTTCGGTGACTTCGGGCAGGGGGGCGACCACGGTCCCAGGCACCTGATCGAGCGCCACCGCGCCCAGACGGTGTGGGTCGACCTGCCCGCCGAGGGACTGCAGGACCTCGACACCCCGGAGGACGTCGAGGCGACGCGGCGGCTGTTCGCCCAGGGGTGAACTGAAGATCGGTGAAGGGTCCCTCAAGACAGTGTGGAAAAGTTCACGTTCCAGGGGCTCATCATGAAGTCCAGTCTCGGTTCCGGTGAACGCCGGAGCCCCGCACTTCACCAGGAGGATTTATGCAGCAGACACTCGATTCAGGTTCCACAGCCGCAGACACCCTCCGTGAGACGCCCACGCGTCAGGCCTACGAGACGCCGCGCGTCACTCCGCTCGGAGAGTGGACGGCGCTGACCCTCGCCGGGTCGCTGCCGGTGCCCACCGGCCTGCCGTTGTTCGGCAAGTAACCCCTGCGGGCACGTCAGCCGTTCGTTCCGGTCTGGAGCGGACGGCTGATTTCACGTCTCGCCGCGTAGGTGTTGTGGATCGGGCCTTCATGGCCGTTCAGAGGCGTGCCCGCCGCGCCGCGCCGCCACGACATCAACTCCGACAGGATGCTCATGGCGACCTCCTCGGGGGCCTCCGCGCCCAGACTCAGCCCGACCGGGCTGTGCACCCGCTCCAGCTGCTCCAGCGTGGCCTCGAAGCCCTCCTCTGCCAGCGCCGAGAGCAGCTGAGCGTAGCGGCTGCGCGGCCCCAGCACCCCGACGAACGCCGCCCGGCTGCCGAGCGCGTGCCGCAGACACAGGCGGTCGCGGTCGAGATGGTGGTTCATGATCACCGCCTGAACGCGCGAGGAAAGCTCCAGCCCGCCCTGCAGCTCTTCGGGCGACAGGGGCAGCAGCACGGCACCGGGAAACCGTCCGGGCGTGAGGTACGCCGAGCGGGGATCGACCACCGTGACCCGGTAGCCGAGCGCCTGGGCCTGCGAGCAGAGCGGCTGGGCGTCGTGGCCCGCGCCGTAAATCAACAGTTCCGGCGCGGGGGCGTTCACGTCGATGAACACCTCGCGGCCGTCCGGGGCGGTGACGGTGGCGGCCCGGGGGTCACGCGTGGCGAGCCGCGAGCGGGCGGCCTGCACCGCGAAGGCGTGGAGGTCGGGATCGGAAAGCTGGCCCTGCACGCCGTCCTCCTGCACCAGCAGTTCCTCGGCCTGCCCGTCGGCGCCGAGGGGCACGCAGCGCGCCGCCGCCCGGCCGTCCCGGAGGGCCGCGTACCACGCGAGCGAGACGGGACCGGGCTCGACCCGTTCCAGGCGCACGTCCACGCTGCCGCCGCAGCCGAGGCCCAGGCCCCAGGTGGCGTCTTCCGACAGGTCGTAGTGCACCACCTCGGGCACGCCCGACGCGATCACGCTCAGCGCCGCCTCGACCACCTCACCTTCCAGGCAGCCGCCCGAGAGCATGCACACCTGCGAGGCGTCGTCGAGCACCAGCATCCGGGTGCCTTCGCGGCGGTACGCACTGCCACGGACCCGCACCACGGTCGCCACCACCGCCTGCTGGCCCCGGGCCAGTGCGGCGTCGAGGGCGGTCAGAAGCGTCCTTGTCTCGGCTGAGTTCATTTTGCAGCCATGCTAGCGCGGCCGGGGCCGGCCGCCAGACGCACCAGCTCACGTTCGGCCCGGTTCATGTTCGCCGCTCGGCCTCCCAGCGCCGCACACTCTGGCGGGCCTGCCGCGCGTGCAGCTCCTCGATCATGCGGCCTCCGTGGCTCACCACGCCCAGACCGCCGGCCGCCGCTTCGTCCCAGGCCGCGAGCAGCTCGCGGGCGGCCTGCGCCTCGGCCTCCGAGACGCCGTAGGCGCGGTTGGCCGCCGCGATCTGCCCAGGATGAACGAGCGTCTTGCCGTCGAAGCCCAGGTCGCGGCCCTGTTCGCACTCGGCGTCCAGGCCCGGCGCGTCTTGCAGGTCGTTGTACACCGCGTCGAGCGCCAGCACGCCCGACGAGCGCGCCGCCAGCACCACGGCGCTCAGCGCGTACAGCAGCGGCGTTCGCCCCGGCACGGCCCGCGACCCGAGCGCGAGGTGCAGGTCGTTGGCTCCCACCAGCAGGCCCGCCACCCCCGGCACGGCGGCCAGTTCGGCGGCCCGCAGCACCCCGGTCGGCGTCTCGATCATCGGCCAGAGCGGCAGCCCCAGGTACAGCTCGCGCACCCGTTCCACCTCTTCCGCCTTGGGCAGCACGACGCCGTCCGGGGCCGACAGCAGCGCCGCCTCCAGGTCGTCCTGAAAGTGGGGCGTGCCCGGCGCGTTCAGGCGCAGCAGCACCGGCTTCCCGAAACCGCCCGCCCGGATGACCTGCGCGGCCTCGGCCCTGGCCGCCGCCTTGTTGCCCGGCGCCACCGCGTCCTCGAGGTCGAGAATCACGGCGTCACAGGGCAGGTCACGCGCCTTCTGGATGGCCCTGGGCTTGTCGGCGGGCACGTAGAGCACCGAGCGGTACGGCAGCACCGGTTGGTCGGTCGGTCGGGCAGGTCGGGACATGCGCCCAGGGTAGTGCGCCTCCCAGGTCAGGGCAGCTGGATGCGCGGTTCCGGCCCGGTCTTGGCGGCCCGCTTCTGCACTTCGCGCAGCGTGGCCTCGCCGCTCTCGCGAATGCCGTGGCGCAGAAAGCTCTTGCTCAGGCTCTCAGCGTCACGCTCCAGCAGCTTCTGAAAGTTGGGATTCTCGCGGTCGGATACCTGCGGAAAATCGATCATCATGACGTGCTCCTCCCACCAGAGCAGGTTGTAGGTGCTGTAGTCGCCGTGAACCAGGCCCAGCCGCAGCAGTCCGGCCATGCCGTCGAGCGCGCCGTTCCAGGCCACCTGGGCCTCTTCGGGGCTGAGGACCACCTCGCTCAGCCGGGGCGCGGCGTCGTCCTCGTCGCCGATGAAGCGCATCAGCACGGCGGGCGCGGTAGCCGCGCAGGCCTTGACGCCGGGACCGACCAGCGGCTCGGGCACGTTCAGGCCCGCCTGCCACAGCCGCCAGAGCATCCTGTACTCGGCTCCCGTCCAGAGCGCCTGCTGCGCCTTGACGCCCGCCGCCGTGCGGTTCTTGATGGCCCGCGCCATCCGCTCGTCTCCGACCGCGCGGCCAGCGGTGTACAGGCCGTCGTTCTTGAAACTCCTGGCCTCGAGGTCGCGGTAGATCTTGAGGGCGATCAGGCCGCGCTCGCCGCGTGCCAGGTACACGGTGGCCTCTTTGCCGCTCTTGAGTTCGCCCAGCAGTTCGCTGATGTGGCCCAGCTTGTACAGGTTGAGCAGCACCGGGTCGGCGTCGGTATCGGCGACATCAGCGCCGGGCAGCACGAGGTCGCGCTGACGGCGGCGGCCCTGCACCTTGTGCTTCTTCTGCTCCATGCGCTGCCGGGGGTCGCCGGTCACGTCGTCGAGCAGCAGGTCGTTGCGGCCCTTCATCGGTGGGCCCTCATTGGAGACCTAGCAGGAAGTCAGGGCTGCGGGTCGGTAAGTTCAGGGGTGGGTGCAGCATGTACGCTCCGGTGGATGAGGGTCTTGGTATTCCGGGCAGCGACGCTCCGGGCAGGCAGGCCAATCTGGATGTTCTCGCTCATGACAGCACCTCCTTCTGGTGTACAGGCAGCGTAGCAGACGCGGGCCGGGCGCGGCGTGCGCTAGGCCACTTCGCCTACCCCCGGACGCCACCGATCTATACCGTTCCTTCATGTTTTTAGAATGTGATTGAGACCCAAGCTTCGGACAAGGCTCGTCATACTGGCATCAGGTTCGACCCCGGCCCCGCGCCGGATACCTGTCCCCCGTACCCTCGCCCTCTCGCCCTCAAGGAGTTGCACCATGGCCGTATCACTGACCAAAGGCGGAAACGTCTCGCTGAGCAAGGAAGCCCCCGGACTGAAGAAGATCGTGCTGGGCCTCGGCTGGGACCCTCGCAAGACCGACGGTAAGGAGTTCGACCTCGACGCGATGGTGTTCCTGACGGCCGATACCGGCAAGGTCCGGTCGGACAGCGACTTCGTGTTCTTCAACAACAAGAGCTCGGCCGACGGTTCGGTGGTGCACGCCGGAGACAACCGCAGCGGCGACGGCGAGGGCGACGACGAGACCATCGCCATCGACCTCGAGAAGGTGCCGACCGACGTGACCAAGATCGTGGCGACCGTGGTGATCTACGAGGGCAAGGAGCGCGGCCAGAATTTCGGCATGGTCGACAAGGCCTACATCCGGGTGCTGAACGGCGACGGCGGCGCGGAGATCGCCCGCTTCGACCTCTCGGAAGACGCCGGCACCGTAACCGCCATGATCTTCGGCGAGATCTACAAGAACGGCGCCGACTGGAAGTTCAAGGCCACCGGGCAGGGCTACGAGGGCGGCTTCCAGGCGCTCGTGCAGAGCTACGGCGTCAACGCGTAAAGAGCGGACGTGAGCGGCGGGAAGTGGGGAGTGGCGACCGCTCTCTGCTTCCCGTTCTGCTGTGGCCCGCTGCTGTACCGTGACCCTTTTGCCGCACATCTCCCGGAGGTTCCATGCCCGACCTGATTCGTGGTCAGCGCCTGAAGCTGACCGACCTGACCCCTGCCCTGCAGCTCGAACTCGGCGTGCGGGTGGCCGGCCCGGCCCCCGAATACGACGTGTCGCTGTTCGGCCTCGACCCGCAGGGCAAACTGTCAGACGACCGTTACATGATCTTCTACAACCAGAAGCAGAGCCCCGAGGGGGCCATACAGATGTTGCCCGGCGGCGGCGGTGAGACGCGCTTCGCGCTCGACCTGAGCCGCCTGCCGAAAGCGGTCGAGCGCCTGATGGTCACGGCCAGCGTGGACTCGGGCGCGTTCTCTCAGATCTCCAGCGGACACCTGAGCCTGTCGGCGGGTGGCCGTGAGCTGGCCCGCTTTCCCTTTCACGGCGCCGACTTCGGGCAGGAACGGGCGATCGTCGTGGCCGAGCTGTACCTGAAAGACGTGTGGCGGCTCTCGGCGGTCGGACAGGGCTTCAACGGCGGCCTCGACGCGCTCGTGGCGGCCTACGGCGGCGAGGTGAAGACGGCCGCCCCGGCCCCGCAGCCTGCACCGCCCCAGCCCGCGCCACCCCGACCGGCGCCGACGCCCGCCCCTTCTCCGGCCCCGGTCAACACGCAGCGCCCGGTAGCGGCCCCTTCTCCGAATCCAGCACCTTCTCCAGTCAACACCCAGCGGCCCGCGCCCCCGGCGCCCGCACCCACGCCTCCGCCTCCCTCCGCCGCCCCCATCCGGCTGACCAAGGTGACGCTCGAGAAGCAGGGCCAGCGCGCCAGCATCAGCCTGGTGAAGGGCAACGCGCCGCAGCCGATTCACGTCAATCTCAACTGGAACAAGGGCGGCGGCACGCGCAAGGGGCTCTTCGGGCTGCCGATGGCGGTGGCCAACGCCGACCTCGACCTCGGCTGCATGTACGTGATGAAAGACGGCGAAGTGGGCGTGATTCAGGCGCTCGGCAACCGGTTCGGCTCCGACCGCTTCGCGCCGTACATCATGCTCGACAAGGACGACCGCAGCGGGGGGGCCAGCGACGGCGAGAACCTGTACATCCTGCGCCCCGAACTCATCCAGCAGGTGCTGGTGTTCGCCTTCATCTACGAGGGCACGAGCGACTTCACCAGCGTCGGCGGCCGCCTGAACATCAAGGACGCGGGCGGCAACGAGATCGCGGTGCAGCTCAACAACCCCGACGCCCGCCGGACCTTCTGTGCCATCGCCATGTTCGAGAACGTGGGCGGCACGATCGAGGTGAGCAAGGAGGAGCGCTACTTCCAGGGGCACCAGGACTGCGACCAGCACTACGGCTTCGGCTTTCAGTGGAAGGCGGGCAGCAAGTGAGCGCCACGCTCCAGCCGGGCCAGAAACTCAAGCTGGCCGACCTGACCGCTGCCCGGCAGCTGACGGTGACGGTGCAGCTCACCCATGGAGACGCCGACCTGAGCGTCTTCGGCCTCGACACAGAGCGCCAGCTGAAGGATGACCGCTACTTCGTGTTCTTCAACCAGCCGCAGAGTCCGGCCCGAGAGATCGTCATGGGCGGCACGGGCGATACCCGGACCTTCGAGGTGAACCTGACGGCGCTTCCAGCAACCATCGAACGCCTGATGTTCGTGGCGACGAGCGACAGCCAGCCGCTGAGTACCATGACAGGCGGCGCCGTGACCCTCGCGGCGAGCGGCGGCGAACTGGCCCGCCTGCCGCTGAGCGGTACGGGCCTCGCGGGCGAGAAGGCGCTGATGCTGCTCGAACTGTACCGCCACGCAGGCGACTGGCGGGTGGCCGCCGTGCAGCAGGGCTTCAACGGCGGCCTGAAGGCGCTGCTGGAGTATTTCGGCGGGGAAGCGGCCCCGGACGCCGCTCCGGACGCTCCCACCCCGGCCCCCGCCGCTCCGGTCTCTCTCGTCAAGGAGCGGCAGGCGGTGCTGCTGAAGAAGGCCGAGAGCACGCCCGGCATGGTGAACCTCATCAAGCAGGCGGCCGTGAGCCTGGAGAAACGTGGGCTGGCCGAGGCCCGCTACCGGGTGAAGCTGGTGCTCGACATCAGCGCCTCGATGACCGGCGAGTTTCGCAGCGGAGCGGTGAACGAACTGGTGCGCCGCGCCCTGGCGCTGGCGACCCGCCTCGACGACGACGGGCAGGTGGACGTGTACCTGTTCGGCATTCAGGCGCGGCGCATGGGCAAGGTGTCGCTGGAGAACGTGGCCGACTTCGTGCCGGGGCTGAAGTTCGGCTTCGAGGGCGGCACGCACTACTCGCCCATCCTGAAGATGGTGCGCGACGACAGCCGCCAGGAACAGAGCAAAGACCCGGTGCTGGTGCTGTTCATCACCGACGGCGCGACCAGCAACCGCAAGGCCGCCGAGCGCGAGATCTTCGAGGCCTCGCGCGAGCCGATCTTCTGGAAGTTCATGGGCATCGAGGCGGGCCGGGTCGATTTCGAATTTCTGGAGAAGCTCGACGACCTGCCGGGCCGGGCTGTGGACAACGCCGACTTCTTCAAGGTGAAGAGCCCGATCAACATTCCCGACGACCAGCTGTTCGAGCTGCTGGTGAACGAACTCGACAGCTGGGACCGCGAGAGCCGGCGGGCCGGACTGCGGTAGCGGCAAGACGTTGCCCGCTGCCCTCGCCCCCGAGCTTCACTTCTCTTTTCATTCTGCACAAGGAGCATTCGACATGGCCCTCAGCCTCACCAAGAATCAGACCATCAGTCTGGAGAAGACGGCCGGAAGCGGCCTGCGCAACGTTACCATGGGCCTCGGCTGGGACGTCGCCAAACCCAAGGGGTTTCTGGGCAAGCTGATGGGCGGCGGCGACAGCATCGACCTCGACGCCTCGGCGCTGTTCTTCGACGCCGGCGGCACGCTGCTCGACAACGTCTGGTTTCGCCAGCTGAAAAGCAAAGACGGCTCGGTGGTGCACACCGGCGACAACCGCACCGGGGCGGGCGACGGCGACGACGAGCAGATCAAGGTCGACCTGGGCCGCCTTCCGGCCAACGTGCAGACCGTGGTGTTCACCGTCAACAGCTTCCTGGGCCAGGATTTCGGCAAGGTCGAGAACGCCTACTGCCGACTGGTCAACGATGCGGGCGGCGCGGAAATCGCCCGCTTCAACCTCAGCGCGGGCGGCGCGCACACTGGGCAGGTGATGGCGCGGCTGTACCGCGAGGCGGGCGGCTGGAACATGCAGGCGCTCGGCACGCCCAGCAAGGGCCGGACCTTTCAGGACATGCTGCCCGACATCAAGCAGAGCCTGTAAACCGGAGGGGGCGACTTCGGTTGCCCGCCACCGGTTCAAGACAATGCGGATGCCGGCGGTCGGCCCAGCCTTTACCATCTGACTTGAGCAGGCTTCGGCGCTGCTTCACCCGGCAGCGGACATTTCCCAGGAGGAACACATGGCACTTTCACTCAGCAAGGGCGGCAACCTTTCTCTCTCGAAGCAAGACCCCAACCTGCGCAAGCTGGTGGTCGGCCTGGGCTGGGACGCCCGCAGCACCGACGGCCAGGACTTCGACCTCGACGCCAGCGCCTTTCTGCTCACCGCCTCCGGGCGCACCCGCTCGGACGCCGACTTCATCTTCTACAACCAGCTCAAGAGCATCGAGGGTTCGGTCGAGCACACCGGCGACAACCGCACCGGTGAGGGTGACGGCGACGACGAGCAGATCAAGGTGAACCTCGGCCTGATTCCTGCCGACGTCGACAAGGTGGCGATCACGGTCACCATCCACGACGCCGAGGTGCGGCGGCAGAACTTCGGGCAGGTGCGCAACGCCTTCATCCGGGTGGTGAACGAGGACACCGGGGCCGAGGTGGTGCGGTTCGACCTGGGCGAGGACTTCTCGACCGAGACGGCCGTGATCTTCGCTGAGGTGTACCGCAACGGGGCCGAGTGGAAGTTCCGGGCCGTGGGCCAGGGCTACGCGGGCGGCCTCAAGGCGCTGTGCAACAGCTACGGCGTGATGATCTAACCTGAGGCCAAGCGGAGCGGTGCTCGCAGGTCCGCCCGCCTGGAAGCCGCCTGAGCGCGGCCCGGCCTGATGACCCCGAATGAGCTGAAGGTTGAGTCCTTCTCATTCGGGGCTTCTTTGTCCCGCAGGTGGAACGCTAGATTGAACTTCATCTGAGTCTGCCACCTTTGGCAGGCCGGGCAAATGCACCAGTCGTACACCGGAGAAGACATGCAGAATTTCGTCAAGAACTTTGGATTCGCCATCGGGGTGAGCATCGTAGCCCTGATCGTGGCGGTGCTCGACGGCTACCTGCGCAACGGCAACTCGCTCTCGGCGGCCGGTTCGGCGCTGGTCATCGCGCTGCTGCTGGGCATCCTCGAACTCTCGCTCAGCTTCGACAACGCGGTGGTCAACGCCGCCGTCCTGCGCAACATGGACCCCAAGTGGCAGCGCCGCTTCCTGACCTGGGGCATCCTGATCGCCGTGTTCGGCATGCGCTTCATCTTCCCGATCGTGATCGTGGCGATCACCGCCGGACTCGGATTTTTCGAGGTGCTCCGCGAGGCCTTCGGCAATCCCGAAGTCTACAGCCAGCACCTCGAAGAGGCCCGCGTGCCGATCAACGCCTTCGGCAGCTCGTTCCTGCTGCTGGTGTTCCTGAAGTACCTGCTCGACCCCGAGAAGGAGGAACACTGGTTTCACTGGCTCGAGTCCAAGCTGGCGGTGATCGGCAAGCTCGACACCATCCAGGTGGTCATCACCGGCGTCGTGCTGCTGCTGGGCGTGCATTACCTCGTCGAGCGGGACCTGCAGTACACGGCCCTCATCTCGGGCGTGGTAGGCATCCTGGTGTTCCTGCTGGTTGACGCGCTCGGCAACCTGTTCGACGTGGACGACATGGCGGCGCGGGCGGGCGCGGCGGGCCTCGCCAGCTTCCTGTACCTCGAAGTGCTCGACGCCAGCTTCTCGCTCGACGGCGTGATCGGGGCCTTCGCGCTCACCAAGGACATCGTGATCATCGCCGCCGGCCTCACCATCGGCGCGATCTTCGTGCGTTCGCTCACCGTCTCGCTGGTGCGCAGCGGCACGCTCGACACCTACCGCTTCCTGGAGCACGGCGCGCACTACGGCATCGGAGCGCTGGCGATCATCATGCTGCTGAGCATGAGCGACAACGTCCACATTCCCGAAGTGGTGACGGGCCTGATCGGCGCGGGCTTCATCGCCCTGGCGATCTGGACGAGCATCCG
>Ga0160429_1001629_pt1 | contig 12325 bp, 9 predicted proteins | sample SolpanmetagenomR_FD_108199 | JGI IMG/M metagenome (GOLD analysis project Ga0160429, IMG submission 108199) | Solar panel surface microbial communities from Lawrence Berkeley National Laboratory, California, USA - R | ecosystem: Engineered > Built environment > Solar panel > Unclassified ... | reverse complement strand
GAACCTGGAAGATTGAGTTTATAAAGGGTTAGAACCTCATGGCGGATGGTTTCATTGGTGGTCGTTGAGAGGGGAGAAAAGTAGGAGAAAAAAAAAAAAAAAAAAAAAACGTAGGAAATTCTGCTTATAGGTAACATATCACCCACTAGAGGCACTCAAATCCTCAGACAACGACTCTCAACACTTTTCCGAATCAGCTGTCAGCCCAACAGATCGTCTCACAGCAACAAAACCCGGATCGAATTGAATATCGCTTACTATAAAGTCCGAATTCCCTAGTTTGGGCAATTCTACTCTTCACCCCCCTGTACACTATCTTACAAGATGCGCAATGTAGTATAACGAAAACACGCCAAAAAGGACGGGGCAGCCATTTTGATACGCAAAGATATCTTAGTATGCACTGTGGGCACAATGATGTACTGTTCTGGGAGACAGAGCTCGAAATCAGCCCAGACTGATATACAAAACGTGCTCAAACCTGCTGCGATTTGTTTTCGTATCTCACATCGAAGGGGGACAGGCAGTAAGTTCCAATTTCGAATCACCAGATATATAGACCTGAAAGAAGAGAGACGTGCGCATTATAATCATCACAGATTGCATAGACAATGTAATATTCATCTTTTACCAAAAAGCTGATCCAAGGCGTGCTGCTACATGTAGCTCATGTATTTTTCCTGTAAGAGCTATGTGATTTGATCGCACACCATGAGGGGCTAAAAGTTTGGAGCAAAACTCGACAGTCTAGCCTTGTGCTCTTCTTTATCCTCAAATCCGCTGTATTCAACTGAAGGTGAACGCACTGGTCTAGATCTCAAGCATGCGACTAAACTCGATTGCCGACTCAATATTGATATCACAAATGGACGAGTTTTTATCCTTGCGCAAAAGGTAAGACGGCGTTTATACGTCCAAGTTGGTTACACAAATCCAATGACGTAGGCCCTCATAGTGAGATCAACACTTAACACAAAGATTACTGCTCGCACACTGTTGACAATACCGTTACCCCAGAGTTACAATCCCCAATCACGATGATGGCATCATCTCTGCCTTCAACTTCACATCTGATTGATTCTATTGGCAGCGTGAGCTCATTGTGATACACGTGAGAGTGTGCTACTTTCACTTGCCCAGTGATGCTGAGGCTGCATTTAGGACAGGATTCTCCAACGGAAAGAGAAAGATTGTGTCTCGTTTATTCGTACTGTCCATCTTGTTGTCCTCATATGCAGACTAGGCTGTAGCCAGATTGACAATCAAGGAGGAAACAAGATATGGAAGGGCTTTACGATGATCTGATACAGCTTAGGAAGTTCATGGTCATTCACCTAACCACTCTCAGTGATCGTTGACATTAGAAAAACATACTGACGGCTTGAGTTTGGTAGTCCGCATTCAGCTATTTAGAAAGAGGACGATAGCTAACTTGCTTAAATTCCTGCTCGAATGGACCAATCTGCACTAGAAATATTGTCTCTAACACAATGAGTGCCAATGGAATACAAAGAACAATCAAAGGTGCGAAGAAAGTGAAATCAACATCGGAACTCATGAAGTTAAGTCTTTGCAGACCGGTTTGTCTCGACAGTTCTCCCAATCATCTGTTGACTCGCAATGTTTTGTATTCATAACGCTAGACTCAGCGGCAAGAAGACAGACGTGCGCAGCTGACCATAAAACGTGAGTTATTCCACCACACATAGGGGTGTAGACTGTAGCTTTATCACCAGAACATCTTGCAGTTCGCCTTGTTATCGTCCGGCTCATCCATTTATGTCATTCTTGATATTGCTTTCAAGTGCCTATAACAGTTTGCGAAGAAGTGATACTCGCCGGATGTGAAATCAGGATTGGAGTTCACCCTCTTTACCGTCTGAGTGTTGACGTGAATACGCGAGTTCGCCTTTGAGCTAGAGAGACCTCAGCTAGAAGTGAGACTCTGGTTGATGTTGTGGACCTGGAATGTATGATCCACATGTATGACATAAACAGAGGACATCTTGAGCTAAAATACTCGATTTTGTCAGATTTTGAGTTCTCAAGCAGTATCCGTAGTGCCATCGAGCTTTATTGAGCACGGCAGTTGATATCTGCTTTGCATCCGGAAATGATGCGAATAGTGTTCATGTGTTGGCGGCAAATTTCTGGTGATGGTTCAGCCTTCAACGCTCTTGTGCCTGCCAAGCAAAGTTGCGAATATGATGTAAACGTCCACGACCAATAAAGTCAAAGCGTTACACTTTTCTATACTCACTCAATCGAATACAAATTGCGCTCTATAGACTCCGTTCTTGATGAATGATAGCTCCTGGCAATCGAGGACATCATCAATGAAGCGGTCTGCATTTCTAAAGTCTTATGGAGGTCTCATCATCACTGCTTACATAGTAGATGGGTACAAGCGTCTCATTGGCAAAGAGGAGACTCGCTGATTGGATACGGAACAGTTATTCATTAACATTGCACGTAGGACATCCGGAAGCATTTGTTCGGAGTTTGTTTGACGCCTCTCAGCCCTAGAATGTTTCAGATGTGCAGTACAGATTGCGTCGACCTCCCCTGTGGTTAGTCACGAATCAGGTAAGAATCCAGATGCACATAGCAGACATAGTATCGGGTGATCTATCGGTTGCTAAGTTTGGCTTGTGAGTCTAGCTCCGAGCAGTGAAGATCCGCGGATGCTTGAATTTGGAGGGATTATAGGGGGTGTTAGTTAATCCCCATCATGACATTTGGAAGTGGTGAGAGACAAATATTGTGCGTTGAAAGCAACATATCTCTAGTGAGATGTGTCCAGTGGACTCTCACTTTTAAAAACTATAACACCAGTCTGTAGGAGTTTAAACAACTTGTCCTCTATCTATATGCAAACAATAATAAGCCAGCCTACGCAGCAATGTCTAAATCACGCATACTGCGTCTTCGGTAGACCCAGATACACTAGGACGATCTCCCCTCTAGGAGGGTGTACCTTGCTCAATCACGCTCAAGACAAAGAAAAGAAATGGAGAGGCCTTCATATGATGGTCTTACGCCGGCCATAGAGCCTATAGAGGCTCAGCGGAGCTTTCCCTGGAACTCCTGACGTAAGCAGACTATGGAAGTATATAGATAGCGGACTCGCGTGTCTATTGTGGCTCCGCTTTGCGTCGCAGAGGAAAAGGTCTCCATTGATAAGGAATGGATGATAACTGTCCATGTTGACGCGTCGACCCTATTGTAGGTGTCAGCACTTCTTTACTGTCGTCACCAGCCACAGGAAACAGACACTCAAACCCTGGTACGCATAACGCCCCATGTCTTCCCTTAGTTTTGAGTATTCTTAACCAAGGTACATAGTGTAGAAGGGAAGATATTATTGTGTGCAGTCAAAGTCATAGGAGATTCAGCCTGGTAAGCTGGCGCTATTTTGTCAGATAACCTGTTTCTTTACTACAAAGTTCCCCCTTCTAGGTTGGCTGAGCTAGTTGGAATAATATTTCAAGGAGGAGAGAAACACATGTTTTGAATCAGCATCTGATGCACATACAATAGTTTACGCTTCACGACCTTGATCCCGATAATTCTGACCTGACTTTGCTACGTTGGATTTGATACCTCTTTCAAATTAGGAATGAGTTCCTGAACGGCATTATGAATTGCACCAAATAGATTTGCATGAATGAAGTTTGCATTTTGGGTATTGACCTCGGTGGATTTGCTGAGTCATAGCAATAGGAGGAATGCAGGGGGAACTAGGGTAAGACGAGGTCTGTACTCACTTGATGCGATCCATATAGCCGTATAGTCTAACAGCTTTCTTGTTTTCATGTGATCGCCGAAGCAGGCTCGAGTTTGCCCTTCAGCCATGTAGAAAAGGACAGGCAGAATACATAAAAACTTCATTCTCGTAAATAATCGTCAAGAGATACTCTGTGTTGTACTAGTTTATGAGTTCTCATTAGCCCAGGTCACAATGACGTACCTTGACCTGGTCTTGCAAAGGCTTCTGAGATCTGCGCGTCTCGATTGCTCCAGATCCTAGCGCTTGCTACATTACACTTCAAGCACGTACCATGACAATGCTATAGTTCCGCATTACTACATGATCTCAATCATGATCTGCGCAGACTCCTACGCGTGGTATATGGGGTGACCCCCGCTGAAAGCTCGGTTGGTCACGAATATGCTCTCAGATCATTTTATTACTCATTGACAGCTTTACCTAAATTGAATGTACTCAATCTCTCGCAAAGTATATTCTATCTAAGTCAGGTTGAGAGAAAGGGTAACACACGAAGTCCTCTAGCTAAAAAGCTGAGTCGCAAATACGCGAACTCAGGCCTACGTCAGTGCTTTTCTGCGTACGTCACGGAGAAAACTTAATTGAGCCACAACAGCCTCTCAGCACTGCGTCCAATCCTCGTATGAAAGCCTGCTGGCCGTGTATTGCAATCCGCTCACGGCATAGAGGACAAGTTCGTCAATGTAACGCTCTCGGTTCAGTTGAGGATCGATGTGGGTGGCGTGTTCACAAAGGGATGTGCTGAATTCCTGGCGCGCGCATACTTACTGCAGACCATAGCGACAAAGAACACAAGATCGCAATACAGGTCGCTCCCACAAAACGATGCCTAAAATTTTAAAAGTTTGAGCTCAGTGGACTAAATATCCTCCCCTCGATAGAATCTTTTGTTTCCATGTTTTGCAGGTTTTCCTCAAGTAGAAAAGACCTTTAACTCAGTTAGTAAAGTTCTCAAAATTACTGACAGATCAGTCCCAAAACATCAGCGTTACAGCCAAATCTTCGGAAGTTATCTTCCAAGAAGTCCTGTTTTACTACCTCAGTTAGATGACGTAAATACTAAATACTGTGCTGATTGGAGGATCTAAGCTGTTCACATAATCACGCCTGACACTGGGTCATTTGTATCGATCGCCGGTACTATTCTGAATCTTGTACTCGCCAGTTCAGTCCTTATCAGCCTCCTTGATGAATTATTAACAACTCATTGGAAGCTCTGAAGCGCGCCACTGTGCCTTTTATTTACTTGTCCCCTCTCTATATAACTGTACCCCAAAAACGCGAACTCAAGCCTACGTCAGCATCGTTTTGCTACGTCAGCAATTTCAGGGAAAGCTCCAGTGAGCCACTATACGCTCTATGGGCTGCGTAAGATCATCATATGAAGGCCTCTCCATTTCTCTTCTTTGTCTTGAGCGTGATTGAACAAGGTACACACTTTGAGAGGGGTGATGTTCTTAGTGAATCTGGGTCTATCGAAGACACAGTATGCGTAATTTAGACATTGTTGTGCAGGCTCACTTGCTGCTTCTATAGGTATGTATTTGTTAGGGTGATAGAGAGTTTTCCTTGAGTTCATCGGATGATACGTATCATATCGTATTGTCATCTCTTAGTAGGGTTCTTATGAACAGGACCGTGAAATCAGCTTATTGATAAGGCAGGACACGGATGCCGGAGGTGTTACTATATGAGGTGTACTAACACACCAATCTGATTTGGATTGAAGAAGGGGAACAAAACTGCGGCAGCCTGTGAAAGCAGATATAAGGCCGCTCTTGCGATGCATACATAGCGGTGTCTATTTTATTGCCCAATCTAACTCACAGCAATTCTTCCTTTCGATGAGACCAAGTAAGTTTTACATCTCAAGAAGGTGGGCCTCAGTGATTATCACCTGATTTGTGTCACCAACAGGATAAAGGTAACATGAACTCCTACTTTGGTTTGCAAATTTATGCTTATACAAGAGCTTGAAGATCCAGGAAAAGAATTGTGCTGAATGATGTGTAGAGGCCCCAACGCCCAATTTGGGTCTCTGATCATTTGCAACAGGGAGATCAAATCTCCCCCGATACAACATGGGGGTCAGCTGATTGTATTTAGCGAGACCAGCATCGCTAATTGCGCGCTATCATTACCCTAATATTCATGCTCAATCGCTGAGTCCCATACATGTGCGACTCCTCATGCATAATATTTCCAGCAAGATCAAAAGGTTGCATTGGTTACGATGCTGTGTCGGATGATGCGCGTCTGAAGAAGCATCAAGCAATATAAAAAGAGAGCAAGGTGATTCTGAGGTGATGAGGTTTTTCATATCTCTATCTTGCAGTGGCTCGATTGAGGCGAATGAGGTCTATGAAGGATGTCTAGAAGCAAAACAGATGGTGGACATAGAGCATTGTGCCAGCCCTTGGACTTTCAGGCTGAAGATGTCTCACAAATTACGCGATTGCTGGCGCCAGTAAATATATACTGACGTAGGCTTGAGTTCGCGTTTTCGCACCCCAGCTATATAGATAGAGGAATAGAATTTGAATCTGGGCTATGCGGTGAGTGATCGAGCAGTGGCATAAGGTAGATCTGGCTATATTTTTTCCCTTCTTCAGATGCATGTACTTCAAGTGAGCGTACGCAACGATGTCTAAATCACGCATACTGCGTCTTCGGTAGACCCAGATACACTAGGACGATCTCCCCTCTAGGAGGGTGTACCTTGCTCAATCACGCTCAAGACAAAGAAGAAAAATTGAGAGGCCTTCATATGATTTTACGCAGCCCACAAAATCTATAGTGGCTCACCGGAGCTTTCCCTGGAATTGCTGACGTAAGCAAAACAGTGCTGACATAGGCCTGAGCTCGCGTTTTGGGACTCAATTATATAGATAGAGGATCGACGATTACTAAAGAAGTGCAGTCTCAGTCAGCGTTTCTTTTCTTTTTGCATTGATATGGGTGCTGAGGTCATGCCGTCGACACCTTCATTTTAGTTATCTCTATTGAATACATCCTAGATAATATAGAAAGCAAATGTTGTGGATGCTAATAACCAAAGTGGGGACCCAGAAAACAGCTAGGGGACTACTAAGGCACGAGGTAACGCCGTCCCTCCCAGCAGATGTATGTGGACTTACACACAGCAGTCTGTAGCACTAGAGCTTCGTTAGCGAAAGATTTACTGAGGCAGTAGCCTGAAATTGTTCTCGTGTTGTTACAAAGGTGATTAGATTTCTCTCCTCTATTGAACTTGAGCTTACTTTCACACGTGTAAAATCGCGTCAGCTACCAGTTAGCATGTCTAGTCCATTTGATGTAGAGCACAAGGGTGGTACTATGGTGCCGTATACCGAGTTTGCCCTCTTCTGCTTTCCAATTTGCGATATTGAAACCAAAGCCCAACCTTTGCATAAAGCAGAATTATAATACTGTGAAGGAGAAAATGCAGAGTTACGGCATAGACAGCTCATCACCGGACTGACTTGTTGATACTGCAAGTAATCGTTTCTACGCCGAGGTCATGAAGGGATGCATCATTGACTTGCTTCCGGTGTGAGCACATGCAGTCTCCTCGTGTGAAGAGATATTGAGTTCTCTAATGGCTGAGCACAAAAGCAGTGCGTTACACCGATTCCGTCTATTTATTCAGGTCGCAGAATAGACTACTTGTGCCCCGCACGTTAGGTACTCGGGTCAAGCAGTAAGCTTACCATTGATTTGCAGGAATCATACGCGCTCGAATCGCTTCTTGGAGCATGAATTGTGCACATCCTCTAGCTCTCTGGTGCAAACGCGAACTCAGGCCTACGTCAACAGATTGATGCTTATATCAGCTGCAACTGTGATAGAGACTATTCAGGCGCGGCAGCATGGTCGTATGGAGACACCACGACCACACTGCCTTCATATTGGTTTCGATCCCAACTAATATCAGGCATTGTAACGGAAGCGTCACTGATGTCATGGCAGACATGGTCCCGGGTGGATACACATCATACCAAGATATATTTCTACTCCTAAGAGCGTAAGGAAACGCAACCAAATTGACCTTGGACACAAAAAAGAAGAGCATGTCGCTCAGTCCAAATTCCAGGCACTTTCACTTCGGTATCGCTGATGCCAAATTTTTGGTCACGGAACAATTGTCGATTATCCAGTGTGGTCTAAATTGGGAATTTTATCGCAATCTTTGCAATACAGTTTTTACTTTGATGCCTGCTAAGCTCGTAATGAGAGCAATATGTTATTGGTCAAGTAAAGAAATTGGTTACGCCACATACCGCGTCAGGGTGGGTTTGTGTAACTCTTCTTTCCCTTTTATGTCAGAACATGGAAGTTCATCCATGTCCTCCATCGAGAATACCAGCATCGCTCAGAATCAAAGTTACTTCTCAGAAAGCACTTAGAAGTGTACGAAGATCCTCGCAAGAGTTGGTTGCCTCGCTTCTTAGGCAGGTCTCTATATGTCATCTGAATAAGCAACATAAAGACACACAAGAACTCTCTAGTGTCACGCTTCCGCAGAACTATCCTCTCTCGTGTACGGAATGGAATGATCTTTGGGTCAACTGTGTTAAAACAGTTTGGGAGGAACATCATATAAACAAAAAGAAGCTGCGCGTTCTCGAAGATGCTTGCACTGAAATAAAGACGCAAAATGATATCGAAGTTGCTATACTAAACGAAGCGAAAGTTCAGAATGTATGTTGTCCAATCAAAATACCAAATACGACGAAATATCATAAGCGAAAGAACACTATACTAGACTTGACTGAACTCCTCAACTCAATACAGCAATATCTAAGCGATATAGGATACAATCATCTAGGCAATACATTCTTCGCTGTCCCGAAACAAAAGAGTGCTCATAGAATATTTGAGCTAGCAAAGGAAATCTGTAGAGAATCATTGCCTATCAAGTGTTTGGAAGCCGTTGTAATTTCGTTATGGCTTACAGCACAGGTCAAAGAGTTGGATAGATTCACGCTTGCCTTCAAGAGTCAACATCATCAGGAAATATATCGACACATAGTGCTCGTCGTTCGATTCAGAAATCATGATGGCAAATGGATTTACGGATGCTTAGGTAAATAGAATACCTTGTTCGTGACCCTTATTCAAATATCAAGTCAGGTCTGAGTAGACGGAATACGCTAATGTGGAAGAAGCCTACTTTCAAGGTATGCAATGATAGAAGCAGATTCCTTCGATATTGATCCACGATATTGCAGAATCTGGTTGAAGTCGTGAATGATTATAGAGCAGCTTACGAGGAATGCGGTCACTCCCTTTTGAAAGTCAAATTCGGGCTTCCGATTACGCATGATATATCCTCAATCGAACGTAACTATATCAATGGGTTTTCAAGATATGCTTCGCTGAAAATATGATCTATATAGCCATCGTTTGGAAACGGCAGAGCGTAGTTATTGCTGACCGTCTTCAGCATCTTATTGAAAACGATATTATGGAGTTCTCTGCAAGCGTCGCGCGACCCAACATATCTTGATAGATGGCTTCCACAAGTGTAGTATTTGCCTACCTATATAGCCGCCGCAAATTGAGTTCTTTGAATTTAAGGTCGATTGTGTCCAAGGTCTCTTTTCTATATATCTGATCAAGAGTCTCTCTCGCTGCTGTTCTGCTCTCATGTTCTGTAGCTTCTCGCTCGTTCATCAACACAACGTTTTGATTGGTAAGCGGTCGAGAATAATCCCAAATAACTAGCTCGAGTTTACTAATGTCACCAGAAATGGCTGACCTTCCTCGCCATACATCGCGCACGAGATATTCAAGTTCATTCACAGAGATAGGGATATTTGCACTATGTGACTAATGAGTTCATCGTTGGGATGAGCAGATCGACTATGCTGATTACCTTCCAGTCCGGCTTTGCTCTTTCGTTGCCAGTTTCCGATGCATGCGTGACCATTCTCTATTGTTTCTATTCGCGTTGCCTCGCCAATCGGTCCTCCATCCAGCTAGGTCTTCGATGATAATGGTAGCCAGACAATTTCCAAATATTGCGGGCAAAGGTCCCAAGACAGGAAGAATGCCTGCACGGAAACCTGGCAGTGGTGCTGTATCATGAGTACAAGGACGCACAATCGGAGCTCTAGGTTTTTCGGTCGAGAAGACGCACAGAATTCCACGATAAATCGGCTTGCTATTTGCACTTAAGCCCTTTCGTACCACTCGGGCAAGTGGATCCTCACGAGTTTCGGAGATATCGCTGATCTGTATGTTTGTTGGATCTGACTTCTGAGATGCTCCCATCGAAGAGACCACCTTTTAACGAATTAGTATTGTCGTTAGTTGTGTCAATAACAAGTGTATTCTTACTTTGATGTCGTGGGCGTGACAATACCTAAGCAGCTCTACTTTGGCTGCAACATGGTCGATACAATCAACTACGTAATCGGGTGAACCTTGTAACAGCATTTCAGCGGTACTGGCTTCAAATAATTCTATACGGGCATCTATATTTGCATGCGGAATAATCTGCAAGAGGTGTTTCTTAATTGCTATGACTTTGGGAGTACCCACATCAGTCCGTAGAGCGGAAGCATGTCGATTAAGAGAGGACAAGGTGACCTAAAGTGATACCAAGTCAGATACGCATGCGGTGTCAGCTATTTTATTACCTGATCAAAGTCCACTAGACGTAGATTTTTGATACCAGTTCTGATAAGCATATGAGCAGCATGACTCCCTACTCCGCCACATCCGACGATAATAACGAGTTTATCCTTGAGTCTTTCCATACCCTCTTCTCCTAGGAAGATCGCATTCCTGGATAACTGTTCTTTGTATATGATCTCCTCCTGAGGAGTGAACTGATTTTGTGTGGTGTTTGCTTCTGCGTAGTTTGGCACGGTGATCTAATATATATACAGATAAGCGTGATGAGCTGTGTTTAACCGCTTCCCACGTACTTTACTTGTTTATAGCTTTCATCATTATTGAACCCTTCCTTTTTCTTTGCTCTTTTCCATATTGCTGGCAGTGTTGTGATTGCTACTGTGCACAATATTGAGATACATGATACGAGGACGTGTGATGCATATGGAGTGGTTTTGATAAATTGTGGTATGCTAGTTCCGGTGAACTGTGGTGTGTACGGCCGCATGTTATATAGGTTATTTAGATTCTTTGAATTTATGTACTTGTACGATCAAAGATGTATGTGTGTTGTAGACCCAGGTCTAGTGAAGAAGATGACTCCCAGATGTCGAATATCAATGGCTGAGGTGGTAGGGTATTTATTTGAATAGCCACACGTTATGAATGGTCAGGGTGACGTGACAAAACAAAGATCGTGAACTCGACGGACCTCAATAGACCTCAATCTGAGACCGCAATCTGAGACCTCAATCTAAGACCGCAGTCTGAGACCGCAATCTGAGACCTCAATCTAAGACCTCAATCTAAGACCGCAATCTGTGACCTCAATCTGTGACCTCAATCTAAGACAAGGTGGACCGAGCAAACACAAGCACCATCTGTTATTCTCAACTACCACCAGAAGTACTCAAATACTGTACGAGAAGGGCACCATACACTAGCAGACAAACCTGGATACCATTTCATACACTTACCCATCACCTAAGGGTAGTGATTCCACAGAGGGACAAATCAAGCGATAACGCGCATGACAAATGATATACAGACATCGGAACACTTAAACGCTACAGCTTTACAATTGAATGCCACTCACACCGACTCAGGTTATATACTTGTTTCATTCACTCATCAATCTATCACCAGACGAACTAGCAGATTGGCTTGATACAGAAGACTCATGGAATACTGGACAAATATTACCAGGGGAAACTGAAGCAACGGGGCATAAAGCTGGAAGAGAAATCGAGGATATGATGAGAAACGGAAAAGGAGAATTCGGAGAAAAGGAGATTGCGTTAATGAGGCGAACCGTTAGCTTTATAAAGCGACATGGCGCCCAAAAAGAGCGAATGCAAACTAAGAACATAGAAAATAGTCGATGGCGCCATAGCCTACTGAATTGGGGACATGGTAAGATAACATGATGGACTGAGCCGTATGCCCTTACTTAATTTAGCTATTACATACAGATCCATTGAAGGAAAACGACGAAAGCGATATCTCTGAGCAGATTTGAGGAAGCTGCATCAAGCGTGTTCAATCTTCATTGATTGATTGGCAGTCATTACACTCTTTGCTTATGCAACACAACAGGGTTCATAGAAGGGAGTTTTGTCAATCAATAGTAAGACGCGCTACACGAGTCATATACGAACCCGCTAACCTTGTATATTCACGCATCAGTTGTCTCATTGTAATGTCTTGTTCTCTTCTGTCTCTGGTGCATCTATGTTCACTCCGGCAGTCTATAGTGTGTGATCAGTAAGAACATAAACAGAAGGCAAAAGATTTACCTCAGGATATAGATAGTATATAATGACTGCAAAAGAGAGATTCATCAGACCGAAAATGACATATAACCATCCTGTAACAATGTTAGTGCACTCGTGGGCGATGTAGAAGCCACCAAGT
>Ga0160429_1001628_pt1 | contig 12332 bp, 8 predicted proteins | sample SolpanmetagenomR_FD_108199 | JGI IMG/M metagenome (GOLD analysis project Ga0160429, IMG submission 108199) | Solar panel surface microbial communities from Lawrence Berkeley National Laboratory, California, USA - R | ecosystem: Engineered > Built environment > Solar panel > Unclassified ... | reverse complement strand
GCGGGCCGCCGAGGAGCCGAGGTCGCCGGCCGCAGTGTCGATGACGCGGTAGGGCACCTCGACGGCGGCGAGCATGTCCTCCTCGATGGCCAGCAGGCGCTGGTGCTCGGCCGCGGCGTCCTCCGCGCGGCAGTAGGAGAACATCTCCACCTTGTGGAACTGGTGCACGCGGATGATGCCGCGGGTGTCCTTGCCGTACGAGCCGGCCTCCCGGCGGTAGCAGGCCGACCAGCCCGCGTAGCGCTTCGGTCCGGCCGACAGGTCGAGGATCTCGTCGGAGTGGTAGCCCGCGAGCGCCACCTCCGAGGTGCCCGTGAGGTACAGGTCGTCTTCGGCCAGGTGGTAGATCTCCGAGGCGTGCGCGCCGAGGAACCCGGTGCCCGCCATGACCTCCGGCTTGACCAGCGTCGGCGTGATCATCGGGGTGAAGCCGGCCGCGGTGGCCCGCGCGACGGCCATGTTGAGCAGCGCCAGCTCCAGCAGCGCGCCGACGCCGGTGAGGAAGTAGAACCGCGAGCCCGACACCTTCGTGCCGCGCTCGACGTCGATGGCGCCGAGCAGCTCGCCCAGGCCGAGGTGGTCGCGCCAGTCGTCGAGGCCCTCGGGCAGCTCGGGCAGCTGCCCGACCTCCTTGACGACGACGAAGTCGTCCTCCCCGCCCGGCGGGACGCCGTCGAGCACGACGTTGGGGATGCGGCGCAGCTCCTCGTCGAACTCCGCCCCCCGCGCGTCGGACTCGGCCTGCGCGGCCTTCACCTGCTCCGAGAGCTCCTTGACCGCGGCGAGCAGCGCCTGCTTCTCCTCGCCCTTCGCGGCGGCCACGGCCTTGCCGCGGGACTTCTGCTCCGCGCGCAGCCGCTCGAACTCGGCGATGGCGGCGCGGCGCGCGACGTCGGTCGCCAGGACCCGGTCGACGACGGTCTCGTCCTCGCCGCGGGCGCGCTGGCTGGCGCGGACCGCCTCCGGGTCGTCCCTCAGCTGTCGCAGGTCGATCACGCAGACGACCCTAACGCGTGGGCGCGGCCGTCCCCGCGCGGTTTCCCGCGCCGGCCGGGGCGCCCGCGAAGGAGCCGAACTCCAGCGAGCAGGCGACCGCGGCCGCGAGCTCGCTCGCGCTGTCCCACACGTGGACGCCCGTCGTCGCGATGCTCAGCAGCAGGACCCGCCCCGGGCGCGCGTGCCGGACGTGGACGTCGAAGCGCCCGAGCAGGGTGCCGTCGAGCCCGGGCAGGGCGACCTCCTCCCACGACGTCGCGACGACAGCGGGACCGCAGGGCAGCGTCACCGCGCGCGCGTCGGGCGTCCCGGCGGCGCGCAGGGCGGCCACGTCGGGCAGCGTCCCCGCGAAGCTGGCCAGCGACAGGGTGAAGTGGGCCCGGCCGCCGAGGCCGTCGTCGAGCGAGCCGAGAGCCGCGAGCTCCAGGCGCGTCCCCGGCTCGCCGGCGGCCAGGCCGCGCAGCATCCCGGACACCGGCGCCGCGGCCGCGTCGCCGGTGTCCGCGAGGGGGTCGGCGCCCGGGGCCCCACCCACGACGACGTGCAGCGCCGTCGGCAGGACCACGCGCACGTCCCCCTCGCCGCCCACGACGTGGCGGCCCCCGCGCGGGGCGGGGACGGAGCCGGAGGGCGCGGGCACGGGGTCTCCTGGGGGTCGGGCGCACCGGCGGCACGCCGTCCCGTGATCGGCACCGCGCCCGGCGGACTGCACGCGCGCACGGCGTGCGTCACCGGTGCGGCCCTGCGCCACCACCCGTTGCGCCCAGCGGCCCCCGCGGGCGCACCGTCACCGGCGTGCGGCCCGCACGGATACCGTGACGGGGTGACGGCCGCGGAGATCTTCGACTCGACCGTCGTGGCGGTCGTCCTCGCGGTGCTGCTCGTGGTGGTGACGGCGCTGCTCGTGCGCGAGCGGCGGGCCCACCGGCGCGACGCCGTCGCGCTCACCGCGCTCGCCTCGAACCCCCCGCAGCACGTCGCCGCGACGCCCGGCCTGCGGCGGGCCGGGATCGTCGTGAACCCCACGAAGTTCGCCGACCTCGACGAGGAGGCGCTGCGCCGCCGGCAGGCCTACGTCGCGGCCGCCTTCCGCTCCCACGGCTGGGACGACCCGCTCTGGTTCGAGACGACGCCGGACGAGACGGGCGGCGCCCAGGCCCGCGAGGCCCTCGCGGAGGGCGTCGACATCGTGCTGGCGTGCGGCGGGGACGGCACCGTCCGGGCCGTCGCGGAGTCGATGACGGACACGGGCGTGCCGATGGGCCTGCTGCCCGCGGGGACGGGGAACCTGCTGGCGCGCAACCTGGACCTGCCGCACACCGACCTGGCCCGCGCCCTGGACGTGACGTTCTCCGCGGCCGACCACCCCATCGACGTCGGGTGGCTGCAGGTCGACCGCACGGGCCGCGACCGCGAGCCCGAGCGCCACCTGTTCCTCGTCATGGCCGGGCTGGGCTTCGACGCGGCGATGATGGCCGGCGTCGAGGACCGGCTCAAGCGGCGCATCGGCTACGGCGCCTACGTCGTCTCGGGCGCCCGGGCCCTGTGGGGCCCGCAGGCCAAGGTGCGCATGCGCGTCGGCGACGAAGCGACCGCGACGCTGCGCACGCGCGGCGTCATCGTCGGCAACTGCGGCAAGCTCACCAAGAACCTCGTCCTCATGCCGGACGCGCGCATCGACGACGGCTTCCTCGACGCCGTCGTCCTGTCCCCGCGCGGCGGCATCGGCTGGGGCGAGGTGTTCTTCGCCATCCTCACGCGCGACCGCAAGGGCCAGCGGCGCGTGCGGCACTCCCGCGGGCGCAGCGTCGACGTGTGGTGCGAGCAGCCGCAGGAGGTGCAGCTCGACGGCGACCCCATCGGCCGCGCGCGCCGGCTGCGCATGGAGGTCCAGCCGGGGGTCCTGCTGGTCCGCACGCCGACGATCCCCTGACCCCGGCGCCGGACGGGCGCCTCAGGGCACCGCGAGCGGGGGCGTCGTCAGGCTCGCGCGGTCCAGCTGCCGCGCGGCGCGCGAGGCCAGGGCCGCGGTCGCGTCGCGCAGCGCCGCGGGCAGGTCCGGCACGGGCGTCTGCCAGACCACGCTGAGCACCCACTCCGCACCGGTGGCCGTGACCACCGGGACCACGAGGACGCTCGCGGCGTTCAGCAGCCTGACGTGCGCGGCGTCGAGGACGCTGCTCGTCAGGGTGTCCGGCACCCACACCGGGCGCTGCGTGCGGATGGCGCGCGCGACCCCGCTCAGGTCCCCGGCCTCGATGCGGAACTCCGACGCGTCGATCGGCAGGCCGCGCTGCGCGAGCAGCCCGTGGCCCCCGCCGTCGGGGTCGGTCGCGCCGGTGACGAGCAGCAGGTCGGGGCGCAGCAGGTCGACCACGGCGTCGGCCAGGGCGTCGAGGAGCTCCACGGGGCAGTCGATGCGGTCGAGCTCCGGCATGGCCTGCAGCACGGCCTGCAGCCGCGGCAGGACGGTGGCGGCCTCGGCGCCCTCCAGGTGCTCGACCGCGAGCGCGGCGAGGGCGCTCAGGAGCTCGCGCTGGTGGGGGGTGAGCGTCCCGGGCTCGGGCCCGGAGACGCACAGCACGCCGAGGACCCGCCCGCGCGGGTCGACCAGGGGGGCGCCCGCGTAGGCGCGCATGCCCTCGCGCGCGGCGGCCCCGTCGGCCCACTGCGGGTCCGCCAGCAGGTCGGGGACCTCGTGGACGGTGCGGCCGTGCACCGCGCGCGAGCACGGCAGCTCGTCGCGGGGACCCCCGGCGCCGGAGCCGGCGAGCACGCGGACGAAGTCCTCGTCCACGACGGTGACGGCCGCCGCCGGGCGCTCGCACACGGCGGCGGCGAGCCCGGCGAGGGCGTCGAAGAAGGGCCGCGAGGCCAGCAGGAGCGGCACGACGTGGCGCACGTCGGCCAGGCGCTGCTCCTCCTCCGACAGGGTCGAGGGCACGGGCCGCAGGTCGCGGCCCTCGGGCACCCGCAGGGCGGTGAGCAGCTCGGAGGCCGGCACGGGCCGCGCGAAGTGGAAGCCCTGCAGCACGTCCACGCCCAGGCGGGTCATGAGGTCGGCCGTGCGGGCGTCCTCGACGCCCTCCGCCACGACCTCCATGCTCAGCCGGTGCCCGAGGTCGACGAGGGCGCGCACGATGGCCGCGTCGGAGGCCGTGTGCGGCGCCGCGTCGACGAAGGTCCGGTCGATCTTGAGCTCGTCGACGTCGAGCGCGCGCAGCATCGTCAGCGACGTGTAGCCCGTGCCGAAGTCGTCGATCGAGACGCGCGCCCCGGCGGCGCGCAGCGCGGACAGCAGCTGCGCGGCGCGGTCGGGGTCGTCGAGCAGGGCGCTCTCGGTGACCTCCAGGGTCAGCACCGACGGCGGCAGCTCGTGGGCGTCCAGGACGTCCTGCACGGTGGCGAGGAAGGACTCCTCGGCGAGCACGGGCGCGGCGACGTTGACCGAGACGCCGAGGTCGTGGCCGGCCGCGCGCCAGGCCGCGGTCTGCGCGACGGCAGTGCGCAGGACCCACTCGGTCAGCGCCAGGATCGCCTGGCTGCGCTCGGCCAGCGGGACGAACGCCCCCGGCCCGAGCAGGCCCCGCACGGGGTGCTGCCAGCGCACGAGCGCCTCGACGCCCAGCAGCCGGCCCCCGCCCGCGGAGACGAGGGGCTGGTAGTGCACGCGCAGCTGCCCCGCGGCGATCGCGGCCGGCAGCTCCGCGTGCAGGGCGAGGGCGTCGACGTCGAGGACCGCGGCACCCTCCGCGACGGCGACGCGGGAGGAGGCGGCGGCCGCGGTCACCAGGGCGACGTCGGCGGCGGCCAGCAGCTCCTCCAGGACCGTGCCGTGGTCGGGCACGCACGCCACGCCGACGCTGGTCTCGGGGCGCACCTCGAGGCCGCGCCCGCGCAGCCGCACGGGCGGCTGCAGCGCGGCGCGCACCTCGCGGCCCTGCCGCTCGCCGAGGCTCAGGCCCTCCTCGCCCGCCGCGGGCGCGTAGCCGAACGGCACCGGGCGCACGACGGCCAGGGTGTCGTGGTCGATGCGCGCGACGACGGCCCCCTCGAGGCGCTCGAGGCGGCGGGCGGCCGCGGCCAGCAGCTCCCGGGCGCTGTCCGCGCCCAGGGCCAGGCGCAGGTCGCGCAGGTCGTCGAAGTGCACGACGCTCACGGTCGCGGCCGTGTCCCAGTCGGCGAGCGACGTCAGCCAGCCCGCGCACTCCTCCGCCAGGCCCGCGCGGTTGGCCACGCCGAGCACGCCGTCGCGGGTGCTGCGGCGGCGCCCCTCCTCCAGCACGGCGGGGACGAGCAGGGCGGGCGTGCCGAGCAGCACCAGGACCAGGACGACGACCAGCAGGGGGACGACCGCCCCGCCCGCCGGTGCGGTCAGCGCCAGCGCGACCGCCGTCACCACGGCGACCCCCAGGGCGGCGGCGGCCAGGGCCGTCCCCGCGGGGCGCCGGGAGGGGCGCGGCGAGGACCCTCGCCGAGGTCGCGCTCGGCTCGTCACGTCAGACACCTGAACGACATCGGGTCGCACCACCAGCCTCTAGATGGCCTGAACGGATGATCTAGAAGCGCATCCGCGGGATGCACGGTAACGCGGACCGCCCGACGCGTACACCCACCGTGATCACCGCAGGTCCGGGGCGTGGGCGCGGCCGTCAGCCGGCCGCGCCCGCGCGCACCCGGTCCAGCCAGGCCTGCGCGGCGGCGAAGGCCTCGGCGCTGGGACCGTTGCCCGGCGCGGCGTGCCCGCCGTCGGAGCGGGGGTAGCTGCCGACGAAGCGGACCTGCTCGCACACGCGGTGCAGGCCCATGAGGGCCTCGCCCACCCGCGCGTCGCCCACGTGCCCGTCGCAGTCGATCGAGAAGCAGTAGCGGCCGAGCGCGTCGCCCGCGGGGCGCGACTCGATGCGCGTGAGGTTGATGCCGCGCGTGACGAACTGCTCGAGGGCCTCGACGAGCGCGCCGGGGCGCTCCTCGCGCAGGAAGACCACGAGCGACGTCTTGTCGTCGCCCGTCGGCGCCGGCGCGGGCCCGGTCCCGGGGCGCGAGAGCAGGACGAAGCGCGTCTGCGCGCCCTCCCGGTCCTCGATGCGCTCGGCCAGGACGTCGAGGCCGAAGCGCTGCGCCGCGAAGGGCGCGCAGATCGCGGCGTCGAAGCCCGCCGGCACGCCGTCGGACAGCTCCAGCGCGAGGGCCTCCGCGGCCGCCGCGGTGGACGTCGCGGGAACGTAGGCCGCCCCCGGGACCTGCGCGTGCAGCCAGCGCCGCACCTGGGCGTAGGCGTGGCTGTGGGTGCTGACGGTCCGGACGTCGGCCAGCGCCGTACCGGGGCGCACCGCGAGGACGAAGCTGACGCGCAGCACGACCTCGGCCACCACCACCAGCGGCTCCCCGGCGGCGAGGCCGTCCAGCGTGGCGGGCACGCCGCCCTCGACGGAGTTCTCGATGGGCACGCAGCCGACGTCGGCCCGCCCCGTGCGCACGGCCTCGATGGTCGCGTCGACGCTGGCCATCGCCTCCGCGGGCGCGTCCGGCACGACCGTGCGCAGCGCCGCCTCCGAGAAGGTGCCGACCGGGCCGAAGAACGCGTAGCGCAGCGGGGCGGGAGCGTCGGCGGTGGTCGCGGGCGGCGGGGTGTCGGGCACGGTCGAGCACAGTAGCCCGCGGCCGGCGTCCCCGGGCCCGGCCGTCCCCGGCGTCCCCCGACGGCCGAGGACGCCCGGCCCGTGGACCCCGCGGCGACCGCGGCGCTCAGCTGGCGCGGCGCAGGCGGCGCTCGTTCCAGGCGCTCTCGCGCTGCTCCTCGGTGAGCCCGCCCCACACCCCGTAGCTCTCCTTGTGCCGCAGCACGTGCTCGCGGCACTGGCGCAGCACGGGGCACTCGGCGCACACGGCCAGCGCCGCGGCGTCGCGGTGCTGGCGCGTGGCACCGCGCTCGAGCTCGGGGTGGAAGAAGAGCTCGGGGTCGGCGTCGCGGCAGGAGCCGGCGAGCTGCCACTCCCAGGCGTCGACGGTCGGGCGCAGTCCACGTGTCGTGTCGTTCACGGTCCCCCCTCAGTGGTGCTGACGGCGGTGCGTCGTCGTGCGCCGTCTTTGCCCCGGAGGTTCGAACCTTAAACGCTAAGCGACGAATTAGTCACGGGCTGTGATTGAGGACCGGCGTGTCGCCGATCCGTCAAGCCCCTCGCGGAGCTGATCGGGTGAGCCCGGACGGGTGGGCACCACGCGGTGCAGCACCACGAGCGCCACCACCGACCACCACAGGTCGCCGTTCTGCAGGAAGCGCGCGACGACGGTCGGCACCGAGGGCGACGCCAGGAGGCTGGCCCCGATCCACGGCCACGCGAACCACAGGGCCACGAGCTGCACCGCGGCGGCGACCACGCGGCGCCGGTCCCGGCCGTCCCCGACGACGGCCGCCAGCACGAGCACGCCCCAGTAGACGTGGTGCAGCCACGAGACGGGCGAGACGAGGATCGCGACCATCCCGCAGGCCGCGACCTCCCCCACGAGCGAGCCGCGGCGGTGCATCTCGCGCGCCACCCGGTAGCCCAGGACGGCCGCGACGAGCGCGAGCACGATCCACAGCGCCTGCGTCAGCCCCGCCGAGAGGTACAGGCGCAGGAGGAACCCGCGCAGCGACTGGTTGGAGCTGCCCGCGTTCGGCCCGAGGCGGTCCGACGAGAGCAGTGCCGACGTCCAGTACTCCGCGGACGCCTCGGGCGCGACGAGGAAGGTGCCCAGCGTGACGGCGACGGCCGCGACGACCGCGTGGCGCAGCTCCCGCCACTGCCGGGTGAGCGCGAAGTGGACGAGGAAGACGCCCGGCGTCAGCTTGATCGCGATCGCGACGCCGACGAGGGCCCCGCGCGGCCAGCGGACCCGGCGGCCCAGGACGGTGACCCCGTCGCGCCCGCGCACGACGTCGACGAGGCACAGCGCCACGAGCACCGCGTTGACCTGGCCGAAGCGGATGCTCTCCCCGACCGGGGAGATCCAGACGCACGCGGCCGCGACGGCCCCCTGCGCCAGACCGGCCCGCGCGCCCGCGCGCTGCAGCAGCGGCCGGAACGCCAGGCCGACCGTGCACCACAGGAGGGCCAGCTGGAACGCCGTCCACAGCCACCCCGCGACCCCGAACGGCACCAGCGCCAGTGGGATCGCCAGCACCGCCGAGAAGGTCGGGTAGGTGAAGGGCAGCAGCTGCGGGACCTCGGTCTCGAAGAGGTACACCGGCCGGCCGACGAGCAGGCTCCGGCCGGCCTCGCGGTACACCTCGAGGTCGACCTGCCACTGGTCGTCGGGGTAGGCGACGAGGTAGCGGTGGACGATCGGGGCCGCCGCGAGGAGCAGCAGCAGCACCCCGAGCAGCCGCCAGCCGCCCGGGCCGGGCCCGCGTCCGATCCGCTCCCTGCGCACGGGAGGATCCTGCCGCAGGTCTGCACCGGACTCGCCCACCCGCCCCTGCGCCGGCGCCCCGCGCGCCGCCCCCGCTCTCCTAGCCTGGGCCCGTGCCGCCGTCCCGCCCCTCCCCCGTCCACCCCGACACCCGTTTCCCCGCCGTCCGCGTCCCGGCCGGGCGTGCGGCCGCGCTCCTCGCCGCGCTCGCCGTCGTGCTCCTCGGCCTCGGAGCGGTGCTGCTGCCCGCCGGCCCCGCCCGCGCGGCGACGGCGGAGCAGGGCGGGCACCCGCTCGTCCTGGTCGGCACCGGCGGGGTCCGCTGGGACGACGTGTCCACCACGGCCACCCCGGCGCTCGCGGGGATGGCCGCCGACGGCGCGATCGGCACGGTCGCCGTCCGCTCGGTCTTCACGGCCGCCTGCCCCGGCGACGGCTGGCTCGCCGTGTCCGCCGGGCGCCGGGCGACCGACTTCCCCGGCACGGCGCAGCAGCACGTCACCGCGGCCTGCGCGCGCATCGCTCCGGTCGCCGACGGCGTGCAGCCCGGCACGGCGGGCTACCGCCGGCTCGCCGCGGCCGGCACCTACGGCGCGACGCCGGGTCTGCTCGGCCGGGCGCTGGCCGACGGCGGCGTCCGCACGGCCGCGCTGGGCCCGGGAGCGGGCGTGGCACTCGCGCAGCCCGACGGGCGGGTGGCCGGGACGGCGCTGGAGCCGGCGGACGACGAGAGCTGGGACCCGGTCGCCCTGGGCGCGGCCGTGACGGCGCAGCTCGCCGCGGGCGCGCGCGTCGTCGTGGTCGACGCCGGCGCCGTGCGCGACCCCGCCGACCGGCCCGCGGACGAGGCGGCCCCGGCCGCCTCGCGCGCCGCGCAGGTCGCGCTCGTCGACGCCCGCGTGGCCGCCGTGCGCGCCGCCGTCGCGGCCGCCGCGGACGACCCGACGCTGATCGTGGCCTCCATCGCCGACGCGGGCCGCACGGCCCACCTGCAGTTCGCCGCCGCGACGGGGCCCGCCCCGGGCGGCGGGCGCTACGAGGGACTGCTGGGCAGCCGCTCGACCCGGCAGACCGGCATCGTGCAGACCACGGACCTCGCCCCCACCGTCCTCGCGCTGGCCCTGGGCAGCGACGCGGCCACGGCGGGGCTCGTGGGCTCGCCCGTCACCGCGACGGACGCGGGCGCGAGCGTCGCCGACCGCGTGGAGAAGGTCCGCGACCTCGACCTGGCCGCGCAGGCCATCCAGCCGCTCGTGCCGCCGTTCGTCGTCGGCTGGGTGCTGTCGCAGATCGTGCTGTTCGTCGGGGCGACCGTCGCGCTGCGGCGGGCCTGGGGCGGCACCCACGTGCGCCCGCGGGTCCTGGCCTGGCTGCGCCGGGTCGCCGTCCTGTTCGGCGCGGTCCCCGCCTCCACCTACCTGGCCAACACGATCCCGTGGTGGCGCGCGGGATCGGGCGAGGGCGCGCAGCTGGCCGCGGTGACCGCCTCGGTGGCGCTCTTCGTCGTGGTGCTCACCGCGCTCGCGCTGCTGGGCCCGTGTCGGCGGCACCCGCTGGGGCCGATGGCCTTCGTGGGGACGGCGACGGCCCTCGTGCTCGCGGTCGACGTCGCGACCGGCTCGCGGCTGGTGACCTCCAGCCTCATCGGCCTGCAGCCCGTGGTCGCCGGCCGGTTCTACGGCCTGGGCAACCCGCAGTTCGCGCTGTTCGCGGTCGGGACCCTGCTGCTGACCGTGGCCGTGGCCGACCGGCTCCTGGCCACGGGCCGCCGCCGCCTCGCCGTGGCCTCCGTCGTGGTCCTCGGCCTCGCGGCGACCGCCGTCGACGGCGTGCTGGGCAGCGACTTCGGGGGCCCGCCGGCGATCATCCCGGCGTTCGGGCTGCTCGCGCTGCTCGTCGCGGGCGTGCGCGTGACGTGGCAGCGGGTGCTGCTCATCGTGGCCGGGACGGTGCTGGCGATCGCGCTCATCGCCGTGGCGGACTGGCTGCGGCCCACCGACGACCAGACGCACCTGGGCCGCTTCGTGACGACCCTGCTCGACGGCGGGGCCTGGCAGGTCGTGCAGCGCAAGGCGTCGCAGAACCTGCGGATCCTCGTCGGCTCGTGGTTCACCGTGGTCCTGCCCTTCGCCGCGGCGTTCATCGGCTGGGTGCTCATGCGCCCCTCGGCCCTGGGCGTCTCCGCGCTGCAGCGCACCTACGAGCGGCACCCCGTCCTGAGGTCCGGCGCCGTGGCCCTGCTCGTGCTGCTCGGCATCGGCTTCGTGGTCAACGACTCGGGGACCGCGGTGCCCGCGGCCGGCGCGATGCTCGCCGTCCCGCTGCTGCTGGCCGCCTGCACCCGCGTGCTCGAGACGCCCGGCGACCCCGCCGCCACCACACCACCCCCCGCGCCGGGCGACGTCCCCGCGGGCTCCGGGGTGCGCTGAGGGGCGACCGCCCGGGCGGCGGGCGGCGGCGGCGCGCTAGGCTTGTCGAGAATCGTTCCCATCGTCAGGAGGAGGCCCATGCCGCGCGCCGCGACCGTCCGCCCCCGCCCCCGCGCCGCCGTCCTGGCGGCGGGTGCGGCCACGGCCCTGCTGCTGACCGGCTGCGGCGGCGGCTCCACGACGTCCCCCGGCAGCGCCGGGGTCAGCGTCGTCGCCTCCACCGACGTGTGGGGCAGCGTCGCGAGCGCCGTCGCGGGCGACGCCGCCACGGTCACCTCGATCATCACCGACCCCTCGGCCGACCCGCACTCCTACGAGGCCAGCACCCGCACGCAGCTCGAGCTCTCCCGCGCCGACGTCGTCGTCGAGAACGGCGGCGGCTACGACGACTTCGTCCGGACGATGCTGAAGTCCGTCGACGACCCCCGGATCGCCGTGGTCGACGCCGTCGACGTCTCGGGCCGGGCCGCCGCCGCGGGCGACGAGCTGAACGAGCACGTCTGGTACGACGTCGCGACGGTGCGCAAGGTCGCCGCGGCCGTCGAGGCGGCGCTCGCGAAGGCCGCCCCGGCCGACGCCGCGACGTTCGCGGCCAACGCGGAGGCGTTCGACGCGCAGCTCGCCGGCCTCGAGCAGACGATCGCCACCGACGCGGCCACGACGCGCGGGGCGCCCGTCGCGATCACCGAGCCCGTGCCCGGCTACCTGCTCGACGCCCTCGGGGCCGTGACGAGGACGCCCGTCGCCTTCTCCGAGGCCATCGAGGGGGACACCGACGTCCCGGTCGGCGTGCTGCAGGAGACACTGGGCCAGCTCCGCGACCGGCAGGTGCGGGCGCTCGTGTACGACGAGCAGACCACGGGGCCGCAGACGGAGCAGGTCCTGGCGGCCGCGAAGGCGGCCGGGATCCCCGTCGTGCCGGTCACCGAGACGCTGCCCGAGGATGAGGACTACGTGACGTGGATGACCGGCACCGTGCGGGCGGTCGCGGCGGCCCTGCAGCCGTGAGCACGACGGACGCGCCCGCCCTGCGGCTGCGCGACGCCGCCCTGGCCTTCGGCGAGCGCCGCCTGTGGTCGGGCCTCGACCTCGACGTGGCGCCGGGCGAGTTCGTCGCCGTCCTCGGCGCCAACGGCGCCGGCAAGACCAGCCTCCTGAAGGTCGTCCTCGGCCAGCGGCCCCTGAGCGCCGGGACGATCGAGGTCGCCGGGCGGCCCGTGCGCCGCGGCGGGCGCGACATCGGCTACGTGCCGCAGCAGCGGGGCCTGGAGCCCACCACGCCCCTGCGGGCCCGCGACTTCGTGCGCCTGGGCCTCGACGGGCACCGCTGGGGGCCGCTGCTGCCGAGCCGGCGCGCGGACGCGGCCGTCGACCGCGTCCTGGCCGCCGTCGGCGCCACCTCCTACGCCGCCGTCCCCGTCGGCCGGCTCTCCGGCGGCGAGCAGCAGCGGCTGCGCGTGGCCCAGGGCATCGTGGGCGACCCGGCGCTGCTGCTGTGCGACGAGCCGCTGC
>Ga0160429_1001627_pt1 | contig 12336 bp, 11 predicted proteins | sample SolpanmetagenomR_FD_108199 | JGI IMG/M metagenome (GOLD analysis project Ga0160429, IMG submission 108199) | Solar panel surface microbial communities from Lawrence Berkeley National Laboratory, California, USA - R | ecosystem: Engineered > Built environment > Solar panel > Unclassified ... | reverse complement strand
GGCTGGTCCAGCATGGTCGTGACGAAGGACCGGTCGATCTTCAGCTCGTCCACCGGCGTGTCCCGCAGGGCGCCCAGCGACGTGTAGCCCGTGCCGAAGTCGTCGACGGACACGGCCACGCCCGGGGCCCGCAGCCGCCCGAGCACGGCGTGCGCGCGCCGGGGGTCGGCGATGATGGCGCTCTCGGTGACCTCGAGCTTGAGCAGCTGCGACGGCAGGCCGGTGCGGGCCAGCTCGCGCGAGACGCGGTCCGGCAGCGTCTCGTCCAGCAGGCAGCGGGCGGAGACGTTGACGGAGACGACCAGCGGGCGCCGGGCCAGCTGCCAGCGCCGGGCCTGCTCGCACGCCTGGGCGAGCACCTCGTGCGTCAGCGGGTGGACCAGGCCGCTGCTCTCGGCCAGCGGGACGAAGTCCGACGGGGGCAGGCGGCCCTCCTCGGGGTGCTCCCACCGCACGAGCGCCTCGACGCCGCGCACGCGCCCGCTGCCCAGGTCCAGCAGCGGCTGGTAGTCCAGGACGAGCTCCCCGGCGTCGATGCCCGCGCGCAGCTGGCTCAGCAGCCGCAGCTTGCGGGGGTCGTGGTCGTCGAGGGCGGAGCGGTAGACGACCACGGGGTCGTGCCCGGCCTTGGCCCGGTACATGGCGACGTCGGCGTGCTGCAGGAGGGCGGCGGGCGTCTCGCCGTGCTGCGGGCCCACCGCGACGCCGGCGCTCGCGGCGAGGGACAGCGAGACGCCGTCGACGAGGAAGGGCTCGTCGAAGGCGTGCAGGACGCGGCGCACGACGGCCGAGACGTCGCCGACGGCCGCCTCGCCGTCGCGCTCGGTGGTCAGGACGAGGCCGAACTCGTCGCCGCCCAGGCGCGCCACGAGCTCCTCCTCGCGCAGGGTCCGGGCGATGCGCGGGCCGACCTGCGTCAGCAGCTGGTCCCCGCAGTGGTGGCCGAGGGTGTCGTTGACCTCCTTGAAGCCGTCGAGGTCGAGCAGCACGACCGCGACGCTGCCCCCGTCCGCGCGCGCGTCGTCCATGGCCGCGCCGAGGCGCCGCGTGAAGGAGGCGCGGTTGGGCAGCCCGGTGAGGGCGTCGTGCGCGGCCTGGTGGGCCTGCTCGGCGGCGGTGGTGGCGAGCTCCTGCGCGAGGGAGCGCGCGTCGGCGAGGGCGCTGGCCTGGGCGCCCAGCAGCATGACGAAGTCGGTGACCGGGTCGGCCGCGGCGAAGTGGTCCAGGCGCAGGCCCAGCGCGCCGAGGTCGGCGAGCGAGGTGACCCAGGGCGCGCCGAGGAGCAGGACGCCGTCGGGCAGGGTCAGCAGCTGGCCGCGCAGGACGAGGGGGCCGGAGGTCGCCGCGGCGATCACGAGGCCCCGGGGGGCCGGGGTGCCGGCGCCGAAGGTCCAGCCGGTGCCACGCGGGCTGCGCACGCGCAGGTGGTCGGCGACGGCCGCGCCGGGCACCAGCCCGGGGCAGGCGATGCGCAGCGACGCCCCGGCGCGCACGACCGTGCCGGTGCCGTCGAGGACGAGGTGGAACGGGAAGGCGTCGGTCAGGACCTGCTCGAGGAGGGCCTCGGCCACGGCGCCCGGCTCGGTCACGAGGGCCCGGCCGGGAGGGGGGCGAGAGTGGTGGTGACGAGGAACTCGTCGTGGTCGGCGCCGTCGTCGGTGGACCGGGTCTGCGTGGCCGAGGCGGTCTGGCCCAGCAGCTCGCCGAGGCCCTGCACGAGGCCCACGACCATCGAGGCGAGGCCCGGGCGGTCGGAGTAGTAGTGCAGCGTGAGGCTCGACGCGTCGTGCTCGACGCAGCGGAACGACGGCGGGCGCAGCTCCGGCATCATCAGGGCGACCCGGGCGTGCAGCGCGTCGAGACCGGACAGCACCTCGGCGAGGGAATTGCCCGCGGCCTGCAGCAGCGGCCCCCAGCCCTCGGCGGCGGTGAAGACGACCCAGTGCCGGCCGAACGCGACGAGGACGTCGTGGACGCTGAGGCCGAACTCCTCGCTGGCGGCCTGCACGAGGCGGTAGGTGAGGTCGTCCGGGTAGCCGGTCATGCCCACGAAGGACGTCTCGCTGACCTGGGCCCGGGTGCGGATCGCCTCCCACGCGGCGTCGCCGCCGACGGCTCGCGCGAGGTCGGCGACGGCGGTGTTCACGAGTCCGTACACGGAGCAGCCTCCCTGGGACGGTGGGCCGCGTCGTCGACCACCGTCCTGAATCGGCACGCCGGGCCCGCGGCTTGAGGCCGTCGCCGGCGTCGCCGGCCGGAGGCCGTCACCGGGTGCCCTGGGAGGTCGGTGAGATCGACCCGCACGGCGTCGCGGCGGGCCCAGGCTCCGGAGCGAGCCGCTCCGACGGGACGGCCGGGCGGCGGAGCGAGCGGTGGAGCTGGACAGTCCGGTCCTGGTCCGGGGGACCGGTGGGGTGACGGTGGCCGTGGCGGTGCTCACCCGGGGCGGTGAAGGCCGTGGCCGGCGCGCAGGCGGAGAGCTACGACCCTCGTGGCGCAGCCGCACGCGGGGCACCGCACGAGCGTGTGGGCTTCTCAGCTGCCCACGGCGCTCGCCTGGCTGGGCCGCACCGAGGCGGGCTTCGCGCCCGGCGCCGCGGGCACGGGCCGCGGGGCCGGGCCGGCGTAGCGCGCCGCCGGGCGCACGACCTTGCCCTCGCCCGCCTGCTCGAGGACGTGCGCGCTCCAGCCCACGACGCGGCTGACGGCGAAGGTGGGCGTGAAGAGCACCCGCTCCACGCCGCAGAGCTCCAGGACGACCCCGGCGTAGAACTCGACGTTGGCGTGCAGCGCCCGGCCCGGCTTCAGCTGCGCGAGGACGTCCACGACCCGCTGCTCCACCTCCGTGGCGACGTCGGCGAGGTCGCCGCCCAGCTCCTGCGCGGTCTCGCGCAGCAGGACCGCGCGCGGGTCGGCCGTGCGGTAGACCGCGTGGCCGAAGCCCATGACCTTCTCCCCCGCGGCGACGCGGGCCCGGACCCAGGCCCCGGCCCGGTCCGGCGAGCCGATCTCGTCGAGCGCGGCCAGGGCCCGGTCGGGGGCGCCGCCGTGCAGGGGCCCGGAGAAGGCGCCGAGCGCCGCCACCACGGCGGCCGCGACGTCGGCGCCCGTGGAGGCCACGACGCGGGCCGTGAAGGTCGAGGCGTTGAAGCCGTGGTCCAGCGTCGCGACCAGGTAGCGCTGCACGGCGGCCACGTGCCGCGCCTCGGGGTCGGCGCCCGACAGCATCCACAGCCAGTTGGCGGCCGTGCCGAGGTCGGGGCGCGGGGCGACGGGCTCGAGACCGGCGCGCAGGCGGTGCAGCGCGGCCAGCACCGTGGGCGTCACGGCGCACAGCCGCAGGGCGTCGGCTGCGCGCTGGGCCGGGTCCAGGTCCAGGACGGGCCGCAGCTGCTCCTCGACGGCCAGCAGCGACAGGGCCGTGCGCAGGCCGGTCAGCGGGGCGGCGCCCGCGCCTGCCGCGGCGATGCCGGGCAGGGCGGCGCGGACGGCGGGCCCGAGGTCGCGCGCGGCGGCCACCTCCGCGCCGAAGGCCGCGCGCTCGGCCGGCGCGGGCAGGTGCCCGCGGTGCAGCAGGAACCAGGCCTCCTCGACGTCGCGCGTGCGGGCCAGCTCCACGCCGGAGTACCCGCGGTAGTGGTAGGCGCCCTCGTCGCCGAGGACGTCGCCCAGGGCGGTCTCGGTGACCACCACTCCCCGGAGCCCGGGGGGTGCGAGAGGTGGGGGCGGCGCGAGGGGTGCGCTGGAGGTCGTCGTCATGGCAGGACTGTCCGGTACTTGACTGCTGGCGTCAACGTTGATCGGATCAATGCGTGACCGCGCCGCTGACCACCGCCGAGGCCGCCCACCGGCTGGGGGTCAAGCCGCAGACCCTCTACGCCTACGTGAGCCGCGGGCTGCTGACGAGCCGGCGGCTGCCCGGCCACCGCGGCAGCGTCTTCGACGCCGACGAGGTCGACCGCCTCGCGGCGCGCGGGCGTGCCGAGCGCACGCCGTCGGGCGCCGTCGAGACCGTGCGCACCGCGCTGACCTCCCTGGCGGGCGACGACCTGCACTACCGGGGCCACCGCGTCGTGGACCTCGCGCGCACGGCGACGTTCGAGGCCGTGGCCCGGCTGCTGTGGACGGGGGAGCTCGCCGACGGCCCGTTCGACGCGCCCGCCGATCTCGTGGACCTGGTCCGCCGGGCCGTCGCCGTCCTGCCGGCGTCCGCGCGGCGCACCGACCACCTGCGCGTCGGCGTCGCGGTGCTGGGTGCGGCCGACCCGCTGCGCTCGGACCTCGCCCCCGCGACCTTCCTGCGCACGGGGGCGCGGGTCCTGGGCACGCTGACCGCCGCCCTGGCCCCGCAGGAGCACCCCACGGTGGCCGCCCGGCTCTCCCACGCGCTGCCCGGCCACCCGGCCCCGGAGCTGCTGGACCCCGTCCTCGTCCTGCTCGCCGACCACGGCCTGGCCCTGTCCACGCTCGCGGCCCGCGTGGCCGCGAGCGCCCGCGCGACCCCCTACTCGGTCGTCGCCGCCGGGCTCGCCGCGGCAGACGGCGACGCCCACGGCTCGGCCAGCACCGTCGCGCACCGCTTCCTCGCCGAGGCGCTCGCGGACCCCCGCGCGGCGCTGGCCGAGCGGTGGCGGGCCGGCGTCGGCGTCCCCGGCTTCGGGCACCTCCTGTACGCCGAGCGCGACCCGCGCGCCGAGGCCGTCCTGGGCGGTCTGCCCGACGGGCGGGTGCGCGAGGCCGTCGAGGTCCTGCGCGCGCACGTCGACGGCTTTCCCAACGTCGACCTCGCGCTCGCGGCGTTCCAGCACGCCCACGCGCTGCCGGCCGACGCGGGCGAGCTCCTCTTCGAGGTCGCGCGCACGGCCGGGTGGATCGCCCACGGCCTCGAGGAGCTGGCCGAGCCGAGCGTCCGCTTCCGCGCGAGCGGCCTCTACACGGGCGAGCCGCCCCGCGGCTGAGCAGGGAGGAGCAGTCGTGAGGAGGAGGATCGCGAGGGCACTGTCCGTCGGCGCGTCGGCGTCAGGCGCGGTGGTCAGGCGGTCGAGGCCGCCTGACCACCGGTCGCCGGAGCACCGCCGGGCGGCCTCCGACCCCGGGTCAGCACGGCCCCGGCGAGCCCGACGGCCACCCCGATCAGCGTCTCGGCGACCCGGTCGCGCAGCAGCGGCCCCACGGGCTGGGGCGCCGCCAGGTGCACCGAGACCAGCGCCAGCGGCGTGATGAACACCAGGGCCGCGCCGTAGTTGCGCGAGACGAGCAGCTCGGTGACGGCCTGCAGCACCACGATCACCGCGATCACGGCGGGCACGTCCAGGTCCAGCGTCAGCAGGACGCCCGCCACGACGACGCCGGCGAGGGTGCCGACGGCGCGCTGCACGCCGCGCACGACCTGCCCGCGCAGCGACGGCGCCGACAGCGGGACGACGGCGGCGACCATGGCCCACGACGCGTGCCCGAGACCGCTCGCCCCGGCGAGGACGCCCGCGACGAGCACCACGAGGGCGCACCGCACGACGTGGACGACGCGGCGGTGGGCGACCGGGGGCGGCCCGGGAGGACGGGGCGCCGGGACGAGGACCTGCTCGAGCAGGCCCAGCAGCACCGCCAGCACGGCGGCGCCCGCGGCGACGGCCACGGCCCGCACGAGGCCGGCCCCGCTCGTGGGCACCGAGCCGCACGCGGCCACGGCGAAGACCGCGAACAGGGGCCCGGGCGGGCGCCAGTGGCCCCGGTCGGACAGGGCGGCGGCGAGCGCGGCCCAGGCCGCGGCGACCACGACGACGAGCCAGGGCCGCCGCCCGCTGGTGCCCACGGCGGCGCCCGAGGCCACGGCGGCGACCAGGACGACCCCCAGCCACGCCTGCACGCGCCAGCGGCCCGGCGCGGCGGCGCGGCCCCCGTAGACCGACGCGAAGGTGCCGAACGTCGCGTAGAGCGCCAGCTCCAGGTGGCCCAGGGCCACCAGGGCGACCAGCGCGAGGAGCAGACAGCTGCCCGCCCGCACCGCGACGCGGTGCGCGCCCGGCGCCGGCTCGACGCTCACCAGGTCCGCGATCACGGCCGCCCCGCGACCGCGCTCGGCGCGGTGCGCTCCCACTCCCGACCCCTCCCCCTCGCCGTCGTGGCGGTCCCAGTCTGGCGGACCGCACGGGAGCCCCGGTCGCACAGACTCCTCTCAGGGCGCACCTGCCCCGCCGTGAGGTTGCCCGCCGATGCTGGGGCGCGAAGCACCGACGACCCTGGAGGACCCGTGAGCACCCTGCTCCCCCCGCGCACCACCGGGCACGCCCTGCCCGACGGTGGCGTCGACGGCCGCCGCGCCCGCCGCGACGCGACCGTCCGGCTCGGCGCGGGCGCCGCGCTGTGGGGCGCTCTGCTGCTCGTCACCTGGTGGTGGGCCGCCGACGGCGGCCTGCGCGACCTGGGCGGCTGGGTCACGGGCCTGACCTCGGCGGGGCGCTGGAGCGGGCTGGCCGCGTCGGTGCTCCTGCTCGCGCAGGTCCTGCTCATGGCCCGCCTGCCCCTGCTGGAGCGGGCCTTCGGCCAGGACCGCCTGGCCCGCGTCCACCGCTGGGTCGGGTTCACGTCGTTCGACCTGCTGCTGGTGCACCTCGTGACGATCGTCTGGGGCTACGCCGCGGGCGACGTCGGGCAGGTGCCGGCGACGACGTGGGACCTGGTCGTGGACTACCCCGGCATGCTGCTGGCGACCGCTGCGACGCTGGCCCTGGTCGCGGTCGTGGCGACGAGCATCCGGGCCGCGCGGCGCCGGCTGCGCTACGAGTCCTGGCACCTGATCCACCTCTACGGCTACCTCGGGGCGGGACTCGCGCTGCCGCACCAGCTCTGGACGGGCCAGCAGTTCCTGTCCTCCCCGGCCCGGACGGTGTTCTGGTGGAGCGCCTGGGGCGCCACCGCGGCGGCCGTGCTGGTGTGGCGCGTGGCCCTGCCGCTGCGCCGCAGCCTGCGGCACCGGCTCGTCGTGACCTCGGTGGTCCGCGAGGACGCCGACGTCGTGAGCGTCTACCTCACGGGGCGGGACCTGCCCGCCCTGGGTGTCGAGGCGGGGCAGTTCCTCGGGTTCCGCTTCCTCGACGGTCCAGGCTGGATGCGCAACCACCCCTACTCCCTCTCGGCCGCGCCGGACGGGCGAAGCCTGCGCATCACGGTGCGCACGGCGGGCGACGGCGGGGCCCGGCTGCTGGGCCTGCGCCCCGGCACCCGGGCGCTCGTCGAGGGTCCGCACGGGCGCCTCAGCGCCCGGGCCCGCACCCGCCGCGGGGTCGTCCTCGTCGGGGCGGGCGTGGGCGTCACGCCGCTGCGGGCGCTCGCCGAGGCGCTGCCGTACGCCCCGGGCGAGGCCGTCCTGCTCCACCGCCACACGGGGTCCCCGCTGTTCGCCGGGGAGTTCTCGGTGCTGGCCCGCGAACGGGGCCTGCGGGTGGTCGACCTGCCCGGCCACCGGCGCGCCGGGGGTTCCTGGCTGGGCGAGGGAACCCCTCCCGTCGACGACACCGAGGCCCTGCGGATCCTCGTGCCCGACATCGCCGACCGCGACGTGTTCGTCTGCGGTCCCCGCGCCTGGGCGGCCGACGTCCACCGCGCCGCCACCGCCGCCGGAGTTCCCGCCGAGCGGCTCCACCTCGAAGACTTCGGAGCGTGAGACCCGTGAGCACCCCCGACCCGCTCGCCGAGAACCGCCACCGGCGGCGCCTCGTCGTCACCGGGATGAGCACCCTGACCGCCCTCGTGCTCCTGTTCGGCTACCACACCTCCACCGACTCCACCGCGAGCGCCGGCACCGTCGCGGTGGGCGCCGCGGTCGCCGGGACGAGCTCGGGTTCCACGGGTTCCACGGGTTCCACGACGGGGACGACCGCGACCGGCGACGCCGCCGACACCCGCTGGGGCCCGGTGCAGGTGAAGATCACCCACAGCGGGTCGACGATCACCGCGGTCGACGTCGTGGAGTACCCCACCGGGAACCCCCGCGACCAGGAGATCAACGCCCAGGCGATCCCGGAGCTCGTCTCGGAGACGCTGAGCGCGCAGAGCGCCGACGTCGACATGGTCAGCGGCGCGACCGTCACGAGCAGGGGGTACCTGCAGTCGCTGCAGAGCGCACTCGACCAGGCGGGGCTGTGATCACCGCCCCGGCCGTGGCCCCGGCGCCCGTGCGCCGCGTCGAGCACGTCATGGGGTTCCCGGTGAGCCTCGCGGTGCGCGGGCGCCACGCCGACGACACCGCCGGCCGCCGCGCCTGGCAGGACGTCATGGACTCCCTCGCCCGCGCCGAGGCCGTGTTCAGCACCTACCGCGCGGACTCGTGGATCTCCCGCCTGGACCGCGGCGAGGTGGACCTCGTGGACTGCCCGCCCGAGGTGGCCGAGGTGCTGGCGCTGGGGGACGCGGCGGCCGACGCCTCCGGAGGGGCGTTCAGCGTCTACCGCCCGCGCGGCGGCGGCGGGCTGGGCCTGGACCCCAGCGGCGTCGTCAAGGGCTGGGCGCTGGAGCGCGCGGCCGAGGCGCTGCGGGCCCTGCCCGAGACGGACTTCTGCCTGTCCGGCGGCGGGGACCTGCTGTGCCGCACGCTCGACCCGGCCGCCGCGCCGTGGCGCATCGGCATCGAGGACCCCCACCACCCCGACCGCCTGCTGGCCCGGGTGCCCGTGGCCACGGGAGCGGTCGCCACGTCCGGGACCGCCCACCGCGGCGCCCACCTCGTCGACGCCCGCACGGGCGCGGCCCCCGCGGCCGTCGCGCAGGTGACCGTCGTCGCCCCCACGCTCACGTGGGCCGACATCGACGCCACCGCCGCCTACGCCCTCGGCCCCGAGGCCGCGACCTGGCTGTCCACCCGACCGGGGACCACGGGTCTCGTGGTGTGGGCGGACGGCACGACCACCCCTGTTCCGCACGAGACGAGGAGCCGACGATGAACGAGCAGCAGCACAGCGGATCGCGCTGGGAACCCGTGGCGGGCGACGGTCTCGCCACCCGGCCCCTGCAGGGCGTGGTGGTGACGGCGGCGCGCGACGACGGCCCCGCCCGCCGCCACCGGCTGCTGGCGGCCGGCGGGGCGCTGGGGCTGCTCCTCGTGGGCGGGGCGGGCGGTTTCGCCCTCGGTCACGCCGCGGCGCCCGACGAGGGGACCACGACGGTGCCCACCGGTTCCTCGCCCTTCGGCGACGGCACGGGACGACCCGACCCCGGCGGCCGCGGGGGCCGCACCCTGCCGGACGGCGCGACGCTGCCGGACGGCGCGACGCTGCCGGACGGCGCGACGCTGCCGGACGGCACGACGCTGCCCGACGGCACCGACGACGGGACGGGCACGGGCGTCGCCCCGCAGACGGGCGCTCAGACGGGGACGACGACGACCTGAGCGCCGCCCAGCACACGTGGACCCGGACGACCTGGTCATGGGCCTCACGGGCGGGGGGTTCGCGAAGCGCCCGTTGACGAGGTGCAGCGCGCCGGCGGCCAGGATCCCGGTGGTGGCGGCGGTGGCGAGCGCGGCGCCGCTCAGGGGTCGCCTTCTCTGCGGACCCCAGGTCGGCGGTGCCCGCTGAGCCAGGTGAAGCCTCACCTACCCTGGCCCCAGGACGCCCGGCAGGCGGCGTCGAAGCCCCAGGAGGACCGTGTGGCAGCAGGGAAGAAGACCGTTCCGTTCGTCGTCGACGCCGTGGGAACCGGTGTGGCGCAGGAGCTGACGGTGGCCGGTGAGCACGAGCACACGTTCCACGCCGACACCTACCCGTCCTTCGGCGGTGACGACGCGCACCCCAGCCCGCTGAGCTACGTGCTCGGGGCGCTCACCTCGTGCAACCAGGTCACGGGCAGCATCGTCGCGAAGGACCTGGGCATCGCGCTCGGTACCTGGTCCTTCCACGTCCAGGGGGACCTGGACCCCTCCGTCATCGGTGCCGGCGCCGAGGGCAACGCGAACTTCGACCGCGTCGCCCTGCAGCTGCGCCTGGAGACCGACGCCGACGCGGAGCAGTTCGCCCGCCTGAAGGCCGAGACCGAGCGCCGCTGCCCCGTGACCCAGATGGTCGTGCGCAGCGGCCTGGAGTTCACGAGCGAGTGGACCCCGGTCCCCCTGGGCTGACGTCCGGTTCCCCACCGGCCGCCCCGTCGACCGCGGCGAGCTGCGCGTCGAGGTCGAAGACGCGCTCCAGCGGGACCATGGACGCGTCGGGGGACCCCGCCGGCAGCTCGACGAAGAACTCTCCCATCTCGGCCTGCCAGCGGGCGTTGACCTCGGTGGCGGCCATGGCGGCCTGCGCGGCGGGGAAGTCGTCGGTCTCGAGGACGCCCACCAGCAGGCCGTCGGGCCGCAGGTCGAGGGTGTAGGAGTTCCAGCCCGCGGCCCGCAGGGCGCGGAGCATCTCCGGCCAGACGGCCGCGTGGCGGCGGCGGTACTCCGCCACGCGGTCGGGCCGGACCTGCAGGGTGACGACGACGCGCTCGGTCACGGCCGTCTCAGACGTCGCGCGTCTTGGCGCTGAGGGCGCCGGCACCGAGGAGCACGACGACCCAGACGGCGAACACCGCGAGGCCGGCGCCGACCGCGAGGAACTCGGGGTTCTGGTGCACCGCGATGAGGTTGTTGCTGGTGTTGGCGAAGTAGTACTCGCGGATGGTGGGCCCGCCCCAGGACTCCGGCAGTGCCATCAGCAGCAGCGGCAGCACGAACAGGGCCGCGAGGATGGTGCAGATCGCGCCCGCGGAGTTCCGCATGAGCGCCCCCAGCCCGAGGCCGGCGAGCGCGATGCCGACGAGCATGACGACGTTGCCGAGCACGGCGCGCAGCACCCCGGCGTCGCCGATCGAGACGCCGGCGTCGTTGCGGTCCAGCACGGCCTGGCCCAGGAAGAACGCGAGGAACACCGCGACGCCCAGGACCAGCGCGACCGTGACCGCCAGGACGACGGCCTTCGCGGCCAGGACGCCCAGGCGCCGGGGCGCGCTGACGAACGACGTGCGGATCATTCCCGTGGAGTACTCCCCCGCGATGACGATGACGCCCAGCGCCGCGACGATGAGGCTCGCCAGCTGCGCGCCCTGCAGGCTGACCGAGGTGGCGTCGAGCCCCTGTCGCGCCGCCTCCGGACCGTTCAGCTGCGAGCCGACGGCGAAGGGCAGCAGGATGCCGAAGCCGACGACGGCGACGAACGCGGCCGCCATGGTGACCACCACGGAGCGGACGCTCCAGAACTTGATCCACTCCGAGCGCAGCAGGCCGGCGAACGTGACGCGACGTGCGGTGGGGACGTACTGGGCGGTGCTCGCGGGGACCGCGGAACTCGTCGTGGCGCTCATCGGGCGACCTCCTTCTCGGTGCGGGGCAGCGGGCTCGGGGCCGCGGTGGGCGGCGCGGGCACGGGGCCGGCGCTGTGGGCCTGGTACTCCAGGGAGCCGGCGGTGAGCTCCATGAACGCCTCCTCGAGCGAGGCGCGGACGGTGGTGAGCTCGTGCAGGGCGAGGCCCGCGGTGAGGGCCGCGTCGCCGATGGCCTCGGCCGTGAGGCCCACGACCTCGAACGCGCCGTCGCCGGTCGGGGTGAGGGTCCCGCCCGCGGTGCGGACGACGTCCTGCAGCTCCTGGACCTGCGGCGAGCGCACCGTGACCCCGCGGGGGTGGACGCGGTCGATGAAGGACTGGACGGTCTCGTCGGCGATGAGCCGGCCGCGGCCGATGACCACGAGGTGCTCGGCGGTCAGCGCCATCTCGCTCATGAGGTGGGAGGACACGAACACCGCGCGCCCCTCCCGGGCCAGGTCCTGCATGAGGTGGCGGATCCAGAGGATGCCGTCGGGGTCGAGGCCGTTGACGGGCTCGTCGAACATGACCGTCGCCGGGTCGCCGAGCAGCGCGGAGGCGATGCCGAGGCGCTGCCCCATGCCGAGGGAGAAGCCGCCGGCGCGCTTGCGGGCCACCTCGCGCAGCCCGACGAGGTCGACGACCTCGTCCACGCGAGACCTCGGGATGCCCGCCGTCGCGGCCATGGCCTGCAGGTGGCGGAACGCCGAGCGGCCCGTGTGCACGGCCTTCGCGTCCAGCAGGGCCCCGATGGTCGACAGCGGCGCCGCCGCCTGCGAGAAGGGCTTGCCGTCCACGAGGACCTGCCCCGCGGTGGGGCGGTCGAGCCCGACCACCATCCGCATGGTCGTGGACTTCCCGGAGCCGTTCGGCCCCAGGAACCCCGTCACGATGCCGGGCCGGACCGTGAAGCTCAGGTCCTCCACGGCCACCTTGCTGCCGTACACCTTGCGCAGCCCGACTGCCTCGATCATGTGCACCCCTGGTCTCGATCCGCTGCTGTCGCCCCAG
>Ga0160429_1001626_pt1 | contig 12347 bp, 8 predicted proteins | sample SolpanmetagenomR_FD_108199 | JGI IMG/M metagenome (GOLD analysis project Ga0160429, IMG submission 108199) | Solar panel surface microbial communities from Lawrence Berkeley National Laboratory, California, USA - R | ecosystem: Engineered > Built environment > Solar panel > Unclassified ... | reverse complement strand
CCTGATGTGCTACGGCATCCAGTTCGCTGAGCTGCCCAAGAACCGTTGCGGCCCGACTGCCTTGTACCGCATCAACCGCTTCGATCAGAGCTGCCGGGCGCACGACATCGAGCATCGGCTGACCGAGCCAAACCACCCGTGGACCAATGGCCAAGTCGAGCGCATGAACCGGACCCTCAAGGAGGCGACGGTCAAGCGCTACCACGACGAAAGCCACGAGCAGCTGCGGGACCATCTCGCCGCCTTCCTGGATGCCTACAACTTCGCTCGCCGGCTCAAGACCCTACGCGGCCTCACGCCATACGAGGCGACCTGCCGAGCCTGGGCAGACGATCCAAGCCGCTTCAGATACGATCCGACCCATCTCACTTCGGGACTGAACACCTAGGCCGATCCAGGCGAAGTATCATCCGACGGATCGTTCGTGAGCCATGTGAAGCTCTGCAACAGCGCTGTCCGTTAGGTAGATGAGTGTCTTGGCGTCGATACCCGACTGGGCAAATCGACGGCGCAATGTCTCCTCCGCTGAAAGCCCAAACTCTGGAGACTTCGGAAAGCAGCGCTTCAGTTGCTCGCTGACGATGGCATCCCTAGAATAGCCCGGGTGGCGGATCAAGCGCACGAGAAGCACGAGGAGATTTTCGCCTATTCCTTGCGACTTGGCATTGCTCAACGCGCTCGCTGACGAAAATCGCATTCTCATGAAAGGTCGCCCCGGATAGCCAGCCGATCATGGGGAGGATGTCTTAATTCCTGGTGCCTGCACCGTTTGAGCGCTCACCATGGATTTAGCCAAGACGCACGCGGAGCTTCAGGCTACCTCCAGGGCATACAGAAGCTGCCTGCAGTCTTGCCGGGAAAACAGTCGTTATTCCTACACTCAGTAATATAGCATTTGGACTACAATTCTACTTAAGCAATATGCAAATATCTAGGTACTCGTCCTGAGTGTACTGATTTCAATCATTAGCTAGAGTGCGGCTTACGCAGCCTAGCCACAGCAGAACAGCGGAAGGCTCGCCGGATCGGAGCCTTGCATGTCACAGGTTGAGCCTTCAGCCACGAGCTTGCCCAACCCGCTCGTGCGCAAGCTCGAAGGCTTCACCACCTTGTCAGATGCGGATCGGGCGCTGCTAGAGCGGATCAGTGCGGAGACGCGCCTCGTCTCTCCCCGGACCGACCTCGTGCGCCAAGGCGCCAAGCCCGATGGCGTGTTCCTGATCATGGAGGGCATGGCCTGCCGCCAGAAGCATCGCGCGAAGGGACAGCGCCAGATCATGGCCTACCTGCTGCCGGGCGACCTGTGCGGCCTCGATGATGCGCTCCTGAACAAGATGGATCACTCCATCACGACCTTGTCCATCTGCCGGGTGGTTCGCGTCGCGCCTGAGACAATGACGGAGATTCTGCAACAGCACCCGCAAGTCGCGCGTGCGCTGCGCATCAGCGGGCTGGTGGATGAGGCAACCTTACGCGAGTGGCTGGTGAACCTCGGGCGTCGCTACGCGACGGAACGCCTCGCACACCTCTTTTGCGAGCTTCTCGTGCGTCTTCAGGCGGTCGGCCGGGCCACTGAGATCAGCTACGCCTTACCGCTCACTCAGGCGGATTTAGCTGACACCATGGGGATGTCAGACGTACACGTGAACCGGTCGTTGCAGGAACTGCGGCAGCAGGGCCTGATCGAGTTTCGGAGGGGGCAGTTGACGATCGGCAGGCCGTCTCGCCTGCAAGCCTTCGCCGAGTTCAAGGCCGATTATCTACATCGCGGGGACCAAGCTGCCACGTGAACCTTCGTCGCTTCAGCTAAGCTGTGCTGAATAGAGAACTGTGCCTATTGAATTCCAAGCAGCCTTTCCGGACGGGTTTGAGCATCAGGTTTACGGTCGTTTCACTTGCAGGAAGAGATAGCTCGATTGGAGTTTTACACATAGCCAAATTTCCATCGGAATGCTGGCGTAGCCATCCATCACCCTGTTTTTTGGCTATCCATGGTAACCACTACGGAGCAGGCCTTCGTTTTACTTGGTGCAGAATGCAGATCTAGTCAGGGTACCAACAAGATATTGAACCCAGCAGGTCTACTGCCATCTCTAAAATTTGTAGCGCGTCGCTACCAGATTTGGCAAGCTAAGCTTGCAACGCATCTTCGCTGGCGCTCTCAGCATACGTCCTCGTCATGGCATAGTAGATTTTCCTACTCATAACATGTAGCTGGTGTATTTAATAGAATGGAATACGTAATGAAGCTTAACAAATTTAATCTTGCTATATGCGCATCAGTGTTGGGCGGGTGTCAGACTACTACACATCCGATCGAAGCTAAGCTGCGGGCTGATGACACCGCTTGTCAAGCCTATGGCTTTAGGTATGGCTCACAAGATTATATCATTTGCCGTAAGCGGCGAGACTCAACCTTTTTACAAGAAAATCTAGGCGGACGTGGCGTAATACAAGACATAAGCTCGCTACGATTAGTTCTTGAGCCTCACGTCATTACGACAGCCGAGCGTCTACCTGTCCCGTAACCCCGCTTACGCGAACGATATCGTATCAGCCCAAACGCGCTACGGTCCGCGCCCTGAGCTGTTAAATTCTAAGCAGCCTTTTCTTGCGGGTTTGAGCGTCAGGGTTACGGTCGCTTTCCTTACAACTGACGTCTCATCGTGTTATGCCACAGCAGAGTCGGCTTTGACTGTTGAGCCACAGTGACAGACGGCGCGGATCAGGCGCATGGCGCCATGATCCCTCACAACGTGAAGCCCAGCTCAGGCGTTGTCTGGATGAAAGTCATTCATCCGATCTGAACATGGGTGCTTGATGCCCTACACACTCCATCGCCTCTCAGCTGGTAGCTATGACCTCCTGCTGCGCGGAAAGATCATCGGCAGCGTCGTGCGGAACTTCCCATCGCTGGGGACGTCCGAGGATGGCGTGTTGAGCTCATCGAGGATCTACCTCCTGCGCAGCGGCCGAAGCCTTTCACTAAAAGCGGGCATGCCTTTAGGTCGCTTAATGCCGCCTGGGAGTGCCTTGACGCCCCTATTGTGGCAGAGGATTTCAGACCCCCGAGAGCCCAACATCGACGGGCGGTAGATAAGCGCATCAAGAGCCCTGCTGATGCGCATTTCTATCGCCGAAACACTCCAGAATAATTCACCGCGCAGCCTGTCCTGCGCACCTCAACCATGAGCCGAGGCAGGAGGCATTGGCCATACACCACCGCCCCCGCACGTATGGTTGGTGCCACTGCCTCCTGCGTCCGCTCACCGCCGCTTCTTACAGGCGTGCAGAGAGGTAGAGGAACAGCTATTCCTCGTGCGGACCTGGACAGGCGGTACATAAGGCAGCCTCGCTGCCCGCTCTTGCCCGCAGCTGGATAGCTTGCGCACGGTGCGTTCGAGCTTGCACGCGCAGAGCGGAAGCTATGACTTCGTCGCCCCGCACCTCCAGAGTTGCCGCTGCAACTGCCAACTCGGTGGCAGCGAAATCGGCGAAGTCAGCTGCCCCGTGCAACCTCTTGGAATCATTATTTCGCATTGCAGCAGCATATCTAGTTTTCGCTGCGGCAAAACAAAAATAGATTGCGTGCAATGTAAGCTTAAGCTCGGTGCGGTCATTCCTGAGATTGGACCCGCCGCTCCGGTGGTGCTCTGCCCGGCTCAGACGTGAGCAGCATCCTGCTGTGCATCGCCCTCATGCTCGATGACGCCCAGGAGGGCGGCGAGCACCTCCGATAATCGGCTTTGTGGCTCATCGTCGAGCAGCGGAAACGCTCTGTGCAGGATCTGCTCGATGGATCCAAAAACAGGATGACGCTGGGGACGTACTTGCGGCGGCGTCCATGAACGGTGGTTTGATAGCATCATCCCACTTGCCTGCGCCGCCGTGGCCCCTGCCTCATCTACACCCGCGCTTCGTGAGTGCCCCGATCTTACTCAGAACTGCTTACGCTGATCACACAACTCAATACGCGGGCCAAAGGGCGTGCCGCGCGCCGCCTCCGGAACCGGTGCGATCACGCGCGCGCCGCAAGTCGGGCACTGCGCCGCCAGCTGTTGATGGTGGGTGACGACCGGTACGACTTCCGGCGGCTCGATCCTTTCGGAGAGACTAACGACCTCGGCAGGAAGGTCTCCGTGCAGTTCGCCGCCGCAGCACGCGCAGCGATCTAGGCGATGCGCGATGACGGCATCGGGATCCTTGCTCATCACTCGGCTGTGGCCATCGTGGCAAGGCTTCGCCCCGCCGGGTTTGACCTGCTCGCGCCGCACCTTGCGATCCGTCGCGGGCGGCTTCGAAGACGTGCGCGAGGCCTTCTCCGGGCGCTGCATCCGCAGCAGCAACTCGATCAGCTCCTCGCGGCTCAGCCGCTCAGGATCGCTTCAGCACATCCCACGAAGGACTCAGCGAAATCCGACCCGCGCAAGGGGGGGTAATTAATTGCAGGCCGTCCCTTCGAGAACGTCGAAGGCGCCAAACAAGGTCGTTGTGCCGTAGCGGATACAGTCATTCGTCTGTGCGCCAAGATACCCATGACCGAGTAGTCGGTCGGGGTAGGTTCGCTGTAGGGCCTGTATTTAGACTTTCTATTAATCCGGGGTGCGCATACGCGGTGGGGACAATGCGCCTGACTTCATGTTGGTTAATGCGACCAGGCGAGCGGCGATCTTGAAGCGGCTTGACACTACGGCGTAGCTGCGCACGCATTCCAAGCCGCGATGCCGCTACTCCATAGTAGGCATGACGAAATCCGCGCCGGCGCGAATGCCGGTGGGCCAGCGGGTGGTGATGGTCTTGAGGCGGGTGTAGAAGCGCACGCCCTCGGGGCCGTGCATGTGGTGGTCGCCGAACAGCGAAGCCTTCCAGCCGCCGAAGGAGTGGAACGCCATCGGCACCGGGATTGGCACGTTGATGCCCACCATGCCGACCTCGATCCCGTGCGCGAACTCGCGCGCGGCATCCCCGTCGCGGGTGAAGATCGCCGTGCCGTTGCCGAACTCGTGCTCGTTGATCAGGCGCGCGGCCGTAGCGTAGTCCGGAGCCCGGGTGATCGCTAGGACGGGGCCGAAGATCTCCTCTCGGTAGATCGACATCTCCGGCGTGACCCGGTCGAACAGGGTCCCGCCGAGGAAGTAGCCGCCCTCGTAGCCCTGCAATCTCAGGCCGCGCCCGTCCACGAGGAGATCGGCCCCTTCCGCCACGCCGGCATCGATGTAGTCGCTGACCTTGTCGCGGTGGCCCCGCGTCACGAAGGGGCCCATCTCCGAATCGGGGTCGGTGCCCGGCCCAACCTTCAGCGCCCGCACCTTCGGGATGAGCTTGGCCACTAGGGCGTCGGCGGTCTTCTCGCCCACGGGCACGGCCACCGAAATCGCCATGCAGCGTTCACCCGCCGAGCCGTAGGCCGCGCCCATCAGCGCATCCACCGCCTGGTCCATGTCGGCGTCCGGCATGACGATCATGTGGTTCTTGGCGCCGCCCAGGCATTGGGCGCGTTTACCCTGAGCGGTGGCGGTGGCATAGATGTATCGGGCGATCGGGGTCGAGCCGACGAAGCTCACCGCGGAGATGTCGGGGTGGTGCAGCAGGGCGTCGACCGCCTCCTTGTCGCCGTGGACCACGCTGAACACGCCGTCGGGCAGGCCGGCCTCCTTGAGCCAGGCCGCCACCAGCAGCGCGGGCGAGGGGTCGCGCTCGGAGGGCTTCAGCACGAAGCAGTTGCCGCAGGCCAGCGCCACCGGGAACATCCACATCGGCACCATGACGGGGAAGTTGAACGGCGTGATGCCCGCAACCACGCCGAGGGGCTGGCGCAGGGAATGGCTGTCAACGCGGGTGCCGACGTTCTCGGTGACCTCGCCCTTGAGGAGCTGGGGAATGCCGGTAGCGAACTCCACCACCTCGAGCCCGCGCTGGATCTCGCCCTTGGCGTCCGAGAGTACCTTGCCGTGCTCGGCGGTGATCAGGGCGGCGAGCTCGTCGGTGCGCCCCTCGGCGATGCGCAGGAAGGCGTTGAGGATGCGGGCACGCCGCAAGGGGGGCGTCAGCGCCCAGTCGCGGGCGACCGCCTTGGCGGCGGCCACCGCGGTGTCGACGTCCGCCGCGCTGGCCAGGGCGACCCGCCCGGTCTCCTCGCCGGTGGCCGGGTTGAAGACGGGGGCGGTGCGCGGGCCGGTGCTGGCGGCAAGCCGGCCGCCGATGAAGTGAGAAATCACGGTGGGCATCGGGGATCCTAACGGACGACAGGCGAAGAAAGCTTAGGCGGCGCGGGCGATGGCGTCGCCGAGGATCGACGCCATGGTGTCGATCTGGTCACGCTCGACGATGAGCGGCGGCGACAGGGCGATGATGTCGCCGGTGACCCGAATAAGCAGGCCGCGTTCGAAGCAGTCTACGAAGACGTCATAGGCCCGTGCGCCGGGCGCACCCGGTCGCGGCGCCAGCTCGATGCCGGCGACGAGGCCGATGGTGCGGATGTCAATGACGTGCTGCGCGTTCCGCAGGTCGTGGATGGCGCCCGTCCAGTCCTCGGCTAGTTCCGCCCCGCGGGTGAGGAGGCCCTCCTGGGCGTAGATGTCGAGGGTGGCGAGGCCTGCCGCGCAAGCCACCGGGTGACCCGAATAGGTGTAGCCGTGGAACAGCTCGATCACCGCCTCGGGGCCGTACATGAGCGCATCGTGGACGCGCCGCGCGCAAAAAACTGCGCCCATCGGCAGGGTGCCGTTGGTGAGGCCCTTGGCGGTGGTGACGAGGTCTGGAACCACGCCGAAATAGTCGGTAGCGTAGGGTGTGCCGAGGCGGCCGAACCCAGTGATGACCTCGTCGAAGATCAGCAGGATTCCGTGCCGGTCACAGATCGCGCGCAGGCGTTCGAGGTAGCCCGTCGGCGGCAGCAGGACGCCAGTGGAGCCGGCCACTGGCTCGACGATGCAGGCCGCGATGGTCTCGGCCCCGTGCAGGGCGACCAGGCGCTCGAGGTCGTCGGCGAGCTCGGCTCCGTGGGCGGGCAGGCCCCTTGAGAAGGCGTTGCGCTCGGGGTCATGGGTGTGGCGCAGGTGGTCGACGCCCGGGAGCAACGGGAAGACGCGACGGTTGTTGACGAGGCCTCCCACGGAGATACCGCCGAAGCCAACGCCGTGATAGCCGCGCTCGCGCCCGATCAGTCTAGTGCGCGCGCCCTGCCCAATGGCACGCTGATAAGCGAGCGCGATCTTTAAGGCCGTGTCCACGGATTCGGAGCCGGAGCCGGTGAAGAACACCCGGTCGAGGCCGGCCTCCGGACCACCCGGCGCGATGGTGGCGAGGCGCTCAGCGAAGTCGAAGGCCGCCGGATGGCCCATTTGGAACGAGGGTGCGAAATCGAGTGTGGTGAGCTGGCGCTCGACGGCTGAGGCAATGGCCTGGCGGCCATGCCCCGCATTCACGCACCAGAGGCCGGCGGTGCCGTCGAGGACGCTGCGTCCGTCCGTGGCCGTGTAGTGCATGCCTCGGGCCGAGGCGAGCAGGCGGGGCGCCGCCTTGAACTGCCGGTTGGCCGTGAACGGCATCCAGTAGGCGTCGAGCCCGGGGGCATTGGCGGCGTGGTGATGATCCATGGCGATCCTCCCGTGGGGACGTCTACGGACCCGGAGAAAGCGCCGATTGCGCGGAACGAACAAGTCCTTTTCTTTCCCGCGCGATCTCCTTGAAAAGACGGGGCCGCCGGGAGCAATGTCGGTGAATCCTGAACATCCCTAACAGGGCGCTCCGCCCGAGGGGCGACCCCAAGGGTTTCGATGAGCATCGATCTCGGCGCGCGGCTGCGCACCATCCGCACCCTGCACGGCCTGTCGCAGAGGGCGCTCGCCAAGCGCACCGGCGTGCCGAACTCGACGATCTCGCTCATCGAATCGAACGGTGTGAACCCGTCTGTCGGTGCCCTGAAGCGCATCCTCGACGGCATTCCCATCGGCCTGTCCGAGTTTTTCGCCATGGAGGCGGAGTCCCCGCGCAAGGCGTTCTACCAGGCCGACGAACTTACGGAGATCGGCAAGGGATCGATCTCCTACCGGCAGGTGGGCGACAACCTGTTCGGGCGCGGCCTGCAACTCCTGAAGGAGCGCTACGAGCCCGGCGCCGATACCGGCCGGGTGCCCCTGGTCCACGAGGGCGAGGAGGGCGGCATCGTCCTATCGGGCCGTCTGGAGGTGACGGTGGATGCCGAACGCCGCATCCTTGGGCCCGGCGACGCCTATTTCTTCGAGAGCCGCCGCCCGCACCGTTTCCGCTGCGTCGGCCCAGTGGCCTGCGAGGTGGTCAGCGCCTGCACCCCGCCGACCTTCTAAGGCAGGTCCCTCGCGCGTCGGCCTCCGTGCATCACGATGCTGGCCTCCTGGGGTCTATCTGGTATACCACGTTGAGACGCAGGCTCGGGAGCGCCGCATGACCATTCTCTTCAGCCATGATGCCGCCCTCGGACACCGGACGCCGCACGGGCATCCGGAACGACCGGAGCGGATGCAGGCGGTCAAGGAAGCACTGGGAACGGAGGTCTTCGCGGCCCTCGACCGCCGGGCCCCGGAGCCCGCCAGCCTGGAGACCGTGGCGCTGGCACATCCTGAGGAGTGGGTGCGGGCGATGGTGGCGGCGGCACCCACTGAGGGCTTGGTCCACGTAGATTCCGATACGGTGCTGTCACCCGGCACCATCGACTGCGTGCTGCGCGGTGTCGGTGCCGCGGTCCAAGGAGTCGAAGCTGTGATGACGGGGCAGGCCCGGAACGCCTTCTCCGCCATGCGGCCGCCCGGGCACCATGCCGAACGGACCCGTGCTATGGGCTTCTGTCTGTTCAATAACGCGGCGGTGGCCGCCCGCCATGCCCGGACGGTTCATGGCGTCGACCGCGTTGCCATCGTCGATTGGGACGTGCACCACGGCAACGGCAGCCAGGACATCTTCTGGGCCGATCCCTCGGTGCTGTTCTGCTCCACTCACCAGATGCCGCTCTATCCTGGCACCGGCGCAGTCTCGGAATCCGGTGATCACGACACAATCGTCAATGCGCCCCTGAAGCCCGGCGCCGATGGAGAGCGCTTTCGCGAAGCATTTACTGCGCGCATCCTGCCGCGCCTGAGGGATTTCCGGCCCGACCTGATTATCATCTCGGCAGGCTTCGATGCCCATTGGCGCGATCCCTTGGCTAACCTGATGCTGGAGGCGGAGGACTTCGCCTGGGCCACTCGCCAGGTGATGGAGATCGCGGCGCAGACCTGCGACGGGCGCATCGTCTCGCTGCTTGAGGGAGGCTACGACCTGAAGGGCCTCGCTGAGTCCACTGCGGCGCACGTCGCCGTGCTCATGGAGGCGTGAAGCGAAAAGCCCTTGTCTGCGTCCAGCCCGGTCTTTCCACCGGGCATGCGTACCCCACCTATGTGACAATGCTGAACGATCGCCGCCTCGCGCGCCTAACTGTCCGTGCCCCTCGGAACTCCCACGGGCGCCCGGGCCAAAACCGGTCCGGATTTTGCAAGATCGTCAGCTGGAATCTCCTGCGGCGGGTCGGCGCGAATGTCGCCAGCATTGCGACGCTGATCGAGCGCGAGCGGCCCGACCTCGTGCTGATGCAGGAGGCGACCAAAGATATCGAGGCTCTGCAAGCGAAGGTCGGCGGCCACTACGCCTGGGCACAGATGCCTGGACGCATACACGGCCTCGCGGTCTGGAGCCAGACGCCCTTCACGACGCCCCCGAAGGCGATCGAGCTTCCCGCGGGCGCAATGTTTGACCGAGTGAGCCAGGTGATCGATCTCGGCGAATTCGGCGTCGCCAACGTCCACCTCTCGCACGGGCAGATGCTCAATCGGCGGCAGTTACGCTGCATCGAGCAGAGCCTGCCGGACCGGGCCGCCGTCATCGGCGACTACAACCTCGTGGGACCAACCCTTCTGCCGGGGTTCCGCGACGTGGGCCCGCGCCTGCCGACCCACGCAATGGCGCGGGTGTTGCCCCTGCGGCTCGACCGCTGCCTCGTGCGCGGGCTGACTTGCCACGGCCGCAGCGTGCTGCCGCGCGGCGCCTCGGATCACCGGCCGATCATCGTACACCTGGCTCCCACCCACGAAACCATCCTGAAGGACACGGCGGGGCTGGAGCTCATCAAAGGTATGGCAGGAGTAATCGGACGCCTGCGTCGCGTAGCCGGAGGGGGAGACCGCGCTGGGACAAATATTCGTGCGTCAGCCGGACGCTCATCTTCTCCTCCATGAACGCGTCGAGGTGTCGGGCAAGCCCAGAATCATAGACCTCTACGTTCAACTCGAAATTCAGGCGAAAGCTGCGAGTGTCCCAATTGGCGCTGCCGATGAAGCACCAGGCATCGTCGATCACGAGGAGCTTGGCGTGGTCGAAAGGTGGGTCGTCGAGCCAGATCCGGACGTCGCTGCGTAGAAGCGGGTCCACATGGGCCCGGGTTGCCCAGTCGACCACGGCGTGGTCGCTCTCCATCGGAATGATGACGTCCACTGTCAGGCCGCGCAGGGCCGCCAGCGACAGAGCGCTCACCAGCACCTCGCTCGGCAGGAAGTAAGGTGTCATCAGGCGGATGCTGGTCCGGGCGCAAGTGATCGCCTCGAGCACTACGAGCTCGATCTTACGCAGATCCGCATCCGGACCGGAGGAGACGGTGCGGGCCTGTGTCTCGCCGCGAGGGGCAAGGGGCGGAAACCAGGCTGGACCTTCCAACTCTTGGTCCATGACGAAGGCCCAGTCGCTGGCGAAGGCCGCTGTAAGCTGGGTCACGACCGGTCCCTCGATGCGGAAATGCACGTCGCGCACCGGCTCCGACGGATGGGTCGCCACTCGATTCTCATCGGCGATGTTGATGCCGCCCGTGAAGGCGAGCGTTCCGTCAATGATCAGCAGCTTCTTGTGGGTGCGTAGATTCAAAAACGGCATCCGCCACGGCAGGACCGAGTGCATGAAGCGGCCGACCGGCACGCCACGGCGCCGCAGGCCGCCATACACCGAGGCGAAGAAGTAGCCGCTGCCGATGCCGTCCACGAGGACTCGGACGGCGACGCCGCGGAGATGGGCCGCCTCCAGCGCGTCAAGGAAGGCGCATCCGATCTCATCCTTGCGGAAGATGTAGCTCGACAGGGCAATTGAGTGCCGGGCCTTGCCGATGGCCTCCAGCATCGCAGGATAGACTGCATCGCCGTTCCGCAGAGGCGCGATCCGATTGCCCGCTTGAAGGGGAAGGGCTGTGATGCGTCGGACCGCTTGGTCCAGGGGCTGGAACCGCTCCGGCAGGACGGGCGCGGGCGCCTCGTTCTCCTCGCGCTGCGGGCTCGCCTGGGACGGCTTGATGCGAAGTTTCTGCGCTCGACGGGTAACCCGGTTTACGCCGAATAGGGCGTAGAGCGAGCTTCCAAATAGGGGTGCCAGCCAGACTAAGCCGATCCAGCCGATAGCCGCCCCGACCTCGCGCTTGCGCAGGAGGACGTGGATGCTGACGAGGCCTGAAAGAGTCGCGCCGAGAGCCCAGAAGACTTCGGTTCGGATCGACGTCAGAGCGCTGATCCACGAAAGCAATGCCTGTTCCAACGTCGCTACCGTTCCGCGATTTACCCGGGGCATACATGAAAAGTTGATCGAAGCAACAAGTTTAAAAAATCGATGTAGATCGCGAGAGCTGTGTGCATGTGCTGACCCGCCAACGCGAAAAGCTCGGCATAATTCGGGAGCGATCCGGGCCGATCAAGATCATACACGAAACATGCTTGATTTGATTGAGACAGGGCATGCAAGTCAATCTATAGATCGCTATGATTTACCAATATATTTTAGATTGTCCACCTTAGGCTTTTTATACATCAGTGAGTCATGAAACGCAAAATAGATTGTCTTTGCAGATTCGAACAAAGAGCGCGGCTTGCTGGTCGCCGTATAGACATCTCAGCTGCGCGAAGGAGGGTTTTAGGCGAGCATAGATAGGTGGTCGCTGATCCTGCTGTTCCCGGCGAAGCGGGCGAATAGTGCGAGGCTGACGTCCACCATCCACTGCGTTTTCGAGACCACGATGGGTAATTACTCAGGCCCGTAATGGCAGAGTTTAGGCGCTGACGGTCTTGAGGATGGTGCCGAACGGGCTGGCGCCGGTGAGGCGCGCGGTATCGACGACGGTGCGGATATCGGCCTCGCCCTCAGCAGCCCACATTGCGCGGTAGCCGTTGGTCATCTTCCGCTGGATCACGGCCGGGCGCAGCAGCCGCTCAGAGCCGTTATTGGTCGGCTCGACCGAACCGGGATGGGCGAGGAACACCAAGAGCTGATCGCGAGCCCGTCTGATCTTGGCCTGGAGGGCTCGG
>Ga0160429_1001625_pt1 | contig 12353 bp, 12 predicted proteins | sample SolpanmetagenomR_FD_108199 | JGI IMG/M metagenome (GOLD analysis project Ga0160429, IMG submission 108199) | Solar panel surface microbial communities from Lawrence Berkeley National Laboratory, California, USA - R | ecosystem: Engineered > Built environment > Solar panel > Unclassified ... | reverse complement strand
TCCTCGGCCGCCTCGCTTTGCGTGAAGCCGCCGAAATAGAGCAGGTCGATAATCTGGCGCTGTTCGGGCACGAGCTTGCGGGTTATTTCCTGCAAGCCAACGTGCTCAGGGCGAAAGGTGTCCGGGGCGGCCTGGCGCTGGGCGGCCGGGCTATCGTCGAGGCCCTGGGTGCGAGAACCTACGCGGTGCTGGCGCGAGCGGATTTTATCGATGGCTAAATTTCGGCTGATGTTGACCACCCACGTAAAGAGCCGGCCCCGCGTGGTATCGTAGCTCGACATGGAGTGCCAGATTTTGACCAGCGCCTCCTGCAAGACGTCTTCGGCCTCTTCCTCATCCTTCACGATGCGGTTGATGACACCGTAGAGCGCCGCGGAGTAGCGGTCGTAAAACTCGGTCATGGCCGACTGGTCGCGGTCGCGCAGGCGGCCCACCAGTGCCGTTTCGGCGGCAGTTGGGGTAGAAATGAGGGATAGGTCGGACACGAGTAGATAAGCAACCACGCCCCGCAAATAGCTGTAGCTACTCGTGGGTGCAGCCTGCGTTTGGGATACAGTACATTACCACCCGCAGTACGCAGAAAACGCGGCGCAGGGTTGCGGCCCGCAACCCACCGGGCCGAAAGCCGGTTCTAATCCAAGCAGCTGGCTGGCCCACCCGGGGCCCGCCCTACCCCCCTTGCCATGGCCATCGAATCCATCAATCCCTACACGGGCCAGCGGCTGCGCCGCTTTACGGCCTTTACCTGGCCCAAGACCGAGCGCATCCTGGCGCAGGCCCACCACACGGCAGCGGCGTGGCGCACCACGTCGTTTGGCGAGCGGGCAGGCGTGCTGCGCCAAGCGGCCGTGCTGCTGCGCGAGCGCCAAGAGGAGCTGGCCCAGCTCATGGCCGTAGAGATGGGCAAGCCCCTGCGCGACGGCCGCGCCGAAGCCCAGAAATGCGCCTCCTGCTGCGACTACTACGCCGACCACGCCGAGGGCTTTTTGGCCGATGAGGTGGTGAAAACCGACGCTGGCCGCAGCTTCATCAGCCACGCGCCGCTGGGCGTGGTGCTGGCCGTGATGCCCTGGAATTTTCCGCTGTGGCAGGTGGTACGCTTTGCCGCGCCGGCCCTAATGGCAGGCAATGTGGGCCTGCTCAAGCACGCGCCCAACGTGCCGCAGTGCGCATTGGCGCTCGAAAAGCTGTTTCACGACGCGGGCCTACCCCCCGCCGCGTTTCGCACATTGCTCATCGAAACCGAACTGGTGGGCCAGCTCATTGCCGACGACCGGGTGCGGGCCCTCACCCTCACGGGCTCGGAGCGGGCGGGCATGGCCGTGGCCGAAGCCGCCGGCCGCGCCCTCAAGAAAACGGTACTGGAGTTGGGCGGCTCCGACCCGTTCATTGTGCTGGCCGACGCCGACCTGCCACTGGCTGCCCGCACCGCCGCCCAGGCACGTATGCTGAATGCGGGCCAGAGCTGCATTGCGGCCAAGCGCTTTATTGTGGAAAAATCGGTGCAGGCCGAGTTTGTGAAGCTTTTGAAAGGCCACTTGGCGCAGCTGCGCTACGGCGACCCGCTGGCCGACACCACCGACTACGGCCCACTGGCCCGCCCCGACCTGGCCGATGCCCTGAGCCAGCAAGTGGCCGACTCGGTGGCGCAGGGCGCGCGGGTGGCGCTGGCCGGCGGGCAGCCACAGCCCGGCAGCACGCAGTTCGACCCCGTTATTCTGACGAATGTGAAGAAGGGGCAGCGCGCTTACCGCGAGGAGTTTTTTGGGCCGGTGGCGCTCGTGCTCACTGCCCGCGATGCGGCCCACGCGGTAGAGCTGGCCAACGACTCGCCGTTTGGCCTGGGCGCGGCTGTGTGGACGCGCGACGTGGCCCAGGGCGAGGCCCTGGGCCGCACCCTCGACTGCGGCGCCGTATTCGTGAATGGCATGGTGAAGTCGATGCCCGAGCTGCCCTTTGGCGGGGTCAAAAACTCGGGCTACGGCCGCGAGCTTTCCTACCTGGGCATCCGCGAGTTTATGAACCAGAAATCGGTTTGGATTGCCAAGCCCGCGCAGCCGGCCCCCACGCCCACCGAGTAGCCCCGGCGGGCGGCCGCGCTCAGCAGTAGCCGGCGGCCCGGTACACTGCGTAGCCGGCCAGCTCGTGCAGCAGCAGGCTCCAGCAAGTGAGGGCGTCGGGGTCGGGCAGCAGCCAGTAGGCGGGCGCCCAGCTGCGGTCGGTGCTGCGGAAATCGGCCGGAAACGGCTGCGGATGCAGCCCCACCCGGGCAAAGCAGCCCAGCGCCCGCCGCTCGTGAAACGCCGACGTGATGAGCACCAACGACCGCACCTCGGGGTGTTGGCGCAGCAGCTCCCGCGTAAAGCGCGCGTTCTCGCGTGTGTTGCGGCTGCGGTCTTCTACCCAAATGGCCGAGTCGGGCACGCCGGCCAGGCGCAGCAGCGTGCGCAGGCCGGCAGCCTCGGTAGTAGCCGGGGGCAGCACCGCACTCGAGCCGCCCGAGATGATAATGTGCCGCACACGCCCGGCCCGGTACAGCCACAGGGCATTGGTAAAGCGGTCGGCCCCGCGGCCCAGGTACACCCGGTCGTGGGGCGACTTATCGCCCCGGGCAATGCCCGTGAGCAAAACTACCACATCGGCGGGGGGTAGGGCAGCCAGGGTCACGGGCGGCGCCTCCCAGGCCAGCAGTGCCTCATTTACGAGTGCATTGCTGGTGCCCACCACTGCCAGCACCACCAGCGCCCCCAGGCAAAGGCGCCGCTGCCGGCTGCCGGGCCGGGCCAGCCCCGCGGCCAGCGCCAACGCGGCCAGCCACACAGTAGGCAGCAGGATAAAATCGAGCAGCTTGGAGAGTAGAAAGAACAAAAGGTCGGGGGTTTTGAGCGCGGCTGCTTGCGGGTAGCGGCCGCTGCCTAGGAGGGTTAAGAGGCTATCGGCACATCAAGCAGCCCCAGGCGAAGTATGAATGTGGCTCCTAAAAAACTATAATCGGTTGTATTTACGAGCATAGTGCTCGTAAATACAACCGATTATATAGCATCAATGGGCAGCTTTGCAAGCGGCTAGCTAGCCCTACCCCCTAGCGGGTGGGCATAAAATGCCGCAAGCGTTCAAGCTGGGCCACTACCTGCGATTCTTCGGTGAGGGCGTCGCATTCGAGCAGGCGGCCCTGGCAGAAGCTCACGAAGAAGGGCGCCGCTTTTTGATCCATCATTTTCTTGGCCACCGGGTTTTGGTCGGTGTCGAGGCGCACGAAGAGGATGCCGACATTTTCGGGGTCGTCCACAAATTTGACAAACGGAGGGCTCAGCGATTCGCAGATGCTGCAATCGGGTGAAGTAAACTTGGCGAACACCTTGAGGTGCTCGTGGGTGAGGCGGCGCAGGTGGTCGTCGTCGGTGTCTATGACGCGCTGGCGGGCATCTTCATTCATACGTGGGAATTCAAATAAGCTACTCGCAGAAAAAACGAGTAGCGCCTAAACTCTGGGGTGCGCCCAAAGGTTCGGGTTTCAGCGCCGCAGCATCAGCTGGCGAATGTACTTGACCGGGGCGCTGCCGTAACTCAGAAACTGCTCGTTGAAGTTCTTGAGGTCGAATTTACTACCCTTCTGTTTTTGCAGCTCGGCGCGCAGGGCTACTATTTCGGTGTAGCCCGTGAAGTACGAGCTGAGCTGCACCTGGCTGAGGGTGGCGCGGTGCCACTTGTTGCGCGCCTCCGCCTCTTCCTGAAAGCCCGCGCTGGTGAGCAGCTTCACCACGTCGGCCTCGCTGGCGTTTTGGGTCTGGATGAGGTTATCGACCACCGCATTGAGGGTCGAGCGCATGTTCCACTTATCCCACAGCAGCCAGATTTCGTCCGAGTTCTCGCCGTAGCCACTTTCCAGCATCATACGTTCGGCATACACGGCCCAGCCCTCAATCATGGCCCCGTTGCTAAAAATACTCTTCACCAGCGAGGGCGAGCGGTTGGCGTACACGAGCTGCGTGTAGTGCCCCGGAATGGCCTCGTGGATGTTGAGAATCTGCAAGGTATAGTCGTTGTACTCGCGCAGGTAGCTTTCGGCCTGGGCGGCCGTCCAGGAGGGGGGTAGGGGCTCCACGTTGTAATACGTGTTGGCCTTGGTGTCGTAGGGGCCGGGGGCGCTCACGCTGGCGCCGGCGCCGCTGCCGCGCATGTACAGCGGCGTTTCGCGCACCACCAGCGGCTTGCTGGGGTCTTGGGTCAGCAGCCGGTGGTCGTTTACAAATTTGATGAGGGTCGGGATTTGGCGCTTCACCGCGTCCACAAAGCCATCGCGAGGGGCGTGTTTCAGCGTCAGCTTGTCAATAACCTGGCGAATGAGCACCAGCGTATCCTTGGGCATGGGCTGGCCGGCGCAGTACTTCGGAAAGAGCCGCACTGCGCGCCGGCCCATGTCGTGCAGCAGGTCGGCTTTGTGCTTTTGAGCGAGCTGTAACACCTCATCGGCCGAGTAGCGCGACTGGATATCCAGGGCAAACTTGCGCGCGAACAACGCCTTACCGATGCGAAACGACCGAAAATCCGTGCCTTTCAGTACGTCATTCTTCAGAAAGCCGAGGTAGCCCTGAATGGCTGTTTGCGCCCCCGCAATGCGCTGGCTTAGCAACTGCTTTTCGGCCGCGCTCAGCCCCGATTTGCGCACCGAGTCGGCCAGCGCGGGCCCGAATACGGCCAGGCCGCCCTCATTCTGGGCCACGCCCAGCTCGGCGTGTTCGCGCGTTGGCCTCGTGATGTTGGCCTTGGCCGCAGCGTAGTAGGCGCCAGCCTGGGCCAGCTTATCGGAGATGTTGCGCAGGCGGCGGTCGAGGGGGTAGTGGCGGCCGGTGAGCAAGTCGCCCACGCTAGCACCCAGGTTATAGCTGGCGGGGTTCCACTGCCAGGGCTGAAGTGTATCGGCGTACCAGCGCTCCGAGCGTAGCTCGTTGGTGAGCAGGCGCAGGTCAATCTGGTTGTTGGGCGAAAGGCTATCGGGCGTAAAGCCAGCTAGCGCGCCCAGGTTTTGGGCCACGAAAGCGGCATCGCTGCGGCGCTGCGCGGCGCTGGGCATCACCAGCAGCGAGTCGTATTTATGAAAGCCCTGCGACGACGCATAGTCAGGGTTTTGCTTCCACAAGTCCAGAATAAACTGGTTTTTGAAGCGGTCGAAGCGCGCATCGGCGGGGGTAGCGGTCGTTGGGTCGGCGCTAGTTTTGGTGGGGTTGCTGGTTCAGGCGGGGAAGGCCAGCGCCAGCAGCGGCAGGTAGCGGAGTTTCGTAGGCGGATGGGTGAATTGCTTCAAAGGAACGGAACAGGGAAGAAAGTCGCGGTAGCCGCCGCTGCTTGGGTGGCGCAGTGGCGGCTACCGCGACTTTTGCTCGGCGCGGCAACGACGCTAACGTGGCAGGCTCCCCAGCCGGAGGGCGGCGCGGCTTTACTTTCGCGGCATGCAAGTATCCGCTGCTTTTCTCGTCGCCACGCTCCTGTTTGCCTGCTCGGCGCCCACCACCGAAACCGCCCGGGCCGATGCCCCTACCCAGGCCCCAATCGGCACGTTTCCCGAAACCTTCGAAACGGGCAGCAAGGGCAGCTACGAAACCGCCGACGCGGCCCTGGTTACCGGCCCCTGGCTGTTTACCAACGCCCTGATTGGCAGCACCGAGCAAGACCATAAAGCGGGCGGGCACGCCGCCCGCCTGCGCGCCGGGGGCCGGCTCACCATGCAGTTTGACGCGCCGGCCGGGATTCGCAAAATCAGCATTCTGGCGGCGGCCTATGGCCAAGACGGCCCCAGCACCTGGGAGCTGTGGGTGAGCCGCGACCACGGCCGCACCTGGCAGCGCAATGGCCAGGCCCAAACTACCAGCGGCCCCGCGTTGCGCCCGGCTTTGTTTATGGGCCTCGCCACCGAGCCACTGCGCCTGGAAATTCGCAAAACCGATGCGGGTAAAAACCGGCTGAACCTCGACGACATTCGCCTCGAAACGGCCGGCGGCCCCGTGGCCACCGTGCCGGCCAGCCGCCCTACCCCCCCAGCCCCGACCGACGATTACTTCAAGAACCGCAACGCGCCGGCTACTACTTCCCCTACCCCGCGCCCGGCCCCTGGCACCAGCCAGACGCCCGCCGCCACGCTGGTAGCCGACAACGATAACCTGCTGCTAGGCAACCCCAGCGGCGCGACGTCGGACCCCAACAACCCTACCAACTACCTGCTTATTCGGTCCCAGTTTGCGACCGGCTACAATGCCCAGCGCGGCATTCCTAGCTGGACGAGCTGGCACGTGGGGCGTACGGATATCACCAAGAATTTTCCGCGCCAGAACGATTTCCGGGCCGACCCCGGCCTACCCCGGCAGTTTTACCAAGTAACGCCACAGAGCTACGCCGGCTCGGGCTTCGACAAGGGCCACAACTGCCCCAGCGGCGACCGCACCGCCGCCCTAGACGATAATTCGGCCACTTTCTTGATGAGCAATATGGTGCCCCAGGCGCCCCAAAACAACCAGCAAACCTGGGCGCACCTCGAAGAATACACCCGCGACCAGGTCGAAAACGGCCAGGAGGCCTACGTGCTAATGGGCAGCTACGGCCGCGGCGGCACAGGCAAAAACGGCCCCGCCCAAACCCTCGACCAAGGCCGCGTGACGGTGCCTGCCCACATCTGGAAAGTAATTGTGTTTCTGCCCGAAGGCAACAACGACTTGCAGCGCATTGCCAGCGGCCTGGCCCGCGTGGTGGCCATCGACACGCCCAACGACAACAGCATCAGCCCGCAGTGGAACCAGTACCTGACTTCGGTGGATGCCATCGAGGCGGCCTCGGGCCTCGATATTCTCAGCACCCTACCCCCCGTTATTCAGGCAAATTTGCAAAAAGTAGTGGACAGCGGCCGGGCACCGGAGCGGCGGTAAGCACTTGTCGTTACAAGTACCTGCGCAGTAATAATTAACGGTATTTTCTCCTGCCAAGCTTGCGCCTATGTACCGCATTTTGACCTACATTATTGCACTAGTCTGGCTGGTTAATGGCCTACTATGCAAAGCATTGGATTTAGTGCCGCGCCACGCGGCTATCGTAGCGCGCATTCTGGGGCCAGCCTATGCAGGGCCGCTTACGCGGCTTATCGGGCTAGCCGAAATTGGGATGGCGTTGTGGCTGCTGAGCGGTATTTGGCGGCGCTGGTGCGTGCTGGCGCAGATACTTTTGATTGCTAGCATGAACGCGCTGGAGTTTTGGCTGGCGCCCGACCTACTGCTCTGGGGCCGCGCCAATGCTGTATTTGCCGGCCTATTCATGCTGTTGCTGTATTACTACGAGTTCGTGCTTTCTCGCCCTACCCCCTCTCCCGCGCCCTAATGCTGTCTTGGCTAAAAACCCATCCGTTTGCGGTTGAGGCGTTTTTTGAGCGTTCGCTGGTGCTCACGTTTGCCGCCCCGGCCGCCGAGGTGCAGGCGCTGCTGCCCGCGCCGCTGGTGGCCGATACGTGGCAGGATAAGTGGGGATTTCTGGCCGTGGCGCTGGTGCAAACCCGCGCGCTGCGGCCTCAGGGCTTTCCCGCCTGGCTGGGTCAGGATTTTTGCTTGGTGGGCTACCGGGCCTTTGTGCGCTATACTACGCCGGCCGGCAAACGCCTGCGCGGGCTCTACATTCTGCGCTCCGAAACCGACCGCTGGCGCATGGCGCTGCTCGGCAACGTTTTTACGCACTACGGCTACGCTACCATTGACCTATGCTTAGCCGACGCAAACGGCAGCCTCTCAGCCACGTCAGCTCGCGGCGATTTTGACCTGCGCGTGGCGCTGCCTACGCCCGACTTGGTGGCGTTGCCGGCCGATTCGCCCTTTACTACTTGGGGCGAGGCGCGGCGCTTTGCCGGCCCTTTACCCTTCACGTTCGCAGTAGAAGGTGCTCAACGGCGCGTGGTAATTGTGGAAGGCATGCGTGAGCACTGGCAGCCGCAGCCGGTAGCTGTGGCACAGGCACACGTGGGCTTTCTAAAACAACTACCCCTTAGCCAGTTAGTACTCTCGAATGCCTTTGTAGTGCGCGACATCCCTTACCACTGGAAAAAAGGCCGCACCGACGTATGGCACCCGTAAGAAAGCCGCTGCAAGGCCTGCGCAACATCGTGCGGTTCAATTGGCACTTTTACGCCTTGGCGCTGGCGGCCGGGCTACTGCTGGGCTTGGGAGCAGCACTAGCCCCGGCACCTTTCGGCCGCTATGCGGGGGTAGGGCTCGGCTTGGTACTGGCGCCGGTGGTAGTGTCGCTGGTCATTTCAACCTACGTGTACGATGGTGCTAGCCTCTACCAGCTAAGTTGGCTGCCAGCGGGTGTGGTGCCAGAGGCCGGCAACACCTTACTCACCGTGAGCGCGGGCTTCGACGAAATTAGCCCGGTGCTGCGGCAGCGCTACCCGGAGGGGAAGCTGCTGGCCATCGATTTTTACGACCCGGCGCGTCACACGGAGGTTTCTATCCGGCGGGCCCGGCAAGCCTACCCGCCCCCGGCCGGCACGCTACCCGCCAGCACCCAGGCCCTACCCCTACCCGACCACGTGGCCGACGCAACCCTGGCCTTTCTGGCAGCGCACGAGATACGCGACGCGGCCGAGCGCGCCACGTTTTTCAGGGAAATTAAGCGCGTGACGCGGCCCGGTGGTCCCATCGTGGTGGTCGAGCATTTGCGCGATACAGCTAATTTCCTGGCTTACACCATCGGTTTTTTTCATTTTCACTCGCGGCGCGCTTGGCTAGCTACTTTTCGAGCGGCAGAGCTGGACGTAGTGCAGGAAATTAAAATCACTCCGTTCATCTCCGCTTTTATTTTGCGTCGCGATGCAGCTTCAACTTGAGTTTATTGGCGCTTTGCTGGTGGTGCTAGCGCTGCTGCACGCGGGTTTTGCCTGGTATTTCGACTGGCGCCGCGAGTTTGCCGTGGTCAGCCTCATCAACCGGCAGATGATGTACGTGCACACGTTTTTCATTGCCCTAGCCGTGCTGTTAATGGGCCTGCTATGTCTCACCTCAGCCGCCGAGCTAATGGGCACGCCGCTGGGCCGTCGGGTGGCGCTGGGCCTGGGTTTGTTTTGGCTCGCGCGGCTGTTGATTCAGTTTTTCGGCTACTCGGCTACCCTGTGGCGCGGCAAGCGCTTCGAAACAATTGTGCACGTTGTATTCTCGCTGCTGTGGGCCTACGTGAGCGGCATTTTTCTGGTAGTAAGTTGGGGGTAGGCACTTTTTATTTCTAACCTCTGCCTTTTTCTACGGTAGCATTGCCAACGGCCGGGCGCGCTAGCCCTTGCCTGCGGCGGGCTGGCCGGCCAAAAAGCGTTGCACGGCTTGCACGTGGGGCGCGCTGGCCTCGTCGTTTGAGAATACCAGCATCGAGCCCATGTGGTCGCCCTCGATGGGGAGTACCTCGCGGCGCTGCCGGCGGCGGGCCGCCCCCGCCACGGCCTGCGAGTCGGCCAGGGTCGTGACCTTATCCTCGGTGCCGGCAATAAACAGCCACGGGCACTTGACGCGGGGCGCTACCTGGCCATAGGCCGCGGCGGTGGCGGGCAGCAGCACGGGGCGCTCGGGGCGTGTGCGCTGGTAGTAGGCGGCTATGTTTTGCGGGCTGGCTATGTAGCCTACGGTTAGCAAAAAATCGCAGCGGGTGGTGGCGGCCGCCTCCGAGGCCGCGATGGTGCCCATCGAGAAGCCTAGCACACCCACGTGCTGGCGCGGAGCCCGGCGCCGAGCCTCCGCCAGGGCCGTGCGCAGGTCGGTCGTAAACTCGGGATAGTAGAGGTAGTCTTGGTTGATAGCGAAGGCATCGCTGTGGCCAAAGCCGCGGTAGTCGAACAGCAGCACCTGGTAGCCCGCCGCTGCCAGCGCCGCCGCCGGGAAGATGAGCGACGCCATATTGCCCGAGTCGCCGCCGGCCATTACTATCGTGGTATTCTGAGCGGGGGCGCCGGCCTGCGGGGCTATCAGCCAGGCCGTCAGGTGCACGTGGTCGGGCGTAGTTAGGGTTAGGTCCTGGTATTTCAGCCCCAGCGTATCGGGCTTGGCCCAATAAGTAGCCACGGGCTTGAGGGCCCAGGCCGAAGCAGTTTGCAGGAGTAACAGCAGGCAGAGCAGCGGGAAACGAGCCATTGTATTGGGTAAAAATCGAAGAGCCCCCGCAGCGTGCAGGGGCTCTTCGATAGACCGCAGGCTAGGCCAGCGGGTTGCACCCGGCGCAGCTCACTTCACACGGGCGCTCACTACTGTAAAAGCAGGGTAGCTCAGCCCCATTGCCGTGCAAACGAACATTTTTTCTTCGGTGGTGGGGCGGCGAATGCGGAGCAGCAGCGTCTGGTTTTGGCGCTGCCAGAGCGCCGTATCCAGCTTTAGGGCAAGGTAGATGCTGCTACTGCTGGTGGTAGTGCCCACCAACTCAGCCACCTTAGCGGGGTCTAGCACCAGCACCTGGGCTTTGCCGCAGTCGCGGTTGCGGCCCTGAGTTTGCACCTCCACTTCGTCGGTAGCGGGGTCGTGCTTTGCGCAGCCAGCAGCCAGCAAGAGCAGCAGAGCAATTTTTTTCATAGTTCAGGAAAGCGTGGTGGGATACTAGCTGGATGCCTTGCATGGCCCAAACGTTGCACGCTACTTTCCGAAGCGTACGCCAAAAAAGTCGCCCTTATTCCAGGTGGGCCGCCCTACCCCCTGCGCCACCTGGTAGCCAATAAGAAAATTGAGCCGCGCGTACTGCGCGCCAGCCGCCCAGTCGAAGGTGCCGCCCGCAAAGTTGTCTTGCGGCTTGTGGTAGGTGAGGGCGCGCCACTGCTGCACCGTGGCGCTGAGGTTGTTTTGGCCATCGGCCGTGCGGTTACCATACTTGATGTGCAGCGCCGGCACGCCCTGCACCACAAAGCTGTACTGGTCGCTGCGAATAAAGCGGTTCTGGGTGGGCTCGGGGTCGGGCTCGATAGTGAGCTGGAGGTAATCGGCGGCCATTTTCACTTCTTTCAGCAACGACGAATGGTCGGCCCCGAGCGGCACCACGGCCAGCAGCGGTGCAATAGTGGTGGGCATGTCGGTATTGATGTCGGCCACCAGCGCGCCCTTGGGCACCGTCGGGAATTTTGCAAAGTAGGCCGAGCCGAGCAGGCCCATTTCCTCGCCCGTCACCAGCACAAAGAGCACCGAGCGCTTGGGCTTTACCCGCAAACTGCCGTAGAGCTTACTGATTTCGAGCACGCTGGCCACGCCAGTTGCATTGTCGTGCGCGCCGTTGTATATCGAGTCGCCGTTGATGGCCGCCCCTACCCCCAGGTGGTCGAGGTGGGCGCTGTGCACCACGTACTCGCTTTTGAGTTTAGGGTCCGAGCCGGTGATTTTGCCTACCACGTTGTAGCTGTCCACATCCTGGTAGCGGCTGCGGTAGCGGGCGCTCAGGCGGCCGGTCAGCGCCTGCGACGCGGCCCTACCCCCCCGCAGCGCGCCCAGCGCCTGGGCCGTGTCAGCCCCCGCGCCGGCAAACAGCCGCTGCAACGTAGCCGCGTTGATGCTGCCCACCAGCTGCGCCGAGCCGGGCGCGTAGCTGCGCGATACCCCCACCTGGCCAGTGGGCTGTAGCGCGCTCACTAACCCCTTTGGGAAGTCCGGTAATTTGGCATCGGCATGGGCGGCGGCTAGCAGCACACCCACGGCCCCGCGGCGCGCGGCGGTTTCGAGCACCGTGCGCAGGTCGGCAAAGTACTGCCGCTCATTATCGGCAAAGTGGCGCGGCGCCTGGCGGCTGACCACCACTACTTTGCCATGTACATCGAGGCCGGCGTAGTCGTCGTACTTCAGCTCGGGCGCCGAGATGCCGAAGCCAGCAAACACCAGCGGCGCATCGGCCACGGCCACCGTGGCCTGGCCGGGGTTGGGGTAAAAGGTGATGGCGGGCCCTACAGCCAGCGGCTGGGCTGCGCCGCTGGCGGGCTGGTAGCTGGCCGTAGCGCCCGCCTCCACAAAGGCGCGGCGTAGGCGCACGGCCTGGGTGTAGGTGCCTTTGTCGCCGGCCGGCTGCACACCGTTTTTCTTGAATTGGGCCGTCACGTAGTCCACGGCCAGCTGGAAGCCGGGCGTGCCAGGCAGGCGGCCGCGCAGGCGGTCGTCGGCCAGGTAGCGCACGTGCGCTTCGAGGGCGGCGGGCTGCACGGTAGGCAGGGCCGCCACGGCGGCGGGGTCTAGGCTCTGGGCCAGGCTACCGTGGGCCGCGAGCAGGCCAGCAACTACCCCATACTTACTTGAAAAGCGCATAGTGCTTGTTAATTAAACTACCTGACTGACTTGACGCAGTAGGCAGTAGCGCGAACTTTGTAGTTCGCG
>Ga0160429_1001623_pt1 | contig 12362 bp, 10 predicted proteins | sample SolpanmetagenomR_FD_108199 | JGI IMG/M metagenome (GOLD analysis project Ga0160429, IMG submission 108199) | Solar panel surface microbial communities from Lawrence Berkeley National Laboratory, California, USA - R | ecosystem: Engineered > Built environment > Solar panel > Unclassified ... | reverse complement strand
GATCCTACCGATATCAGATGATGAAGAGCGTTTATATGATGAGATCATAAAAGCACTATTGGAGCGTAAATCTGACTTGGGCACACCGGAAGCATTAAAAGCATCGTTGATGGAGCGCTGGAGGGAAGCTACACTAACCATGCACGGCTTTAGAACATCTGGAAGCGAAAAATCGACTATCATCCCGCACCTTGCTCAAGCCGCTATATCTATTCGCCTCGTGCCGAACCAGGAAGTTGATGAAATTGCTGCTACACTGGATCGATTTCTACATGAGGAATTTGCTCTTCTTGAGTCTAAGAATCACTTGACTGTCAGAGTCACGCATCGTGCTGAACCTTGGCTAGGTGATTACAACAATGCCATGTTCAAGACGCTTGAAAAGGCTGTGGCGGAGGTGTGGAGTGTTCAGAACTCGAATAGGAACCGCCGAAGACAAGCCTCTTCCAACAATAAGGCTGTTTTAACTAGCCCTATTGACGACCAACGATTGAGTTCCAAGCCCACTCCGGCGACATCGTCGACCTTGTCCTACACCACAACGATTGCCTCGAATACTGAAGTCCTTTCACCAATAACGTCACCTACACTGGAAAGTGCACCATCTCTGACGCCTGAGAAGAAACCCCTCTACATCCGCGAAGGAGGCTCAATTCCAGCCATACGGTTTCTGGAGAAGGAGTTCGACGCTCCGGCCGCACATCTGCCGTGTGGTCAAGCGAGTGACCACGCTCATCTGGAGAATGAGCGCTTGCGAGTGCTGAACTTGTATAACAGCAAGGAGATTTTCAAGCGGGTTTTTGTGGAGTTGCCTTGGCGTTGATTTGACAGCGGAGCAGAGGTTGTCGGAAAGTCGTGTTGTGGTACTTGGGAAGGTGGTGTGAATTTGTGTTGCGGTTAGCAGATACCCCATATTCGAATTATTTACATTAACGGCCTTTTTGATCTTTGGATTGCATGGAAGAAAAAACACTTTCTCACAAGCCACGTTTTCCAACTCCTCCTCCCTCCCTCTAAAGTATACTATAAATAGTAAAAACCGAAAACACGATATACACCTTATTGAAGTCACGTTAGGACATTTTGTCGAAAAGTCACGTGCAAAGTGCATGGCAGGACCCGGGCCGAGGTATCTTCGAGCTGCCCCGCTTTTTGGCCGCTCAGATAAAGTTCGCGCGATTGAAGTAACTTAGAAACAGCCCCCCTGTGTCACGAACAGATATCCTCCTTTTATTCGTACACCTGGCTTTTCAGTGTTGTACATGGACAGCTGACAAGCATTGTCCATTTCAAAAAACACCCACAATGAACGCCGTGGACCCTACACGCAAGGAATTCCTTACAACCCAACCGGGCAAAGCAATATGGACTCTCTTCGCAGTCGCGACCACCGCCGCCCGCCTTCCCTTCTGGCTAATCTATTATCTTCCCTCCTTCCTCCGCCCAAACCCCAGATGGACCTACGTTCAAGCTCTCAAGGTCCGCTTCCTCCGCTTAATCGTCCACCACTCCTCGATCGTCCAAGTAGTTACGCTTCAAACCCTCTCTCCAGGCGCTGAGAAAACTCGCTTCGTTGTCGCACCCGTCGCGCCGAGCACGCGCTACATTGGCCCTGCCGCCCCCGTCCACAACATCAACCCGAAGCCCGTCGGCGGAACATGGTACCCCGCCGCCCCACCCCCATCAGACGAAGCGGCAATGTACGATACGGTAGTCCTACACTTCCACGGCGGAGCCTTCGTAATCGGCGACGGCCGTCCAACAGACACCGCCTTCGCGGCCCAAACCCTCCTCAAACACACCCCAGCAACGCGCATCTACTGCCCAGACTACCGCCTCTCTTCAAACCCAGGCGGCGCCTTCCCCGCCGCCCTGCAAGACGCCGTAACATCGCTATCCTACCTCCTCGACATCTGCAAGCTGCCCGCAAACCGCATCGTCCTCTCCGGCGACAGCGCAGGCGCCAACCTCGCGGCCGGGCTCCTCCGCTATCTCACCACGCACGGCGCCGCCGCGGACCTCCCCTCGGCGCTGAAAGCAGCTTGGTTCTGGAGCCCTTGGGTCGACCCCTCGGGCAGTCTGGACCCGACGCGCACGATGGACAAATCGCCCAACTACCCAAGGGATTACCTCACCGCCGCGTTCGGGACGTGGGGCGCCAAGACGCTCGGCAGCGTGCATAGCGAGTATGTCAAACATCTGGGGAATCCGTTTGCGGCCGAGACGCCGATTTACATCTCGACGGGCGAGTGCGAGGTGTTGTTCGACGAGGATGTCAGGTGGGCGGGCGAGATGCGCGGGGTGAAGGGGAATCGGGTCGAGTTGAGTGTCGAGGAGGATGCTGTGCATGATGTTATTCTCACGGGGAAGTTGGTGGGGTTTGAGAGGGAGGCGGAACGCGCTGCTAGGCGGGCGGGGCAATGGTTGGAGGGGTTGTGAGGCGTTAGTGAGTGGGTTTTTCATATAAGGTTGCCTTGAGTAGGTAAGGCAGGCCTGGTAATGGTGGGACGATGGAGGGAGAATGTATCCGGGTAGGATCGTTTGAAAAGTGTGGGGAGAAAGGACACTGGCATAGACTGGCGCTTGTTTGCCACTTGTTGTGCTTAGATCTACTGGTCATATAGAGATATCATACAAAGAATTCTTACTTTTTCGAAGAATCGTGTTGCACGCTAGCCTTATATAATATCCCACCCTTCGTCTGGCTGCCAAAGTCGACAAAGACGATTCTTTTCAATCTAGAGTTCTCGCTTGATCATTTTCTACGTTCTACATTAATAAAAACCCTGAAGGGAACCCACAAAATTCCAGCGATTCTCGTCATCTGTGAGGCTCAGTGCAAAAGGTGAGAGACGAAAACATATCAAGAGCCACAAAAGGTAGCTTTGTTAAAGGGTAAAAATAAGGGGTAAAAAAATATATACAGAAGAAAGAAAAAAAAGAGGACATCCAAGAAAACCCAAGGACAGCACGAGAACACCGTTATCGCTTGCTATGCATCGCATTGTTTTTGGAACAGAAAAGCTCCCCACAAAGGTTCCGTCATGAAAGTCAGCATTCCCCCTAAACTCGGTGCATCTACACAATGACCATGTTGGCGGAGAAGACTTTAGCGCCGGTGGCGTCAGCGCATGAAACAACAGCACCAGTGATGCTGCAGGTCAAAGCTGCAACGTCCGCGGAGAGCTTCTCCCATGAGACGGCGGCGGAGGTGCTCTTGACGGCAACGTACTCGCCAGAGACGAGTTGGCCTTGGCCGTTGACAGTGGCGACAGCCGAGGATGCGGCATTAGTCGCGGTGAATGAAATGGCGGAGGAGGCGTCGGCGGCAGCAGCGTAGGTGCTTGACTGCTGGAGGTGGAAATTCGAGCCGTAACCAAGGATTCCAAGGGGCAATGTGGCGGGTGCTGGGCGGACATGAAGGGGTGCGGCAACGGCGGCGGCAGCGAGGGCGAGGATGGTAGTGAAGGAGACCATTTTGATTGATAATTGAGTTTGTTTGGTGGAAAAGGGTATGAAGAATTGGTTGGATTGGAAGAAGAAGGGTTGAAAGTTGTTTGGTTGCTGAAGAGCAGTGGATGGTTCGTTTGGGAGTTTAAAGAAAGTGGTAGCCGAAGCTGAGCTTGTTTGGTTGGTTGGTTGAAAGAGAGTGTGGTTGAATGAAGAATGGTCTGATGTGGGAGACGGCAAGGTTATTTATACGTTGTGCAGGTGAATCATGTTGTATTGCAGACCCGCTTTGTGGTTCTGATGCCACGGTGTGATGCGCGGTTACATTCTTTCCAACGTCTGGATAAAAGACAGAGGAGAGTACTGAGTAAGCAATAGAACAGCAGAACATGTCAAATGGACTCTGGTAGAGGTGAAAAGTTTCACGGAATTTCGCTAGAGTAGGTAGTTTTGTGGACTGGGAAGCTAATTCCAGGCACGGATGTCTCACTTGCAAAAGCCGATTATGACCACCTTCATTTGGTTGGTTGCCTGACACTTTCAAGCTCGAGATCGAGTCTCAGTGTGGATGTCTTATACTATGATCTGTTTCCCGAATCTTCTGTGCATTAATAGAAATGTTGGCTATTACACTTCACTAGGGATTACCACTCCATTTATCACGACTGAAGGTGTTTTGAATTTTGCGCTTATGCTGGTCATAGTGCTACCAACAGAATATTTGATTATTCAGACAGGAATAAGATCAATGGATCGTAGTGATGCACATGGAAAAGTCTCGTATTTTAACGGTGGTTGTGTTGACTTTGAGATGAAGGAAAGAGGTTTCTACTCGCTCTTGAGAAAAGCGGTAGCAAGCCACAGTCACGTGATTCAATAGGGATGGACGATGTATGAAAGAAGTTCTTCAACTGCCTAACAAGTGTTACATATTTGAGATAATCATCTTTGTAGCGACTCCTTTATAGCTTCTGACTAATCGTCACATAGACTTCACACACTGCCTGATGAGCTTGATAGTCATCTGAAAACCTCAAGGATAATCAAGCCCCGCGTCTTGCACATTGTCTCTGCGGCCTCCTTATCACTTTCAACGGATCTGGTGGTATTCTGCGCTAGCAACATATTCAACAGTTACTCACACAAAGGTTCTATTGTCTGCTTCATGTCACACAGGCATACACCTCTTCAAATGAGCTTGTATTTGTTCCCAAGTACCAACGAAAAACACATTCTAGAGAGAGGTCAACCTAGAGTTGAAAACACAAGTTCAACGCGTTTCGAACCTCTGAAAACTATGGCATATAGCATCTTCTGTCAGTGGTTTCTCTCATCCACCCGTAGTACATGTTCCTCCGCTGAGGCTCAAATTATCCCGCCGCACCATCTAATTTACTCGTTGGTAACTGGTGAGAGGGAAACCGTGCCATCGAGTCGTCAGAAGGCCCTTGACTGGTAAGGATGACACGCTTAGCTTTTCGCAATATTCTTGTTCGCGCAACACTGCATCTGAAGGAGACTACAATGAGCGGCCAAGCATACAATACTGCTCATATTGCGCTCACTTACGGCAATGACGGGAGCTGCGCTACTAACAATTCTGATTTCATAGAAAGGAGTTCGAGTTATTAACTGGACTAACACACCTGACGGATCCTTGTGGTTTGGATAGCAAGTCAACAATAAACACAATTCGTACGAAGTAGTCTGGACCGCGGATGACTCTTGAGTAGCTTCTCCTAGGGAATAAGAGGCAGTCATGAGATACTGCACAAAAATCATAGACATCGGAATTAGGCCTCATGTTGGACCCAAGCCTCTGTTCTGGGCTTGTGTTTACAACCTCTAGGTTTCGATTAGCCTTTATAAAGTTTGCGCTGCGCTCGAAAGTGTGTAATTTTGATTTCCATGCTCTTATCGACTGCCTGCGCGGCACGTCAATGCTTTTCCAAAAAGTTCCGCTATTCTAGGTATGGCCGCCGAGCCAAGTATTAGTCATCTTACAACTTCGAGTAAGTGGTCTTACAGTTCAGCACGAAGATCTATCATTACTCCCGGCTGAGTCTTGTCATGAGCGTGATACACCGTGAAGATCCCAATCTAAGCCCGAAGTTTGGCAAGAAAAACCATGAATTATTCTGCTATGTTCGTGATGGTGTGAAGCCTTCACGTGCATTTGTGTGCCGCTGTATACGACAAACGCAACCATGACCAGACAGTGGATGAGTGTTGTGCTGTTGATATAAAATAACTCTTCCTCCCAAATAATGTTCGTGTTCCTTGCCGCATGGTGATCATCTCTTTATTTTCTTCATCCAGTTCTCATCATGCATGCCACCCTAGCCGTCCTCGCTGCAGGTTTCTCCGTCATTATCGACCACGCTATTGCTCAGCCTACATCAGACCAGGTCCACTACTGAGATTTATGGCCGATCTTCAAGCATTCAGCCATCTCCTCAAGGGTAAGGTGTGGCTGAACGGGCTGATGCTCATACCAAAGCGCGTGCTCCTGTCTGTTAGATGACCAACTTCGAGAAGCAAAATGTCACAGCCGGCTATATCTGTACAACAACGGCTGTGTCGGCAACTCTGGCGGCATTCCTCGCCTCAGTTTTCTTGGCCTATGCCTAACTGATGCCGGCCACGTGTTCGTGGTACAGAAGGTGCTAGTGCTTTCCCTGCTGCTATTCATCTTGTTGCGAGCTTCAACAGGGATCTTGTGTACGACAGTACCTTCCATATAGGCGCTGAATTTAAGGCTAAGGGAGGTAAGTTCATCATTTATCCGCCTCCAAACATGTGATTCGTAAAAAACATGGCTCTTGGGCCTATGGTTGGACCCATTGGCCACGTAGCAGAGGGTGGTTGTAATTGTAAGTATCAACGGACTGATCTTCTCCCTCCATACACCAAACGTCTTTTTCACTAACGTCATCGGGGGAGGGGGTTGGTATTTATCCATATTGAGTCAACAACTTGTCCGCGAATCCGTGACAGGTTTACAAAAGAGCGTCATTGCCTGCACTAAGCATCTCATCGGCAACAAACAAGAAATCCTGCGCCAGGCAGGAGGAAGTCGCAGCCCACTGTCCTCTAACATCGCGCATCAACAATCCTTACGGTTGTCAAAATTACAAGGTTATGAACGGCCTCCTGAAGTCTGAACTTGACTTTTAGGTATAGTCTGACGTCTAATATTCTCGTTTCTGATATTGACTGTTTTATTAAGAATCTTATCGTCAATGATTTCTACACCCAACATAGTGGGTACGATGGTGCCCTTAATGGCATGAACATGGTGATGCCAATTGACGCACCATGACAGAACTTGAGCATAGCGGTTTCAAACGGATCTCTCCAGAAAGTCATCTTTCCGACAAAGGCAAAACGAAGTGTAACAACGTGGTTTTTCTTGGCACCACTCGATAACCCAGATTTTGGTATACCCAGATCCGTTTTGGAGCCTCACGCTTTTACCAACGCACGAGACAACGCCTCCAAACCCAACCTGTATGAGGCTGCAATGGAAGTCCATGTTCTAGTGAAAAACGTTGCCAATACTCTCCCAATTTGTAAGGCAAACTTCATCTCGCCGTATGGGTTAGATGGTAATGCACCAGGTCAAGATAGCCCCGCAGCCACAAAGCTCCTTACGGTAAGTGTTCGAATTCAGCCGGTAGTGAAGCTTCCAAAACTAACTTCATCTAAACAGGTTACCAGTCTCTTAATATAATTGACCAAGACATCATTACCATTTTGTACGGAAATGCTGCAGCCCTGGAGGCAGCAACTCTTGGAAATCTCTGGATCGGTGGTGGCTCTGGTGCCAACAGCGCCCAGTATCTCGACACTCCATTCAACGCTTTCACGGCTCAGGCTCGCGGCGACGGCAAGACCTGGCTCGCTTGGGACTGTATATCACAAACCCTTCTCGTTGACTGGGGATCGGGGATGTGCATTGTCTTATTGATGAGTTGGCTACAGAGAGCTACGGCCGACCAGGTCTCGCCGATCCTTAAAGTGACATTATCGTTATTAATGTCGCTTCTTAATGCAACAACACGATCGTAGTCATTCACAATGCAGGTATCAGGCTGATAGACACCTTCTACCACCACCCCAATGTAACCGCCATCGTCTACGCGCACCTCCCCGGCCAAGACTCCGGCACCGCCCATGTCGACCTACTCTACGGCCGCCAGCAATTCTCCTACCGCCTGCCCTACACCGTCGCCAAAAAAAGCGATTACAGTGCTCTTGCAAGCCCTGTCATGCACAATCGCCGGCGACTATTGCACGCAGTCCACGTTTACCGAAGGCGTCTACATCGACTACAAAGTCTTCATCAAGCACAACATCACCCTGCGCTTTCCTTCGGTTAAGGCTTGATGTACACAACCTTCTCATACTCCAGCCCGCGTAGCGCCGTCACAGCTTCCGGACCTCGACGTCTTGGGGCTTCAACATCTTCCCGCGTCTCCCTCCGAACAGCACTTCCGTCGACGGCGGCATCCCTACTTATTCGACACTATGGCGACTGTGGCAGCCACCATCACAAACACAGGTAGTGTTGCAGGTATTGTGAATTTCCCGCTCACACGCAGAGGTCTGTCGCGGTGAGACGTCGTTGTGCAGAACTGGGTGCTGCAGAGCGCTAGTTACACGATTAATGTTGGCACGACTGTTTTGGATATCAAACTGAACGCAACGTTGTCGATTGCTTCGCGATGAGTGGCAGTTATGGGTTTGTAGATAATTGTTGTTCCATGTTTTCTTCGCATCTTATGTTTTTCAACAATTACCCTTTCAAGGCATGGTATTGGCAAGAGCAGACGAGGTGAGACGTTTCTTTAACTTTTATGATATGAAGGCGTTCGTGTTCTGTGAGCTGCCATCATAAGTTGCCCAGGGGCGTGCCAGGTGTGTGAACCCAATGGTTACGAACCTTCGTGTATAATGTAAGTCGAAAAGAAAACGTAATGTCACTTAAATAACACAAATTCGGAATAGAAGGAAAAAGATCATGTAAAAAATGTATAGAGCGTGGTTTACAACATCATAAAACGCTTCAATTGAAACAAGAAATGCACATTAAACAGAAATTCTATGAAAAGAAAGGAAAGCAAAACCTCCTCGTGCTCCTGCGTTACTTTTAACCTCTCGACCTCTGATAAAACACAATGTAAGCCTGCTCATTCTGCAGCCTCTTCCCCGCCGGCAGATCCTCCGGCCTGAAATCCGTAACCTTGTCGTCGTTGAACTCCCGCCAGCAGTTCCGCGCCTTGTCCCTCACGAGGCTGATATAATGCCCACTGGTCATCGTGCCACCCAGATGCCGCAGCACGGCGTACGCGTCGTACTTATACGGCGGCGTCATGCTAAACGGCGTTTCAAGGCCCGCTTCACCGTAAGATCGCGTTATACTCGCTCGCTCGGCGGCGTCTGGAGGCGGGAGGACAAAGGGCGTCATGTCGAGGCTCGTGAGGGGGAACTCGATCGGCGTGTGGATTTTGCGCGCGCTGGAGCCGGCTTGTGTGCCGGCGGAGAAGCGCTTGAAGTGGATGACCAGAAATTCCGGGGCGCGTGAGATTGTGATTCGTTTCGTGGCCTCGCGTTCGCGGCGGCAGTGCGGGCAGCGCCAAACTTCATCACCCGAGAGGATTTCCGAGGAGCAGTAGGAGCGGAGGCAGTCTCGGATGTCGATGAGGCGGCCGTTTGGGGCCGGGGGGATTTCCACGCTGATGGACCAGAAGGGCTCGTAGGTTGTGCTGGAGTTGTGGCATGTTGTGCATTGTAGTTTGGAGATGTGCTGGCCTGCGAAGAGCTGGGTGAGTTTGCTATCGTCGCGGTGGGTGTAGCGACCCCATTCGCGCTTGGAGGCTACTATCGGTGGTGTGCGTTCGCGTTCGGCTTCCTCTGCATCTGTGAGTGCGCGGAGAGGGTTGCGGGACCAGTTGACGTTCAGGTCTTCGTGAAGACAATCTAGGAGGAAGTCTAAGAATTCCTTGGCATCTTGCTGTCGATCAATTCCCCATTCTTTGTTTAATCGAGCACAAAATTTCTGTGACATGTTAGCAAAGACTTGAATCATAGGAATTCAGTGTTAGCTCATCGACTCACCCTGAAATTGCTGGGCCGTATTGTATCTGCATCAGATGTCTCCCAGAGATTACGCAGCAAAATGCAGTACAGCTCAGGCATCAACCCTTTAGAGCCTTTCCAATTGTCTCTTTGAACGAACTTCATAAAAGATCCATCGAGGAAGAAGGTTGTAAGCTCCACTGTAGCGCTAAGACATTGAATCGTCGAATTCATGTAGCAAGTTACTCCGAAATTGTGCAGTCCTGTTCGAGGCAGCCTTCGCATTTTCGACGGTATATATGGAGCTAATGTGTGAGACGGTGTCCTGACGAGTGCCGGAGACTGTTGCCGCTCGCTTTCGCCTCTAAAGCTTAGTCGCGATTTCACAGGCTGTGGCCGTGACGGAACCCCGGAAATGGGAGGTGGTACATAATGTCGAGGTGGCTGTGGTGTCGGATACTGTGGGATTCGTGGTAGCTGTGGCGGTGCAGCGCTTGGTGGTCTTGACGACATATACTGTTGCTCGACAGTCGCAACATCCGGAAACCTCTGATAGAACTCATCGTAATTCTTCACATAAGGCTCCTGCTCAAGCACCTCACCATCCTGTTCCTCCACGTCCTGTTTCGGTAATTTGTCCAGCACGTAACTGTCATGACGAGCCTTTTCTCGCCATCTAGACTCTTCCTCTTGATCAAGCGGATTGTAATCTCGCAAGCGCCGTTTTTGAATATATAGTTGAGAAGTGTTGCTTGGCAGTGGTCTTCTGGCTATAGGTCTTTGCGGCGGTGGTTGTGTGCGCAACGGTGCTGTGTTGGATACTTGTAATGACTGTATGCCTAACAAGCTTATCCATGCATCAACTCCACCAATCAAAAGAATTGGTCCCCATCGTAAAGGCTTGTCTTCGTTATATTCGTATAATGCATCGTATAGATACTTTAAAGCGGCAGAGCCTCGTTTTCCCGTTAGAAAGTCCCTAGTGGTCGTAGATTGATCATAATAAACAACCAAGTCAAATTCGTTCCGTCGATTGAATAACGCTTCTTCTTCCGCAGGAGATACCACGAGAGCTTCCTCAAGCTGTGCAGCTGACATATTCGGGCGGAGTGCTGCGGGCTCAATGCACAATGCTGTCGGAGCATAGATGTGACCTTCATCATACTCTTCGCGGTTCCTTACGTCTATGAGCAGAATACTGAAAGACTTGAGATAATCAAACAGCTTCTCTGCAGTGATTTCTGTTTCGCGGGGTAGGTTGACTGAAGTGCCTCTATTTCGAATCGGAGGACGGCGACTCAGAGAATCGTGAGTGTTACCATTGGATACTGGTGAGTATTCGACTGCGCCGGTGGATTCCACAGAAAGTCTGCTGCTTCTTTGGTTCTGATAGGGCTGCCCTGTTGATCCTGGCAGAACCTGTCGTGAAGGACTGTAAGCGGCCGTAGGTGGCTTCGGCAAATCCTTTGTGACGATTGCGCTCACGGCCTGGCCGAAATAGTCATTACCGTTTGTGGGACCTTTTCCACTCGGTCCAGATAGAGTATTATTTGACGGCCCCAAGGTCGAATTCACACTCCCCACAGAGCCATCTGACATGTGACTGCTCCGAGATGCACGCGAGTCTGGACGTTCCGGTGCATTTGTAGTACTACTCGTTACCGGTACCCCAGATCCGGGACCTGCGCGTAATTTTGAAAATCTATGACTCAGAGCGTCCAGAGTTTTTGCAGCGTGATGATGATGCTCACTTAACGGGATCGAACTACCGTGTAGATTCTGCGGTTTCGGAAGCGGAGGTGGCTTCGCTTTGGGAGGACCATGTGAGTCCAGCGAAATCGATGCGACCGAGTTTCCTGGCGGAGACGGCAAAGATGAAACGCCGTTCATATCGTCTGATGTCCTGATTGAAACGGGGGCCAGACTGTTTTGCGACTCGTCATTTGATTCGGCTAATACAGGACGTACCCCGGTTCTGAGATTGTCCTCCTTAATCGCTTCTTGCACCTGGTCAAAGGCTTTCTGCATGGAGTGGTATCTCTTGAGTGCTTAATCAGCTTTGGCATTGAAGCAGTGGAGGCTGTCATACTTGTATAGTCTCTTTCCTCAAACTTGCAAGTCTTGGGTTCGAGGCTACCTCGGGTGCGTCCTTGTGCTTGGGCAAAACAACGGAGAGGATGTATGTGGTCGTGAGATACTCCGTATAAGCAAGGTCCAAGATACCAAAGTCCAAAAACGTTTGCGCCTGCCGCACAGAAGTCGCTGCGACTTCCAACAGCTTGTGGACCTAGATAACATTGAGTCGGCATCCACACGGAATTGAGGGCCGCCATACCGATGCATAAGGGTCAGTATGTGTTTCGGCCTTGTAGACAATATCTTTCATGTGAAGGTATGGCTTTGGAGATCGCCTGTTCCCAATGTCGCCTCCACCTGGCATGGTTGGGCCTAGTGCACTTCTTGGGCCTGCGGGGACATCTCTGAACCCATTCATAGAAGGGACAACTGGAAAGGCATGCCGCGGCGGCGCGGGTGCGCTCATTTTGTGGTCTTATATTCTTCTCATGCCGCGCAAAAGAGGCCAAAGATTCTGTTGCGGCCTAAACAGGATTCAAAGCGGTGATAACGGTGGCAATGAGTTGCGCGTCTTTGGTGATGGAGCGTTTCTATAGCGGCAAGATAGGATGGCGCGTTCCAACTAGTCACGATGCTATACCAGGAAGTAGAGTTGGTTATAGTTGGAGGTTCAGTAGTGGTGTTCAATATTGGTGGTTGCGATGCGGATCGATAAGTTAAGAGAAAGGAGAAGGGAGTGAGTGAGTGACTGATGG
>Ga0160429_1001622_pt1 | contig 12369 bp, 14 predicted proteins | sample SolpanmetagenomR_FD_108199 | JGI IMG/M metagenome (GOLD analysis project Ga0160429, IMG submission 108199) | Solar panel surface microbial communities from Lawrence Berkeley National Laboratory, California, USA - R | ecosystem: Engineered > Built environment > Solar panel > Unclassified ... | reverse complement strand
GCGATGCTTGTGTATCCAGTATTTTGTCTCGTCTTTCTCTTCTGTGTAACAAAGAACAAGAGGTTCAGTGCTAAACAGATTGGGAAGATAAACTATGAATTTGATAGATTAGCTTTCCTTGCCCTTGTGGTTACGATTCTGCTGCTTTTTGCGTTGTCTAGGTCAACCAAGTGAGGGAGTGAGTGTTACCAGTGCAGCAATGAACCCTCCACTCCCACTTTCCTCTTCACTACACGGTGCGTAGATTCGTATTTCCCTTGTCCCCTTTCCTGTTTCTGCCTGTCCTGTCTGTCCTGTTCCGGTGGTATTTGTAAAAGTAGTAGAATTATACATTTGCACACATCTCATGAGTTTTGTTGTTTCCCCTGTTTTATTCTTGAGACACGAGTCCTCTTGTATACTGCATTTTGTGCATGCTGTGAGTGGTGTGCATTCGAGGAGTGATTGTGGTGGTGGTGGTGGGTGGATCAGTGGGGGGAGGTCTGTCACTGAGTTTGTGGATTTTGTGGATTTTGGAGAGGGAAGAGTGGCGGATGTGGAGGATGTGGAGAGACGGAGTGGGGATGCTGGTGTGATTGTGATGAAGAGGAACAGCAGGAGAAGGAGTGGGAGAGGGAGTGAATACATCGTATTTTGCAGAGTACAGAAAGTGGAGAAGCAGCAATTGTCTTTGTTTTTTTGTAACCAAAACCAACACATAAACAGAACCACGCGTATACTATACAGAAAGCAAATGGGAGCACAACAAGAGACCACCACCACACAACTTCCACAGAGTTCAGCATTCCACGTATTACGACGTGGGGTATCGTTCACACGTCCTGCTACCTCTTCCTCATGCACTCGCAGCAACAAAACCACCGAAAAAGCAGTCACTACCGAAACAACACCTTTTCTCAAACATCAATTACCAGAAGTACAAGCAAAAGCAGAAGCAGAAGCAGAGGGATTCACCACAAAATACACACTCCACGGATACAAAACACCAACACCAATCCAAAAACTCGCACCGCAATCACTGAAAACAACAGACACAATCGCAATCGCACCAACAGGGTCCGGAAAAACATTAGCATACATCATGGCCATAATGCAACATATCAAAACGGAAGAAAAATATACACAAGCAGTTATTGTCGCACCTGTACGAGAACTCGTCGCACAGATATATAGAGAATGCTCCAGAATCAATAGTAATAATGAAATTGAAATACAGATGGCAACGAAGAAAGAAAAGAAGAATAAGAAAATTGCACAGCTGATTATTGCTACACCAGCAAGAGCTGCTAAACTAGAGAAGGAAGCTCTCAAAGAGTAAGAAAGGGATTATGATATTCAGAGAGCCGCAAATATTGATTCAAGTATATAGTCTCAAGATCCTGATACTCGACGAAGCAGACCAACTGTTAAAATCACCGCATCTAGAAACGACCGACGAATTTTTACAGCTCATTCCTAAGCAGGCCATCAAAGGATTATTCTCTGCAACTATGGACTCGCACACCGAAGAGCTTGCTAGACAGATATTACATGATCCTGTGCAGCATGTAATAGGTCTCAAGTAACCATGTCTACTGTCTAGGCCGTATTTCATTGGCTAATATGAACAATAGAAATGGCGCTACGAAACAAGTCAAACAAAGTTTGTTATACACCAAAACGGAGCAGGGCAAACGAACAGCACTGCCGAGGATGTTCTCCGAGCCACCGATAATAGTATTTACACAAACTGCTATTCGAGCGCAGGAGCTTTACACATACCTTACTACTTCAGCCTCGATACCTAAGGCTGTTCATGCACATGCTGGCGTGATACATGGAGACATACCACAGATTGATAGGGAGAAGACGCTTACTGATTTCGTATTGGGTAGGATATGGGTACTTGTCTGTACAGATGCCATGGCTCGAGGGATGGATTTCCGAGAGGTCAAGACCGTCATCAATTATGACCTGCCGACATCGGGGGAAATGTATGTGCATCGGATTGGTAAATATGTCGAATGCTGGTCGCACGTAATTACTGATAACGATGCTTAAGGTCGTACCGGTCGAGGAAACCAAACGGGTATCGCTGTAACATTCTTTTCGGACGAGGATCTACCTTCATTACGTGGCATAGCGAATCTAATACGTAATTCTGGCTGCGATGTCCCTGGATGGACACTTGCAACAAAGAAACTTTCCAGCAAGGAGCGTAAAGCATTACTAAAGGCTCCTGTGGAGCGTGATGCGATACTACATGTCAGCCTATATGATCAGCTGCGTGCAAAGAAATTGAAGATGTGGAAGGAAGGATCACTGAAACGCAAAGCAGAGAATCAAAAAACTAAAAATGCGGCGACAAGCGATTCCAGCGACGGAGAATAATGGAATTTATAACAGAGGACATTGTCCATATATAGCAAACAATTCGCAGGGAGCAAGAAGCATGAGATTATTGGTGTCACCGATACTAGAAGAATATTCGAGGCCAACTTCCCTCGGTAGGAGGAAGAGCACGGGTGGATGTTTAAAGGATTAATAGAGACGGTTCATTTTATGGCATGGGACACTGACATTGGATATGCCCCTCGCGATCACCACGAGTTCCTGAGTCAGCGATTCAAGATACTCAATCTTAATTCGGTGTAGATCATTTTGTCGCTGCCGTTTCGAATATTTGCCATCAGTTGTGTCACCCAATATAAGGGGTGGAACGATTAGATTTGTGTTTAGAGTTGTGATTTCTATCAAGCTGGCACGAGACTGAGGGGTCCACACCAAGCGCTGTTCTATGTGAGAGATTACGGATTGTGTTTGCGGTTTCTAGGTGAAGTCTGAAGGAACGATGTCAGATTGCTTCCGATCAAATCTGTATTATCACCGAGTAACACCATTTTTTTCATCGTTCGGTTGCGCAAGGCGGATTCATACATTTTACCAACCATCAGAAGAAAATTCTGCTTTGTGTCTGAATACCCTGATATGATGGAAGCGAAGGAGAAAGAGTTAATCGAAAAGGCCGGATTCAGCCTAAAAGAATTCGAAGCATGGAATAGTATCGTGAATGATTATGGGCTTGAAACGAAGACGCCCCCACCCCCCCCCCCCCCGCCCCCCCCGATGATATATATTTTTGGATGCACGCATATATCGATCACCTGGGTGCAGACTATTTATTATTCGGAGATGCGTAGCCAAGTCGAGTATCAATTACTATGCGGATGAATTAGACGATCATCGTAATATCTGCGATAGTACATTGATACTTGTTTCACTTTCGCGCTTGTAGTATTTGACAAAGCCAACGATCTTGATTTAGAACCATTGTACAACCAATGCGGAGATAGCAAACGTTATGATCAGCATATCCATTGGGTATCAGACATTAAGCGTCCGATTGATGCACATGAGGTTATAGTAAAAGAGTTTGGTATAAAAGTAAGATCCTTATGTTCAGCACACAGGACCAACACACGCATACTAATTGGTAATTACTTTATCGCTTTACAGCTTAATGTATTATGTATATTGATAATAATAATAGTAATAGTATCATCACCGAGACCAGCTGCAGATGATGTTGATTTTATGTCATATAAGTTATTAAGAGTTATCAAACTCAGAAGTAGAGCCATGATAAAGACATCTTATTTGTTTCTAGAGATTGAGGATTTAGCGAATTTTGCAATGTCGAAGTTGCGCCCTTTGCGACGTTGTTCCACTTTCATCTGAGCGTACCACCCTGTTAATCCTGCAAGGAAGTCTTCTTGATAGACTGCGTCGAGGTTACACCATTCGATAATCCACATGCTATCGTTATCCAAGTTAGAGTTTTGCCATTGAGTGCCATCCTGTATGAACAGTGCGGGTGCGTATTTATGTCCCACATTGTAAATATCACGTGTATTATATGGTGCTATGGAAGATAATTTATGGTTTATGATATCCTCGGCGAACTGGACAGTATCATCATCGAGATCGTTAGCTTCATTCCAGTTCCCGAATTTGTTTTTCTTGTATCCTGTTATTTTATGAAGATGTTCAAGGTTGATTTCATAGTCGTCGCGTGCTTGTGCCGTGATGATGAGGAGTGCTAGTACAATGAATAGAGTGTCAATTTCCATAGAGTGTTATTATGTTATGTACGCGAATAGATATGTTGAGTGGATATTATATTAGTCTCGATGTGGTGGTTGAATAGACAGTGAATGTTATATTCTGCAGAGAAAGCACAAAGTGCACGCGCCGGAATTCGCACTTGACAAAAAGGGAAAATTAAAAAAGGAAAAAAGAAAGCGAGACTGGAGAAGACCACAATTGAGACCGAGTCTCGCTGGTTCGCAAGAAACTGCTTATCCCGATTGCGAAAGTAGTTTGACCGCGGGGAGAAACTAGTAGGGAAAATATAGCTACAAATACGATTGACGAGCAAGTAAATGAAACGTCTGGGCAAATACGCTTCATATAGCAGAATACCTATGGTAGGCAACATATCATTATACGAGATCTAAAACAGGATTTTATATGTAGTTATGTAAGCTTGAAGAGCTGAGCGATGGTGTGTCATGATATGGGTAATGCCAATACTTGGTAGTTGGAATAATAGTGTGTTATGGATCAGTTCATGAAAGATCGCCATGTGTCCAGAAGAAGTCGCGCAAGGTATCTAATGTTCTCTTCGCCTTCAGCGCGAGCATCGAAGATGCAGTAATTCTCAAATTTCAGTGGACAGTATGCACGAATGTTGCTTGCTGCGTTTACATGAATCGCCGATGGTTGGCTGAGGTTTCCCAGCGGCTTGCTATTTCTGAGTCTTGCCTCTCGCTCCTACGCTCAATTGACTCATGTATTAAGTTCTGACCATAGTGCTCGAGGTTGAACCGGCCTACCAGTGTATTTCGCTGCGTATTCTTCATGTCGTCATACCATGCTTGTAATCCCCGAAAGAAATCGTCCGCGATAGAGACCTGTATATCTTCGCGTTGCACGATCCAAAAGTCGGGATGAGGGGAAACGCCATACGCCGGGTATGAATATATGAACAAAGCTGGTGCAAAATGTAATCCGATCAAGTATACTTCACGAAGAAACCATGGATTCATCTGCAACCACTCCTCCGGCAATATCCGCTCCTCCATCCTCATATGTGATTGCATTGGATCATATGGCTGTAATATGTGACGGATGAATGCTACGATGATCATGGTGTTGCGTTCTTCAGAAGACATCCGGTGGTAGTGGTCGTATGGCATGTTCGATGACAACGTAATGACGCGTTAAAGACTGAGGTCGTAGTTGTGGTAGGGATTGTAGTTGCGGTATGCATTTACGGAGAGCAGGAAAAGTGCGTGTAGGATGAGTGTACAGTGAGCTTTCATTGAGAGCGGGCGAATAGATGGATCGAAGACGTTTTAATCTGTTGTGATGTGGACGCTAGATGAATGAGAAAGATGACTCTAATGAAGGTATTGTATGACCCGTTACAAAATCGAAAAGGAGAAAGGAAAAAGAGAGAGCAAAGGGCTACAACACTTCGCAGTATCCTGTCGACAGACTCAGGACCCAGATAGAGTCTCGGACGAGAGATCAGCGGAGGCAGGACTGCCAGGTTTCAATGCGCTTTTTGCGCGAATTTAAGCGGGCCATTTTTTTGTTATCTCAATTGCAATTTCAATCGCAAGCTAACTCGGCATCGCACACTTATTAACGAAAATTCCCCTTTGCTGCTGCATTATTATGCATTCACTTGTCTCCACTTTCTGTACCCCTCATTGCTTTGCTCAGGTTCTGAAATCAGCAGCCCAATTTGGTTTCCTACCCGCTTTCGCAATCGACTGTTCAAACATAAAGCACAATAGCATCCTCAATGATTTTTTTCTGAATACTTACATTACTTATCCTCCGTTCTATGTGCCTCCATACCAAGATGAATCCACCGAGAATGCACATCGCTACAGTCCCTGAACGCATTCCGCTTCGCTGTTCATGTTCCTGATGCTCTTAATCTTTCTATTGTCAAAAGGTCATTTCATCAATGGTTCTACGGATGCTCATCCGCTCTTTTACCTGCTTGATTATGCGCAAATTTTGAGAAGCTGCTATAGACGCTCTCTTCTTTTCCTGAGGAGTTCGTGTCGGTGTGACAGATTGAAAGAATTTGACGAACTATCAGAAAAGGAGGTGCTAAACACTATACAAGAAGAATCGAAACAAATGATAGAGATGCAACAGGCTGTATCTTCATTTGTGGGTTGTAGGTCACACTGCATCAGCGCAAGCTGAGTTGATGCTGGTCAATTGTGCGGTAGGTACTCCTTTCGAGTAGGTGGATTTTACGGGACCAAATTCAGAGATCTTATCTCGGATTCTGAGACTGGTTTTAAATGTGGCTTTTACACTCAAAGTCAGAGATCGCGTCATCTCCATATTCAGAGATGAGGAATCATATGATGGATGTGGGTGTATGTAGATGCGCAGGGGGATGGTATGGCTGGAGATTGAGGGTGTGAGGTGGTGAAGAAGCTGTCATTGGATGGGGTAGAGATGACGGAGATGATGTCTGTATATGAGAAGAGGAATACTGAAAATCAGACATGATGATCTCTGAATTTGCCAACAACATCTCTGAATTTGGTCCCGTAAAATCCACCTAGTAGACCTTTCGCTCTACATAATACAGCTTTGACACAATTCGTCACCCGGCTTATTCACTTTCCATCTTACTCCTTCATCTCACTCACTCCTCCATCGCGCCTCCACCTCAACAAATACAAAGAATGATCGTCGACAGGATCGACGTTAACGCTCATATTCTCAACGTTGCGGCTCTGACTCAACGACTTATATGAAGTAGAAGTAGTGAATATTTCTCAATCTGCCTTAGTGTTAGCCAATACCAAGTCAATGGGCCTTATTCGGTAGGGGCCGACAAACGGGCAGAGCAAGACAAGAAGCGAATTTGGAGAAGCAGTGATACTCGGATGCCTTATACCGTCAGCCGATAGTTCCTATGGCATCAAATACCCGTTCACGTTGTCCACTGACACTTTGAGCGCACTACATCAGAATCAGTATAGATATCACAATAGCCGTCATAGTTATAATTGTATTGTATGCGTGCTATTGAAACTTATTATATTGAGCGGTTACATAGGAAGTAGAAGAAGCTCCTGAGTGAGCCTGAATGCGTTCACTGGAATAACATGCAGTTCTCGATATAGTCATCGATGTCTTCGTCCGGGTTGTCCTGTTCAGATTTCATTTGAGCGTACCATGTATTCAGACCATCCACGAAATCGTGTATGTGAGTAAATGATAGCTCATGGCCTATAACATATAGCTCCTGCGTTGGTATAAGCCATGTATCATCAGCAGGTTCTGGAGAAACCATCCACTCTCGATTAGATTCAACGAACAATGCGCGAGCGTACTTGAAGCCAAGCAAATGTGTATCCATGCAAATCTGAGGGTGAGAGGTATCTAAGGTGGCCACTGCAATTTTAACGAGCTCTCTGATAAATTCGTAGATGTGAGTGTCCCGATCGTCCTCGCAAGGATTGACCACGCCTTCCCACCAAATGTCAACCATTCTACAGATGCGCGCAAGGTTAGGTTGATACTGATTGTCATACGAGGAGCGTTGTGCACCCCCAAATCTATTACGTGCGTTTGGCGTTATAAATGCCGATGAGAAGACATGACCATGCGCTCTATTGTCTGATCCGAATCCTCTCGGGTGAATTTGGTATACGGGGCGGCGCAGATTTTCATGGTACTTTTCGTCTACGTTGTATGTTTCGGCGATGACGAGAGGCAGTACTTGAAATAGGAAGAGTATATGCAAATACATGTTATGCGAGAGTGATAGGAAGATGTTCGTTGCGCAATTGTGGATGGGTGCTAGGTTATATATTTATTGTGGGCATGGGGTGAAGAGAGTTCGAACGCGTCGTACAGTACATTTGCACGAGCGGCGTATAAATCAAGACCATGAGCAATGCAATACCAAATGCAAAGTCAATCTGGTAGGAAAGAATGGTTTACAACATGGTGAGGATGCTCTAACGGAGGAGAAAACCCACTGCGCTCCGTCAGTGGCGCACATCTAGATAGGCACATCGCTTGAGCTTCGACGAGATTTATAGTTGAATGGTAATGATTTCTAGAGAAAAATCGCCCTCACCTACAAGCGGAGTCTAGCTCTCGCGTTCGAGCAGGAGAAAACAGCAGTATGCTCGGTGAGAGGAACTCTGATCGTCCTTGTATATACAGTTAGTGTGGAGTGCCCCCAAGGTGTTATACGGTCGTGACGTCTGTACATTCCCCCCATATGATCATTTTCGTAAATGAACCACCATCTTCGTTGACTGAGACCGTAAGCTGGGCGTGTCTGAACGCACACGAGCAATACTGCTGGTGAGACCTGTCAAAGGCGAACTCCAAAAGGACGTGGCTTCCAATTCTCGCAAAGCTCCCATAGCGGTCGTAACGGTATTGGCTTCTCAATAGAGTTAGACATTTCGACTTTATCTGCAAGTTGCCTAGATTGCAAAAGACTCGGTCGTTCAAGTTGCCTGTTATTGGCGTTGGCATCGCTGACCTTTATTGCTTTCGCGGATCGCTCGTGCTCCGCAATTGTGCTTTTCGTCTGCAAGCAGTCATCGTCATCAAGTCGTTCGTATTTGCGTTTGGTAGACACTGGCTTGGTGACGTGATGAGCATCTGTCACTGTCTGCTCGCAAGCCTCCCTTGAACTCGTGTCATCATCCTCTAGATAATACCTACAAATATCTCAGTCTAAACAGGGTTGCGCCATCAGATCTCGCTGATTCAATCCTCACCTGATTTGTGTTCGCTTTCGTATCCATTTCTCCGTTTCCCGTACAGCTTTTTCGACTATTTCCTTTTTCATTCTCTTCCCTTCTGAATGTACGATTTTATGCCGTACTTCAACGATCCACACCGGGAACTGTGCTTCCTTTGCGAGGTCGTATAATCCTACTTTTTGTGACTTGTGTTGTAGTAATGGGTCTAGTATGAGTGATAGGAGTGTGAGTAGGTGTAGTTCTGGTATTCCTGGGTGTATTGGGTGTGTTAGTAGTCGTGCGAGATGGGGGAGAGGTGGGAGTGGTGAGTGGAGGGGGAGGGAGGAGAAGGGGACGAGCGTGCGTGTGAAGGGTGTGAGGCGTGGGAGAGTGGGGAGAGCGGACATCCGGTTGGTGTGTATGCGGTGAGATGGTGGTGTGGCCGTGGGGGAGTGGATGGCGGAGAAGGTGGTGGGTGTTGGGACGAAGAGATTCAAAAAGAAAAGAAATGACAAAATTAAGGAGAGAGAGAACGATGGAACGATACCAAATTGTTCATGAAATGTATGCAATTAGGATGCAACCAGATGACTACCAAACAGCAAATTCTGGGAAGACGGCATTCGTTTGTTCATATGACATTTATACTGAAAGCAATGCTTCACATCCTCATGTTGCAGATGCGCTCGTCTCAAGAGACACCTTTGTTGTAATCAATAAAGACCTTGCTGAAGATAGTCGTACTTGGTCAGTATCACTATTTCTGTGATTTGCGACTGGTTCATGCATCCAGGATCAGCAATATAGACAATGAGACCTGATAGGATCTTTGAGATTATTTTTGAGATTTATTCGAGATAGCTTCAACCGCGGTACATAATCCAGTAGACGCCATCAAAAATATGATACGCTGAGCGAACGCACGACAATCATGGTAGTCATTAAGAGGTCTGGTTATCTCTGCACACTCTCAATACCCGTAATTTAATCTTTTGCACGTCTTAATTTCATTCTAATTTCCTCCAGTAGTAGTCTGTCCTTTGGTCTTCCGCCTCCTTTTTTTGGCTCGCTCCTGCCGTTTCGGGCTTGTTCCTTTCCCCGTTATATAAAAGCTACTGATATCGCAACATTCGATGTCAGCCCCAATGTCATTATCGTATGAAGATTCAATGTATATGGCGAAAGTATGCGAACTATCAGGACGATATGGAGATTTACTGAAATGTACGCACCTCTCCTCTGATCATAACGCTTCATATAACAAATCACAATTCCCGTATATCCAGTCAAGCTGCAGAACTAAAGTTCACCAATATAGTTATCAACTCCATAGTAATAGCCGAATCTCAAGCATCGCCGCCGTTCTCAGAAAGCTCATTACAAATCATCACATCACTTATCTCCACACTACCAAAGCGCCTTATCTCACCGACCCGTGCACAATGGCGTATCCTAACAATGCTACATCAAGAAGCAGATAATCGAGGGGACGATTATCAAGTAGAGAAGATATTACAATACCGGCAAACCGTAGAGGATGAATTCGTCCGGCTTGCAGAGATTATATTAGATATTAATCAGAAACGATTAGATCAAGCTACAGACACGGAAGAGTTGGTCACAAGACTAAAAATGTACTCGTCCAGCTAGTATTTGCTTCTACCGAGCTCAACATTTTATTATTCAGGAAAGCTGATATTCATCGATACCGTAGTGAGATCCTAGTGGAGGACTTTCGATCCAATGCCATAACATATGCTTCGGATGCATACCTTTCCGCTATGGAAATGTCGACCCAATTACCGTCTCCGAGCTTGCTGCGCCTAGGAGTATGCTTGAATTTTTCTGTATTCCTGTTTGAGATACAGAACGACACGGAAGGAGCATGTAAAGTCGCTGCCGATGCCTTTGAACAAACTGTGGGACTAGTGACTGATGCAACGAATCACAAGCGCGAGAGTACCATTATTTTACAGTTGCTACGAGACAATCTGTCGCTTTGGCAATTCCGAGAGGAACGAGTGGAGTGAAATTCTTCGATTTTGAGAAGGCAGCGTGTTACTTCGGGGTCATGCACCTACTGTTCCATAACAATGATTATGCGATATGTGTTGCCTGAATATCCCGCTATTCTTGTATATACTTGTCATCTTGCTTGGTATAATGTATTCCTTGATATCTTTCCGTATCCGGCAATTTTTGTTCTGGTGATCCTTTGTCGTTCCATCCTTTCCGTTTTCGTTATTTATCCGATCATACTGTTCACACTCTTCCATCACGGGCTGGTAATGTCCCTCCCGCATTCTCCACTACATTCACAAACTCGCCAACTCTCTTCGCTGACTACAAGTACACGAACGCATCTCCACCATCTCAACGCACAGCTCGTATATTTCACACCACCGAAACGCGTACTCATACTAGCAAAACCGGGAGTAGGCGGAGCTGAAGAAATCGCCAAATGGATTAATGAGAAGATACATAGTCAGCTGGAAAAAGCACAAAGTGCAAAGGACAAGAAGAAGCTGAATGAGGAGGAAGCTGCACAGGAACCACAAAATAGTAGTGGAATGAAGGGACAAGGTGTCATGATGCAACGAGCGCTGATTGAAGATATTAGAGAACGACAACGGAAACGAGAACATAGCAGGAGGCCGAGCAAGGAGAATCTAAACAAATCAGACCAAAAGCTGAGGACGGGGAGCGAGAATCACGAACGAGCAGATGAGCACAAAGGCGAAAGATCCCGGCCTGATGAAAACCTGGAAACAGAAACAGATTCGCTATCAAATACGGAAAAACATGCTGCAGCAAAGACAGAAGATAGGGAGATACCAGAAGCGAACACCGATACACCAAATTCCTTTAGAAGAAGTTCTCACCTGATTAGGCAAAGAAACTCAATTATACCGACCAACATACATATCCCGCAGATAGAGAAACTATTTATCAACTCCAGCGATGGAGAACATAGAACGAAATTTAACAAGCAAGCTGCCCTTGAATTCTTCAACAAGTGTAAAGAGAGTGGACTTGAAGAAGAACAGCATATGGATGACACGATGAATGAGAGAGAATGCAAGGTTGAAACGGTGAAAGGCATTGGCCCAGTGATCGTATTCGAGGACGCAAAGACCTCACTCTTTCCAGAGTTCGTCATTACACTCGGAGGCGATGGAACAGTACTTTATGCTGCATGGCAATTCCAGGAAACAGTACCACCGATACTCCCATTTCATCTGGGCTCATTAGGATTTTTGACCAAATTCGAATTCAAACATTATACAAGCATTTTTGAAAGAGCAATGAGTGGCGGGGTATACATAACACTCCGAATGCGATTCGCTGTTACTTTACACCGCATAGCAGACAAAATCAAGGAAAAAGACAACGCAAGTAGTGAGCCGCCGTTCTCGCCCTATGATGGGTTCTGCGCTCCTCGACATGCAATCGCACCCCCTCCGCCCTGCAAAGCGAGCGAAACGTTCCAGGTCCTGAATGAGGTAGTCATAGACAGGGGACCTTCGGCGTATATGTCACAGCTGGAATTGTTCGGCGATAGACGTCACTTGACTACAGT
>Ga0160429_1001621_pt1 | contig 12372 bp, 10 predicted proteins | sample SolpanmetagenomR_FD_108199 | JGI IMG/M metagenome (GOLD analysis project Ga0160429, IMG submission 108199) | Solar panel surface microbial communities from Lawrence Berkeley National Laboratory, California, USA - R | ecosystem: Engineered > Built environment > Solar panel > Unclassified ... | reverse complement strand
CTGCCGCACGTCGAGCTCTTCTCGCATCACGCTCCGCTTCATGATTTTGTTCATGTTCGTCTTGTAATTGTTGTTCTTTGTGATATCTCCTCTTTGCCTCATCTCGAGCTTCTCGACGCATTGCTTTTGCATCGTTTCTGGAACTTGACCTAACTTGTTCAGGCTCTTCTGCAAATTCCGTTGTTTGTCTTTCATTTTCATTATGCGACCATTCTCTCGGATTAATACCACCAGTCTGTCTTTTTTCATCTTCATATCGCGTATCTCGTTGACTTGTCCTCTTCGGACTATCCTGGCTTCCACTGGCAGATGCTTGACTCGGTGTTATTGTTGTATAATCTCGCATTGGCCTAAAGTCTTCAGTATTTCTTCTCATTCCAAATAGACTCGACATGAACCCAGCAGGACTTTTACTTGCAAGAGTGTTGGATCTGCGAACGGACGGTCGGGGACTGTCAAACATAGGATCATCTCGCGGCTGACTCGTACTTGCTCTTCCATAAGAATTGTCATCAGTCTTGCCACGACCACCTGACATGTTATAGTCATCCCGCATTGACTTTGTCCTCGAAGGCATAGCTGATTTTTCTGGTTTTTTGCGATCTTCGTCGTCGTCGTTGTCGTCTATCTCATCGTGTTCATCGTAGATATTTCGTTCTCCATCAGTGGCATCATCAGACTTGAATGCTTTGGACGTGCGACGATCAACACCATTTTCTTTTGGCATATCCATTCCCATAACTTTTGCAGCCTTTGCTGAAAAAGGTATGGATCCCATAGGCTCGATCGGAGCGTACGAAGTCCGTCTACTAGAAGATTGGGGCGTGGATGGCGCAGTCGCTTGACGAAATGTTCGCGGCCTAGATGGTGTTATTGGTATGCCAAAGAACCCACTTAGACTCAGTCCGTGCGAAGGCTTGGCTCGTTCACGTTCTACATTCGGTGATTTAGCGGCCGATTCAGCCATCTTTGCCTTTCGAGCCTCTCGCCGAGCAGCCTTTATCTCGGCCTCGACTAAAGCATCTGGAGAGTCAATGTCATCCGCCGGCAGTATGTCGTCGTCATCTATGTCGCCCTGAAGAGTTGGGCTTCTTTTGCTATTCTTCGGCAATTTAGGGCTAGTTGATTTCGAAGGTGATTTTTCTTTAGTTTTGTTTGTGGAAGAACTCTTTATCTTTTCAGATCTGACCTCGCGAGACTCCTTCTTTGCACGATCTTTTCCGCTTGGTGAAGATCTAGTCTTTTCTGCTTTCTCACGTTCTTTGCGCTTCTTGTCTTCTTTTGCCAACGGAGATGCACTACTGCCACTCGAACCCGACCCATCTCCCTCGTCAGGGAAATTACCTGGTACGGCCTTGGATTTATCTGTTATTTTGGTATCAATCCGCAACTTGGAACTCGATTTTTCAGGTGCTTTTGAGCTTGAAGACTTCGAAGATCTTTCTGTGTCTTTGTCCTTAGATTTTCCTTTGTCCTTTGGCTTATCTTCGTCTTTTTCTTTGCTTGTGTTTATGGGTGATACCTTGGAGTCAGATGAGGATGTGCTTCCACTCTTCTTTCTGTCCTTCTCATTAGCCTTTTTATCCTTGTCGGAATCTTTCTTTTCGATCTTGGAAGTTTTCGTATCATCTTGAAATGCTTTAATCTTATCGGCAACAGTCTCCTTTGCGCCAGTCTTGACCTTCAATTTGTCTGTCTTTGACATCACAACTGCCGCTTCTTTGGACGAGGAACTTTTCTACCATTGATCCAAGTTAGCATATATTCAAGCAATCAATTTAAAAACAGGTGGAAAAGAGGTTAGCATGACAGCTAACGTCGCCCCACGTCAAATTCGCGGGGGTGGGGCGGGTATCGGAGCTTTGACCCCACTTGCACTCGATTAACTTTATAGGCGTGAGGGTCGTAAGAAATGACACAAAACTTACCTCACTGTCTTTACTCTCTTTTCTCTTGCTTTTAGATTTTGATTCATTCATCAGTTCATCGCCAAAGGCAGCTGCAAAAGTGTCTTCACTGGCTGACTTTGATTTATCATTACTCTTTCCATCTTTTGGCGATTTGGATGCTTCTCGATCTTTCAACTTTCTGGCAGCTTCTTTATCAGCTTTCTCTTTCTCTTTCTCCTTTTCTTTCTCCTTTTCAGCCTTCACCTTTTCAGCTTTCGCCTTTTCCTTGTCGGCCTTCTCTTTGTCCTTGGCAGCTTTTTCCTTCTCCAACTTCTCTTTCTCTTTCTCGGCTTTTTCCTTGTCGGCCTTTTCTTTCTCAGCTTTCTCAACCTTCTTGAGCTTCTCTTTCTCTGCTGCCTTGTCCTTATCGTTTTGCTCTTTATCCGCCTTTTCCTTCTTCAAGCGATCCTTTTCAGCTTGTTCTTTGTCTGCCTTTTCCTTTTTGAGTCGTTCCTTTTCAGCCTTTTCGGTTTCTTCTTTCTCTTTTTTCGCCTTCTCTTTATCAGCTTTCTCCTGGACCTTCTTCTTCTCAGCTTCCTCCTTCTCCAAACGTTCCTTTTCCTTCTTCTCGGCAGCTTCTTTGTCGGCTTTCTCCTTTTTGAGCCTGTCCTTTTCAGCTTCTGCCGCTTCTTTTTTGGCCTTTTCAGCCGCTTCTTTCTCAAGCTTCTTGGCTTTATCAGCAGCTTCTTTCTCGAGCTTTTCTTTCTCCTTTTTCTTTTCTTTTTCCAACTTTACTCTGTCTGCCTCTTCCTTGTCAGCCTTTTCTTTATCAGCTTTGGCCTTTACTTTTTCTTTGGCGACTCTGTCCTTTTCCAGCTCTTGTGCCGCTTTTTCCTTTTCGGCATTCTCCTTTTTCTCGCGCTCGCTGTCCGCCTTTTCTTGTTGCTCTCGCTCCATTTTGTCTTTCTCGGCTTTGTCTGCCTTTTCTTTTTTCTTCTTGTCTTTTTTGCTCATGCTAAAAGCCCAAGGATCATCATCTTCGGCAAATTTGTCTGCATCTCTTTCCTCGTTGGATGGAGAATTGGTACCTGGACTTGGAACGTCTTCCTCGTCAGCTTTACCTGCAGCTTTTGCAGCCTTTTTGGCCTTTTTCTTCTCTTTCGCAGTCATGCCCCAACCCCACTCGTCAGCTTCATCGGCATTATTATTGTTTTCAGTGTCAGCATCGGCCGGTGTTGGCTCCGGTTCCGGAGTAGGCTCTTTACTACCTTTCTTACTTTTTTTCTTTTTACCAGACGACGTGGCCCAGTCATCTTCAGCTTCTTCGGGCACAGGCGGCACCGGAACATTCGGAGGCGGCGTTGGTTCATTTTTTGTCTTCTTTTTACTACCCCATCCACCCCATGTATCATCAGCTTTGGCATCCAGGTCAACAGTTTCCATCTCGGTTATCTTGTTAGACGATTTGTCATCATTTGACTTTTTGGAAGCATCTTTTGCGACCAGCTTATTCCAAGGATCATCGGTTTTCTTATCTTCGGTTTTTTTGTCCTCAGTCTTGTTACCAGTGGGAAAGCCAAAGTCAAAGGCGGCATTCTTGTCCTTTTTCTGGTCTGTACTACTACACCTATATTCCCAAACCCCCAACTCGAGGCTTTGCCAGTTCCCCAACCACTCGTAATAGCACCAAATCCGAAACCAGTGGTTTTGGCCTTTGTATCTCCTTCAATATCAAGAGGTTCAATTTGAGGTGCGTCTTTTGTAATAACATCATCTACCTCGGTATTCTCTTTGCTCTTTAATTTCTTCTTTTTTTTACTAGCAGATGTCTCGAATGTATTCCAATCATCATCACCTTGATCCTTATTAGCGTCAGCATCGGTAGTTTTTACATCAGCTTCAGTAGTTCCGAACGGTTGCCCTTCACCACCTTTATCATCACCTTCATCTTCCAGCGCATCCCATGAAAATGCAGCCTTTTTCTTCTTCTTATTCTTTTTATTTCCAGCCATGTTCCACTCGTCTTCCTCCTCGTCGCCCTTGTCTCCATTCGCGTCCGACGGTCTTCCACGTCCTCTTTCACCATCATCTCCAGCTCCATTTCCCGATGATCCGTTGTTTTTATCGCCATTGCCTTCTTTTCCAGGAGACCCATCGTTATCATCATCCGAATCAGCCCATTTGTTCTTTTGCGCTTCTCGAGCGGCGGCTTTTGCGGCTTTTTTGCCATGTTGCCGAAACGTACTCGTCGCATCAAACACATCTAACGGTGATGATTTGTTCCCTAGCTCCTTATTCTCAAAGCGCTGCTCTGCGCAATCAACCTGACTGCGCGCTAATAACGGACCCGAAAATGCGCTCTCTTCTCCAGTGTCATCTTCTTGATCCTCAGAGGAGATATCTCGGATCCTGCGTTGGAAAGTCCTTAGTCCCACATCATTTCTTATACTCGATGAAGTGTATTTTTGAATTAAGACAGTAGCGCAACATTGCAACAGGGTGGAATATATCGTCACTGCCGCCTTGTATATCTCGGTATCGTCCGAAGATAACCCATCCGTTCTCTTCCCACAACCACGGCGCGTCGACTTCGCAATGTGGCCATACCGTTCAAGATCCGAGTGGAAGGAATCCGCCGGAGTGGAGAGCAGTAATGCAGTCGCCATCAGGAACCCACTCGGCGAATGCCTTTGTAAGTACTGTTGACTAATACCGAATGCATGGAGATTTGCCGTGAAACAGATGAATCGGGTGTGAAAAGAATGTCAAGTCGGGCGTGAATAGAATATTATTCGACCTTTTAGAAAAAATTATTTGATAATTTCACAGGGTTAGCTCATAGCTAGCTAAAATATGATGCTTTGGATATGATCCGTGGTAATAAAAGATCGGATCACGCGGGTTCATTTTCTAGAAAATTTCCATTTTGACACAACAAAGTGCACCGTTTCATCGATTTGGGGCTTTCAACCAGTGTTCACCGCCGTTTCCTCAAGATTAGGTTTGGTAGGGCTGGTCTAACGACAACCATCATTGATAAGATACGATACTACAGTATTATTATACATATTAGAAATTATTTAAACTATCTATCGAGTACAATATTACAACGCAATACAACGCAATGCAAATGTATTATGTACAGTAAAGACGTGTAAAGCATGACATCATTCTCTCATCATCTATTATCTTGCAATGTTAGTTGTATTACTTCCATCTAGCAATTTCGTAGCATCCTCTAGTCGTTTTCGTAGAAGTTGAGCTTCGTTCGGGTCCAAATCATTATCAGAGAGTTTGTCACATGTCGTTCTTATGCATTCGATTAGCTTAAACATAATAGCTTTGTCTCGAAGACCCAGTGGATTCTTTTCAATGGCCGGTGAGATAGCAGCCAGAGCAATTGCTGCTGCTGGAGCGTCAATCAGACTGACTTGGAGCGCAACCTGGCGAGTGATAGATTGCTGATCCTTGTCATGATTTGCAGTCGCGACTTCTGGAACATCAGATTGAAGCAAGCGTTTTGATGGCGATGACTGTCTCGATCTTCCACTTTCTGCTGCTGTTGTAAACGAAACGTTACTGTTCAGAGATTCTATTGAGCCAAAGCGTTTACGTAGAGACTGTTCAGCAGGTTTGAGCCTCTCCGAACCGTTAAAATTATTAGTTTCGAGTCGAGACTCGTTTCCTCTCGCAGTGTCGTCTGATGCCACACTACTAGCATCTTCTGATGGTCGAGTCATTCCCAATGCACTGTGTAGAAATAAACGTTGGTAATCAAATGCATCGGATCGATCTTCATGCGGCTGCAGGTGGTTACGTTGGTCTTCGAGCTTGTAGGGATCTATATTATCAGTATAATTTGAGACCGGGTGTGGTGTTATTGATACGCTACTTTGCTGCACAGATCCATTTTGACCATTGATTCTCATAGGCACAGATCTCGGTACCTCTAGACTACTTGGAGCAACCGGGGTCCAATCTCTCTTTTGTGCTCGCCATTTAGCTGTCATTGGAGAAACATCAGTGGAATATATTGAAATATCAGAGTCCGGTGACCGAAGTTCTTGTACAGAAGTAGCAATTCGATTGATAGGGCCATTGCCCCATCTGAGGCCGCCCAATCGATCGGTCCCGGGATCATCCGTGGTAGTTACAAATACATTTGGGTTTGCTTGTGTCGAAGATGTCTTTCGATTATGTCCGGACTCTGAAGACTGATCCACGGAGCGTAGGCTCTGCAGACTCTGACGACGTAGATTATCTTCTCGAGTGCGATCACGAAGCAAAGAAATACGTTTATTGAGATCATTCACTTGTTGTTTCAGATCACTAGTGACTGGTGAAATATTGCCAACGTCATCACTAATTGGGCTTAGTGAATTGGTTGCTCGATGAGACGGCCGGCCAGAAATTGTGATTGGCAAAGAGCTTTGCCTATCACGCGCCAGTCGTGGTAACTCCTGACTTCTGGTACTTCTCAATGGGCTTGTTGGCCACTTGGATCTCGAAACACCAGTGATGGGTCCCAAGCCGTTACTCATTTGCTGCGATGCTGTCTGACCCGCGATCGGTGAGAGCATATTCGATCGAGAGGTTTCAAGTGATAATGACGCCGCTCGCTGCAGGTTCTCAGCAGTCAATGCTCGAGCACCCTTTAAATTTTGGTCCATAAGCTGCGACATTCCCGTTAGTCCCTGTAACGTTTGAGGCAGCGTCAACTTACATTGAGTCTCTTCTTTGCATTGGCCAGTATTTGATCAGCTTTGCTGCTAAGATCTACTGATGATCGAGTGGTGCCATCCCCATTTTCGCCATTTGGAGTTGTATTTTTCTTCATTGATTGCATTGTTGTATTATTGATTGACCCACTATCGTCATCATCAAATATGCCGTAATCCGATCCTTCGTCATCAACATTATAATCTGGGATTGCATCCAAATCCAAAGCTGATGTCGCCATTGATACATTGCTAGACTTTCTCTGCATGAAGCGTGGTCGGACAGGAGATGTTCTGTCAAAATGCTGCGTTGGAAAGTTCAAATCTCGTGGAGAAAGACTTTGTGCTGCTCCATGTTGTTGACCATCTCTGACTTGTGATGCAATTGAAGATGTATGTATATGTTGCAATCCAAAATCATTTCTCACATCGCTTCCCAAGCTATTCAAATTGGGAGAATTTTGCGCAGAAGACTTGTTAGGGTTGGACAGAGCAGGAGATGCTCTGCCTTCTTCGGCCTGCGAAGCCATTACAGACTAGTCCCGCCGCGTTCCCTCACCTCATTTCATTTTGTTGAGATCCATGCGGCGACCTTCGCAGTATTGCATCATTACAGCTGTAGACTAGAAAAAATGCCTGGATTCTAAAGAGCGTTGACGCGCCCCACCGCGGTGTCAACGATATAAAGTTGACGCCAAATATTACCGAATATTTCGGCAAGACCTGCCCGAAACATGCAACGAGTTGATAGTCTAATATTAATTTTTTTTGTAACATTTCTGAATCCAGCTCATCAATTCATTACGAGTGAAACGAGAGCTGAAATCCTGGACGCAGCTGGCTAATGTCCGAAAAGCCTACGCCAGGAGACCATGGGTCCTCTTCGAACTCTTCGAACACTCGTCCCAAGCTAGCATCATCTACCGAGACTATCGCAAAGCCGCATCGACTAAGTGCAGCATTTCGTGCATTAGGCATTCCAAGCCTTCCTCGTCCACGCTTACCATCCCGCAATTGGCTCATATTCCTCTCCATAACCTCTTCATTCACAACAGCGTATCTTTACGATCGCCGAGAAGCTCGACGGGCGAGAGAAAAATGGTGTAGTCTAGTATCACGAATCTCACCTGAACCTCTTGCGCCAACTAGACTACCTCGAAAGATTTCCATATATATAGCTGCTCCACCAGGCGATTGGCTAGGACCGGCACGAGAAGAGTTCTATGAATGGGTCAAACCAGTTTTGGTTTCTGCAGCTTTGGACTGGCAAGTCATCGAAGGGCGAAAGGAAGGAGATATTCGTTATGGCGTTGCAGAAGCGATACGGAAGCACAGGATGAGTACCGAGGAGGGACCGGATAGCTCCTTGAATGATTCGGAATCCGAGCAACTACTACGGCAGATGCGACAAAATTCAGGCACGAGAGAATACGATGGAGTGAAGGGTGACTTGATTATGGGGAGGCATACGTGGAAAGAATATATTCGGGGTCTACACGAAGGCTGGCTTGGGCCTATCCGGAACCCCGTCGCGGATATAGATCCCAAGAGTGCAAAGCGAGCTCAGGGCAGCACAAATTCAGATCAAACTCCCGAATCATTAGAGAACGTAATTGCAAAAGCGGAGACCGATGTAGAAAGCGAAAAGATTGATGAAACGACCAACACGGAGGGTGATAGTCAAGATAAAAGTGGAACTAAGGCGCCAAAGCCATTACCTTACATATCGACACCAGACTATACTACTGCTTCTTTACCGCCATCAATTCCAGAATATTTTCAACCTGTAACCATATTACCATTCCCTCATTTGATGGGTTTTCTAGGTACTCCCGTGCGTTTATGGCGGTTTCTGAATCAACGATATCTGGCTGATGAGCTGGGACAAAGAACTGCAGAGATGGTCCTTGCTGAATCGCTACGAGAGTTCAAGAAGGTTTCCCGAACAGAATCTGATGAAAATCTTGGTGAGTTAACATCTCCGTCCACAAATGAACAAATCATCTGGGAGCAAAGCAATCTCTTGCAGAATGAGGAAAAAGAATGGCACAAGAGCGTACGCAAAAGGGAAAAGATCGTGGGCAAGGAAGATCTATGGAAAGATGAGATGATATTCGACGACAGGTTAGCTAATCGAATGAGGAAATTCACATCGGCTCAATGAAACTTTGAAGTCGTATCGAGCCCACCAAGCTGCAAATATATGATGGATGCCAAATATCATTATCTTTGTATCCCGTGACAAACCTGGCTCTCCTACATCGGTTTTTAGATTACGTCCAGTCGATTAATGAATTGCTTGTTATCTGACGACATATGGAAAAGATAAGCGTGAAATAGGCGTTGATGATGTCATCGGTCAGATTGATGCATCCTGAAAGAAATCCTTTTCCACTCTTCAGTGTGCCATAAAATTCACAGGAATCGCGCTGTTGTGTATTATACTATTGTATGGCCATAGATAAAGCTAAAAAGTATTTCTAATTTGTATATCCAAGATTGTAGTCGTGAGTTTTCATCTTAACAAAGTTGCTCGATGTGATACTTTGCCTCGCAATGATAATTCGATTGGACAAAAAAAGCTTGACTCGTCAGCTTGCCTGTCAGGCGCCTTCATATCACCTGCAGGTTTTGTCTGCTAAGAAAGTCCACGTAATTCATCACCGTTCTCCACATTAATTAAATAAGACTGGCCTTTGAATCTTAATAATAATCGTGGCGGGTTATCATTGGATTGAAATCGAGCTCTCCTCAGCCACTTTAAAAAGGTGAACCACTTTTCACGGCAATCCCTGGGGATTTTTTCGCTATCGACCAAATTTTAAGCACACCTATGTCATCAGCGTTTTGATGGATTTGACATCCTTACAATATTTTACGCATCCTTCACTTTTATATTTGTTTTTTTCTCTTTTGCATATCGTATCATCGAAACGACACTCGTAAAAATCTCCAAGAGGCATTGAACCGCCAAAGGTTCGCCGTTTTCGGAGATGTCCGAGTACGACGACGATCCACGGCGTTATCGACAAACTCGTACGAGAACTCGGGATAGGGATGATTTGGATTACGGACCAGATGCATCGTATGTCGATCGACAAAAAGGTGGAGGCCGCGACTTGGTCTATCGAGCTAGAGATGATAGTGTTGAAGATATCCGTCGGGATTTTCCACCCGCTGGACGCCGGGCCGAAAGATATTATGAAGATGACGACTACCGTCCAAGAGCTCGAAGCGTAGGACCTAGCAGACGTGATTATAACGATGAACGAGCTTATTACAATGATCGAGATCTTGGTACTGTCGCTGGTGCTGGTGCTGGTGCGGGCGCGGCTGCCGGGTATTCTGCTGGTCGTGCTCGAGATCGTCGTCAAGGTCAACGTGACAACGACCGAGATTATGACTCCGATCCAGACTCAAAACCTCGTAATGATCGTCGCAAATCAGGTGTTGTTGATATGTTACAAGGTCTGGGACTCGGTGGTGTAGCTGGCGCTCTTCTTGGAAAGAAGAATGACCGCGACCGAAGCCGAGATCGTGATCGAGACTATGACGATCGTCGAAATGACTATCAAAGAGACAGCAGTAGAAGACGACGTTATTCAGACGAATCCGATAGCGACAAATCCAACAAATCTGGCAGGTCAACACGATCGCGTCGTGATCCACGGAATAAAAAAGGCAAGACAGAACGACAATGGGCACAGGCTGCACAGGCTGCATTACTGGCCGGAATTACAGAAGCTGTTCACTCTCGCGGTCTTTCGAATGTAGAAAAGGGACGACGTATCTTGACTGCTGCTATTGGTGCAGGTGGTGTCGACGGGATAATTGATCGTGATCCTGACAAAAAATCAAAGCGACATTTGTTTGAGGCCGTTGTAGGAGGTCTGGCAGCAAACAGAGCTGTCAATGGATCAACATCACGTTCACGTGGACGAGACAGAAGCCCAAGTCGCGGTGCAAGATCACGGGCAACTTCAATCTTTGGAGGAAATAACCGGGATGGAAAAGGTGGTGGACTTAAGGATTTGGCAGCAGGAGGTGCCCTGGCTGCGGCAGGAAAGGCCATTTACGATCGCGTAAGGTCTCGTTCCCAACGCAGGAGGTCCAGGTCACCGTCCAGTAGCTCTAATGACTCGTATGAAGCCCCATCTCGCAATCGCCGCAATGGCGGTGCTAAAAATGACGGACCTAGCTCACGCAATTCAGATACGAACGCCGATCGGGCCCTCGACGCCGGCGATCCTCGTTCCCAGCAAGATAATGGCCAGAATGGCTTTCCCGCTGTGGCTGGCGGCGCTACAGCGGGAGCAGCACTCGCTGCATTGACAGGCCGCGGCTCGAACGGACAAGGTCAACAAAACGGACAACAAAACGGACAAAACGGAACGATGACGCAAGATCGCGCAAATGCAAAGAATCCGTTACTCGACGACAGTTCGTCATCGGAAGATGTTGAGGATGTAGAAACAAAACGGAAAAAAATGAGAGGAAAAGAGCTTTTGACGGCTGGATTAGCAACTATTGCAACAATTCATGCAGCCCACGGTGTTTATGCAAGTATGGAGGCACATGAGAAAAGACATAAATTGGTTGCTGAAGGAGAAATGACACCTCAAGAAGCAAGAAAAAGACAAACAAAAGCGTGGGTTCAAGATGCTGCAGCAGTTGGTATTGCATCTTTAGGTATTAAAGGAGCATTTAGTGAATGGAAAGAGATGAATGAGCATAGGTGAGTCTTCCTTTTTGTTGATTGATGGTTGGTTCACAAGTGATAATGTTTTATTGACCCATTGTACAGGAAGGAAGTTGAAGAACTAGCAAAAAAGAAACGTGGCAAGGCAAAACGACGTGAAGCACGACAAAGAGCTCGAGAAAAACTTCAGACGCAAATGATGATGAACCCTGCTATGATGATGATGATGCAAAATGGTCAAACGCCTTATGGACAAGGAGCTCTTGCAGGTGGTGAACAGGCTAGCTATTATCACGACAGTAGTTTACCTGGACCTCCTCCTGGAGGACCATCTCAAGGACCATATTAGTCGTACCGTCCTTTTAATTATGCGAATTTGCATCAGCATCAGCGGGAATATTATAATAATAATAACAATCATGGAACAATGAATTATGATTATGAACAACCTTGTTATCATCAACATTATCAAAATCGTCACCATCATCATCATCAGCCACAGCATCACGAGCATCTTCAACAACAGCATCCACATGCACATGGTCGATATATCGAAAATCAGCATAGCGTTCCATTTCGAGGAAAGCATAAGCGTAAAGTTACATTTGGAGAAGATACTATCATTCCTATTTCTCGATTCATCTCATATAAATGATGTTATAGATTCATGATCACTCTGTTCAGATCAACATACTCTAGCATGTCTTCTTATCCTTTACGGACTGGTCAGAACTGTTTTTCTTGAGCTTAGAATAAAATTTGATTATATTTTATTTAAAGATTATGAATTTATTTATTATTATTATTATTTTCTACAAATGAAACTTTTACTGTAATGTGAACCCCGAAATGACATCATAGGTCATTCGACATTCTTCCACTCTTGTTCAATCTGACATTATTCCTCCGTACACTTCTACTTGAACAAGATTATAAAAGTACAGTAGGAAACCATGCTCATCGTACCCGACACATCCAACATCGACCCCAACGACCCATCCATCGTAAATTCCGAATCCTCTGGTCAAAAATTCCCGACCGAGAAACTCGAACAAATCCTCCCTGG
>Ga0160429_1001620_pt1 | contig 12390 bp, 9 predicted proteins | sample SolpanmetagenomR_FD_108199 | JGI IMG/M metagenome (GOLD analysis project Ga0160429, IMG submission 108199) | Solar panel surface microbial communities from Lawrence Berkeley National Laboratory, California, USA - R | ecosystem: Engineered > Built environment > Solar panel > Unclassified ... | reverse complement strand
GCTCTCGCCGGTGCAGCAGCGCAACCTCGAGAAGGCATGGGGCGCCAAGGTCATCGACCGCACCGGCCTGATCCTCGAGATCTTCGGCCGGCGCGCCTCGACCCGCGAGGGCACGCTTCAGGTCGAGCACGCCCACCTCGCCTACCAGAAGTCCCGGCTCGTCCGCTCCTGGACCCACCTGGAGCGCCAGCGCGGCGGCTTCGGCTTCCTGGGCGGCCCCGGCGAGACCCAGATCGAGGCCGACCGGCGCATGATCCAGGAGCGCATGACCCGGATCGAGCGCGATCTCGACGCGGTGGTGCGCACCCGGGGTCTGCACCGGCAGAGCCGGGCGCGGGTCCCGTACCCGATCGTGGCGCTCGTCGGCTACACCAATGCCGGGAAGTCGAGCCTGTTCAACGCCCTGACCCGGGCCGAGGTCACCGCGAAGGACATGCTGTTCGCCACCCTCGACCCCACCGCCCGGGCGACCAAGCTGCCCCACGGCGAGACCGTGATCCTGTCCGACACGGTGGGCTTCATCTCCGACCTGCCGACGCCGCTGATCGCGGCCTTCCGGGCGACCCTGGAGGACGCCATCGAGGCCGACGTGCTGCTCCACGTGCGCGACGTCTCCCACGTCGATTCCGAGGCCCAGGCCGAGGATGTCGGCGAGGTCCTGCGCGAACTCGGGATCGAGACCAGCGCCGACCGGATCATCGAGGTCTGGAACAAGGCCGACCTCCTCGACGACGACGAGCGCAACCGGCTCCTGAACCTCAGCGGCCAGGCCAAGGCCCGCAACGACCGCGACAGCGCCGCGCCGGTCCTGGTCTCGGCGGTGACCGGGGAGGGGCTCGCGGCCCTGTCGGCCCGGATCGAGGCCCGGATCGGGCGCAACCGGGCGAGCTTCGCGGTGGCCCTGCCGCCGGAGGACGGGGCGGCGCTCAACTGGCTCTACGAGAACGCCGAGATCCTCGACCGTCGGTCCGAGGCCGACGGCACCCTGCACCTCGCGGTCCGGATCGCCCCCGAGAAGGAGCCCCGCTTCCTCAACCGCTTCGCGGCGGCCCGGCGCCTCGGCCGGGGCGGTTGATGGCCCCGGGCGGCCTCGGAAACCGGTTGCCTTCCGCGCTGCTGCCCGCCTGGGCGCCGGCCGAGGGCAGGGCGGATCCGGGATCGGACGACGAGGCGGTGCTGCGGGCCATGCAGGCCGGCGGTGGCCTGCGCCTCCTCGGCCTGCGGGTGGTGATCGTGCTGGTGCTGCTGATGGCGGCCCAGGCCTATGACGGCTCGCTGCACGCCCTGAGCCACTGGCTCATCCTCGGCCTCTACGGCCTCGGCACGGTCTGGTTCGGGCTGCGGGAGCGGGGCGGCGGCCCCCGGGCCAACGCCTATAGCTGGGCCGGCACCCTGCTCAACGCCGGGCTCGCCGTCTACGTCATCATCGAGCACATGCTGGCCGGGGGCGGGGCCGGCCTCGGCGCCGACGCGGTGAGCCGCCTGCCCGCCTTCCTGCTCCTGCTCCAGACCGGCCTCAGCATGCGGGTGGCGCAGACCCTGCTGTTCTGCGGCCTGGTCACCGTCTGCTGGAGCGCGGCCTCCCTGTTCGGCCTCTTCTATCCGGAGCTGTTCCCGAGCCCCGACACCTTCCCGACTGCGCAGATGACCGGGCTCGCCACCTTCGTGGCGGCGGGCCTCCTGGTGGTCGACGGCACGACCCGCCTGCGCGCCGCGGTGGCGCGCGCCCTGCGGATGGAACACGAGCGGACCCAGCTCGCGCGCTTCGTGCCCGACACGGTCGCCCTCGACCTCGCCGGCGAGGACGGCGATTCCGGGCTCGGCATCCATCGGCGCCACGCCTGCCTGATGATCCTCGACATCCGCGGCTTCTCGCGGCTCTCCCGCGAGCACCCGCCCGAAGCCATGGTGGCGGCGCTGCTGGCCGTCCGGGCGGCCGCCCAGGCGGCGGTGTCCGAGCAGGGCGGCCTCGTCGACAAGTACATCGGCGACGCGGTGCTCGTGCAGTTCGTGATCGGCCGGCCCGACGCGCAGGCGCGGGTGGCGCTGGCCTGCGCCCTGTCGATCCGCCAGCGGATGGCCGCCCTCAACGCCGCGCGGGCGCGCGAGGGTCTGTTCACCGTCCGGGTCGTGGTCGCCCTGCACGCGGGCGACCTCCTGGTCGGGGTCTTCGACGACGGGGTGCGGGCAGAGTACACGGTGCTGGGTCCCGCGATGAACGCCCTGTCGCGGATCGAGGCGCAGGCCAAGGCCGCCGAGATCGAGGTCGCGGCCTCGGGCGACTTCCTGGACTTGTTCGGCGGAACGCTGCCGGCCGGCATCCGGGCCGCGCCGGTCCCGCAGGCGGCCCTGCCGGGATCGCTCACCCTGTTCGCCGTCGCGGCGGAGCGGCCCCCGAGCCGGCCCCCGCCGCCCGCCCGCGCGTGTCGGGCGGGGCCGGACATCCCCCACCTGCCACAGGATGCCGCGGCGCGCTCCGCGGCGACGCCGGAACCGGGCCGGCTTTAATCCGTTCGGTCGGCGCGGCGCAGGGTCGCGGAAAGACATTCGGTCCATGAACAAGATCATCCTCGGCGCGGCGCTCGCGCTCGGCCTCGTCGTCGGCGCCGCAAGCCCGGGCCTCGCCTCTCCCGGCGACGGCCTCGACCGGAACGCCGCCGCGCAGGGCAACGGCCGCTTCGGCGGCATGCACCGCAACGCCCGGATGGAGTCGCGCACGATGATGCACCGCGCCCACCGGATGCGCCGGCACCATCGCCACCATCATCACCGCTGAGGCGGTCGGCCTGCCGATCCGGCGGTTTTCGGCCGCGGTGCGTGGACCGGATCGGAAACCCCTTCCGGTTCGGCCGGTTTTCGGGGATCAGTGGTGCCGGAGGGTGGCGGGCGCAGCGGCTTCTGCTACGCCCGCCCCGGTTTGCGCGCCCGCGGGGCCGGGCGCGGCACCGCGGAGGATCGATGCTGGGATCGGGACGGTTGGGGCGGCTCGCCCTGGGATGCGTCGCGGCGCTGGCCGCATCCGCTCCGGCGGAGGCGCAGGACAGGGCGGTCCCGCCCCTCGTCTTCACCGGCATCCCCGACCAGGACGAGAGCCGCCTGGTCGAGCGCTTCGGCAGGGTCGCGGCCTATCTGGAGGCCAAGCTCGGCGTGCCGGTGCGCTACATCCCAGTGAAGAGCTACCCGGCGGCGGTCACCGCCTTCACCAACGGGCAGGTGCAGCTCGCGTGGTTCGGCGGCTTCACCGGCGTGCAGGCCCGCAAGGCCGTCCCGGGCTCCCAGGCGATCGCGCAGGGCGCCGAGGACGCGGCGTTCAAGACCTACATCATCGCCAACGCCGCCACCGGCCTGAAGCGCGGGGCGGACTTCCCCAAGGACATCCAGGACAGGACCTTCACGTTCGGCGCCCGCGCCTCGACCTCCGGGCGGCTGATGCCGGAATACTTCATCCGCCAGGCCTTCCCGGGGAAGAGCCCTGAGCAGGTCTTCGCCCGGGTCGGATTTTCCGGCGACCACACCCGCACGATCCAGCTGGTCCAGTCCGGCGCCTTTGCGGTGGGCGCCGTCGACTACTCGGTCTGGGATCTCGACACCAAGGCCGGCAAGGTCGACCCGACGGCCGTCACGGTGATCTGGGAAAGCCCGACCTTCCCCGACTACCAGTGGACCGTGCGGGGCGACGTGGAGCAGACCTACGGCGCGGGCTTCACCGAGAAGCTGCGGACGGCCCTGACCGGCGTCACCGACCCGGCGATCCTGGAGCCGTTCGGGCGGTCGAAGTTCGTGCCCGTGAGCAACGCCGCCTACGAGCCCCTCGTCGCAGTGGGCCGCTCCACCGGCCTGCTGGACTGAACGCCGTGGCGGGCGGGACCGGATCCCCGGCGGCGATCGTCCTCGCGGACGCCGCGGCATCCTATGGCGGGCGCCCGGTGCTCACCGGCATCGACCTGACCGTGCGGGTGGGGGAGCGCCTCGCGCTGATGGGCCGCTCGGGGGCCGGCAAGTCGACCCTGATCGGCCTGATCCACGGGCAGGCGCCCGAGCGGGTGGCCCTGGTGCCCCAGGCCGCCGCCCTGGTGCGCCCGCTCTCGGTGTTCCACAACGTCTACATGGGCCGTCTCGACCGGCGCTCGACCCTGCACAACCTCCGCAACCTGGTCCGCCCCGCGCGGCGCGACGTCGCCGCCGTGGAGGATGTCCTCGGCCGGGTCGGGCTGGCCGACCAGCTCTGGGCCAAGGCCGGGGCCCTGTCGGGCGGCCAGCAGCAGCGCGTCTCGGTGGCCCGCGCCCTCTACAACGGCCGGCCGATCCTGGTGGGCGACGAGCCGGTCTCGGCGCTGGATCGCCAGCAGGGCGGCCGGATCCTCGCCGAGCTGGCCCGCAGCCACGAGACCCTGATCCTGGCGCTGCACGACGTCGCCCTGGCCCTCGCCCATACCGACCGGATCGTCGTGCTGGAGGCCGGCCGCATCGTCCTCGACGCGCCCTCCGCCGGCCTCGATCCGGCGCGCCTCAGCCCCTTCTACGAGGCCGCCTGATGAGGCGCGGCGCCGCGTTCCTGCCGCGGCCGGGCTACGCTTCGGTGAGCCGCTGGCTCCTGGCCGCCGCGCTCGCCGGCCTGCTCGTGGCCGACCTGCAGGTCACCACGCTCCATCCCTGGTCCGACCTTTCCCGCCTGCTGGGCGGTCTGACCCGGCCCGACCTCCTCGCCGTGGACGGCCGGAGCGTCGTCTACACGGTGGCCTTCGCGGTGCTCGGCGTCGGGCTGGGCGCCGGGACGGGCCTGCTGCTGGCGATGCCCTTCGCCCGCTCCCGCGCGGTCCGGCTCGCCTGCGCGGCCGTCCGCGCCGTCCACGAGCTGTTCTGGGCGCTGCTCCTGATGCAGGTCTTCGGGCTCTCGGCGACCACCGGCGTGCTCGCCATCGCGCTGCCCTACGCGGGCATCTGCGCCAAGGTCTATGCCGAGCTGATCGAGGAGGCCGACCTCGCGGCCGTCCGGGTCCTGCCGGCGGGCACCGGCACGGTCTCGGCCTTCCTGTACGCCCGCCTGCCCGAGGTGGCCGGGCGCATGCGCGACTACACCCTCTATCGCCTGGAATGCGGCCTGCGCTCCAGCCTCGTGCTCGGCTTCATCGGCCTGCCGACCATGGGCTTCGCCTTCGAATCCGCCTTCCGCCAGGGCCGCTACGCCGAGGCCGGGGCGCTGCTGCTGATCTTCTACGCGCTGATCGGCACGCGCCGGCTCTGGGTGCGCGCCCGGACCCTGCCGGTCCTGCTGGTGGGCGCCACGCTGGCGCTGCCGCCGACCGTCGGCAGCGCGGCCATCGGCCCGAGCCTCGCGCGCTTCCTCGGCCACGACATCGTGCCGGCGCCGCTCCGGGGCGCCCCCCTGGCCGAGCCCGAGACCTGGGTGCGGCTCTGGTCGTGGCTGCGCCCGATCCTGACCGAGCAGATCCTGCCCGGCACCGCGCAGACCCTGGTCCTGGCGCAGATCGCCCTGGCGGCGACCGCCCTCGGGGCCCTGGTCCTGTTCCCGCTCACCGCGCGGCGCTTCGCCGGCCCCCTCGGGCGGCCCCTCGGGCGGGCGCTGCTGGTGGTGGTGCGCTCCACGCCGGAATACATGCTCGCCTATGTCGGCCTGCAACTGCTCGGCCCCTCGATGCTGCCGGCGATCCTCGCGCTGGCGCTGCACAATGCCGGGATCGTCGCCTACCTGATGGGCCGGCACGCCGACGCGATCCCCTACCGCGCCGACGCGCCGCGGGGCCTCGACCTCTACGCCTACGAGACCGTGCCCCGCCTCTACGGCCAATTCCTGGCCTACCTGCTCTACCGCTGGGAGCTGATCCTGCGGGAGAGCGCGATCTTCGGGATCCTGGGGGTCACGACGCTGGGCTTCTACGTCGACGCCGCGATCTCGGAATTGCGCCTCGACGTGGCCACCCTCCTGATCGCCGCCACCGCCCTGGTGACGGTGGCGGTCGACGCCGTCTCGCGCGCCTTACGCCGGTCCCTGCGGATCGACGCCTTGCCGACCAGACTGTCGGGTCCGCAGCCGATCACCGGGGCGGAGGCCCCGTGAAGGGGCAGGGGTGCGGTCGGAACACGCGCCCCGACTGCCCCCTCAGGATGTGCGAGAGCAGCCGCCTCGGCCCGCGAGGTGTGAACCGCGTAGCCCCTGCGGCGGAGGGGGAACCACGGGGTCGATGTCGGGCTCTCTCACCACTTGTAGCTGACCTTCGCGAGCACCCGGCGGGCATCGCCGTAGAAGCAGGAATTCTCCGCCTGGCAGGACGAGACGAAGCGCCGGTCGGCGAGGTTCGTGGCGTTCACCTGGAAGCGCCAGTTCTCGTAATCGTAGTGCACCTGCGCGTCGAACAGCACGTAATCGGGCAGGCGCAGGGAGTTGGCCACGTTGGCGAACGAGCGCCCGATGTAGCGCACGCCGCCGCCGAACCCGAAGCCGCGCCAGTCGCCGGCCGGGATCGTGTAGTCGAAGAACAGGTTGGCGAGGTTCTCCGGGGTGTTGACCGGCACGCGCCCGATCTGGTCGAGGTTGCCCCGCACGGTGTTGATCCCGAAGACCGTGTAGGAGGCGACGACGTTGAGGCCGTCGAACAGGTTGGCCACGAGCTGCGACTCGAAGCCGGTGGAGCGCACCTCGCCGATCTGCTGCTGGAACAGCGTGTTCGCCGGGTTCGGGGTCTGCACGTTGCTGCGGTGAATGTCGAAGCCGGCAAACGTCAGGAAGTAGCCCTGGCCGGGCGGCTCGAACTTGACGCCGCCCTCGATCTGATCCCCCGTCTCCGGCCTGAAGGTCTGGCCGTTGATGTCGGTGCCGATCAGCGGCTGGAACGAGGTCGAGTACATCACGTACGGCGCGAGGCCGAAGTCGAAATTGTAGATCGCCGCAGCCCGGTAGGTGAAGGCGCTGTCGTTGCGGCCGTTGCTGTTGGCGGGCGTCAGGCGGTCGTAGACGCGGTTGTCGACGAAGTCCTGACGGCCGCCGAGGATCAGGCTCAGCTCCGGCGTCAGCTTGATCTGATCCTGGAAGTAGAGCCCGACCTGCTGGAACGAATCCGCCTGGATCAGGTAGGGCGAGGCCGAGACCGCTTGCGGGCCGTAGAACGGCGCGAGGATATTCAGGTTCGGGCCCGGAAAGCCCGAGGCTTGATTGTCGTGGATCTGGAAGTTCCGGTACTCCACGCCCATCAGGAAGTCGTGCTTGAAGAAGCCGTCGAAGAACCGGGCCTCGGCCTGGGTGTCGACGTCGAGCTGGGCGACCTTGGCGTGGTCCCGGAACAGGTAGCGGGCGAGCTGCGTCTGCTGGGGATCGGCGTAGCCGAGCTGGCCGATATAAGAGTTCTGGTAGCTCTCCGCGAAGGCGTAGCGGGCGTTCTGGCGCACCGCCCAGGTCTCGTCGAAGACGTGCTCGAACTCGTAGCCGATGAACGCCTGGTCGCGCCGGAAGGTGTTGAAGCCGGCATCGCCGACGTTGAGCGAGCGCGGGATGCGCAGGCCCAGCACCGTGGGCTTCACCGTGCCGAAATAGGGCAGGAAGTTCGAGGTCACCGCCGTGTTGTCGTGCTGGAAGCTCGACAGCACCGTGAACCGGGTCGCGCCGTCCGGCTTATAGGTGAAGGCCGGAGCGATGTAATAGCTGTCGTCCGGCGCGCCCTGGACCTGCGTGCCGCCGTTGCGGGCGTAGCCGGTCAGGCGGGTGAACCAGTGGCCCTCCCGGTCGGCCGGGCCGCCGACGTCGAAGGCGGCGTAGCGCTGGTCGAAGGAGCCGCCGCCGACCTCGATCAGCCCGAACGGGTTCTCGGTCGGGCGCTTGGTGACCTGGTTGATCAAGCCGCCGGGATTGCCGGCGCCGAACAGCACCGCGGCGGGGCCGCGCAGCACCTCGACGCGCTCCAGCCCGAAGGTGTTGATCCGGTAGTAGGCGAAGCCGTAGTTCAGGAGCTGCAGGCCGTCCCGGTAGAGGCCGTAATCGCTGGCCACGAAGCCGCGCAGCTGGAAATAGTCGAGGCGCGAGTCGGCCCCGAAGGTGCCCGCATAGGTGCCGGCCACGTACTGCGTCGCCTGCTGCAGGGTCTGGGCGTTCTGCGTGTCGATCTGCTGGCGCCCCACGACCGTGATCGATTGCGGCGTCTCGATCAGCGGGGTGTTGGTCTTGGTGGCGGTGGCCGAGCGCTTCGCCACGAAGCCGTCGATCGGGCCGGTGGGGCTCTCCACCGCCCGCGCGACCGCGCCGGCCTGCGCCACCGGGACCGGACCGCCGCCGCGGCTCTCGACGCTGAGCTCCTCGAGCTGCACGCTCCCGCCGGCCGGCGGGCTGGAGATCCCGCGGCGCGGCGCCGCATCCTGGGCGAAGCCCGGCGCAACCTGCGCCAGGACGGCGAGCGAGGCGCCGGCGAGAAGGGCGCGCAGGGCGCCTGGATAAGGGTGAGCGGCTCTCATCGGACCTGTGCCCCGTACGACCTCGCGGGCAGCCGACCGCGTGCGCCGGGATCAGGCCCGGCGGGGCTGCACCGCAGTTTAGAATTGTGCTAAAGTGCTGTGATTACTCAGCTTTCCAGAACCTGGAGTACGGGTGGTCCGGCTCGACCGCAAGGCGGCTTCGCGCGGAAGGCGAGGAGTGTTGCCAGCGCGACACGTGCCGGTGAGGCGGCCCCGCGGGGCAGGGCGGGCCGCGCGTCCAGGATCGTCCGGCGATCGTCCGACCCTCCTCCGGCGATCGTCTGGCACGTCCCTGTGGACAGGGCCGGCCGCGACGTCCGGCGGGCGGCCTACTTCGCGCGGCCCGCGAGCCAGCCGGCCAGCAGATCCGCCACGGCGTCGCTGTTGGTCTCCAGCATCATCATGTGGCCGTTGCCGTTCAGGCCCCGGTCGGCCAGCCGGATCACGTCGGGCTTGGCGCCGGCCTGGGCCAGGAAGGCGACCGTGCAGTCGTCGTAGGTGGCGTGGAAGGAGGCCTCCGCGGTCACCACCACGGCCGGCACCTTGGCGAGGTTCGGCAGGGTCCGCACAGGCTCGCCCTGCAGCCAGCAACGGATCCGCCCGTCCGCCCCCCTGCTGTCCGTCCCCTTGGCGTCCGGGCCCCTGTTATCCGGACCCTTGGTATCCGGACCCTTGGCCTGCTGCACCACGATCAGGTCCTCGGGCGCCTTGACGGGCGGCTCGAAGGTCAGTGGCATCCGGGTCAGCCCGTAGGCGCGGGCGCGGCCATCCCCGGCCTTCTCCCAGAACTCCCTGCCGCCGCGGAACTGCACGTCGAAGAAGGGCGGTCCGTTCGGCTCGACGGAGACATGCGCCTTCACGAGGTCCGGCCGCGCATCCGAGGCCGCCCAACCGAACAGGGCCGCCTGACCGTGGGTGACCAGGATCGCGGGTCCGACCTTCTCCAGGAGCGCCATCAGGGCGGGATCGACCAGTTCCTCGGTCTGCTGGCTGTTGGCGAGGAACGGGACCTGACTGGCGAAGAACTGGTCGAAGGCGGCGTTGCCCTGCACGCCGGGGCCGCCCGGCCAGCGGGTGTGGAGCTTGGCCTGCGGGTAGAGGTCGTAGACCTCCGGCGCCGTGTGGGTCCGCTCCAGGCTGCGGGTGCTCAGCCGGTCGTAGGGGCCGTAGACCTCCGGGTTGGTGCCCGAGCGTCCGCGCCCGACCTGATCGACCACGTAGACCTGATAGCCCCTCTCGACGAAGCGCTGCACCCAGCCCGGCCGTCCGTCCGCGGTGGCGAGGTAGTTCACGCCGGTCTGGGCCAGCCCGTGCACCATCACGACCGGGTAGGGCTGCGTGATCCGGGCCGGGGTGCGCGACTGCACGAACATCTGGCCGACCATGACGGTCTTGTCGCCGAGCTTCTGGTAGCGGCCGCCGATGTAGAAATAGCCTGCCCGGGTCACCGGCTCGTCGGCCGCCGGCCCCTGTGAAGACGCCTGTGAAGATTCCTGTGCGGGCGGCAGGGACGGGGGTCGGGCCGGGGCCGTCGCCTGGTTCGGGAGCGGGGCCGGGACCGTGCCCTGAGCCCGCGCCGCCCCCATCGCCAGGAGACCCCCGTGAACGACGAGCAGCGCCGCGAGGGCGCCGTTCGCGATGCCGTTGCCGGCCATGCCGTCTCTCCAGAATGCGTCCCGCTCCTCGCGGACGCTTGTTGCGGCAAACGCAACGCTCGCCAACCGGGAAAGCTGCACGGTTCGGCTCTGCGCGTCTCGGCGTGCATCGCGGGCGCGTCTCGGCGCGGCGCGGCCGCGATGCACGCCGGCGCGGCGCCCCTGCGCCAGACGCACCGCGGGAGGCGGACACCGGTCAAGCCCGGACCCACGCGCATGCCAGGCGCGACAACCGCGATGCTGGCGCGGGCGCGGCGCAGCACCCACCTTGGCTTGGTACGCGCGCCGGAAGCGGCGCCCTCGCCCTGACAGCCCGGGCGGGACCGAACGAAGGACTCCAAGCCGTGGATCCCGTAACCGCCAAGACCCTCGTCTCCGCCGCCCTGGTCGCCTCCATCGCCCTGTTCAGCCTGATGGCGGTCCAGGCGGTCTTCGCGCAGGTCCTGGCCGACCTTCGTGACGCGCGATCGGCCCCGAAGGCCGTGCCGGTGCCGGTGCCGGTGCGCGCCGAGCGGCGGGATCCCCCGCGGGCCTGATCGGCCCGCGTCCGGGCGCGGGAAGCGCAGACGTCCGGAGCCGCCGGGTCTTCGGACGTGCGGCGGATCAGGCTCCGTCCTGCCGGGCCCGTGCGCGCAGGAGATACTTCTGCACCTTGCCGGTGGATGTCTTGGGCAGTTCCCCGAACACCACGTGGCGGGGGAGCTTGTAGGACGCGAGCCGCCCCCGGCACCACTGGATCAGTTCGTCGGCCGTGGGGGTGGCGCCCGCTTTCAGTTCGACGAAGGCGCAGGGGGTCTCGCCCCATTTCGCGTCGGGCTTGGCCACCACCGCGGCCGCGGCCACCGCCGGGTGCTTGAACAGGGCGTCCTCGACCTCGATCGACGAGATGTTCTCGCCCCCCGAGATGATGATGTCCTTCGAGCGGTCCTTGAGCTGGACGTAGCCGTCCGGGTGCTTCACCCCGAGGTCGCCGGTGCGGAACCAGCCGCCCTTGAAGGCGGCCTGCGTGGCGGCGGGATTCTTGAGGTAGCCGCGCATCACCACGTTGCCGCGCATCATCACCTCGCCGATCGTCGCCCCGTCGGCGGGCACCGGCTCCAGCGTCTCCGGATCGCGCACGTCGAGGGCCTCGAGCACCGGGTAGCGCACGCCCTGGCGGGCCTTCCTGGACGCCCGCTGGTCGGCCGCCAGGGCGTCCCAGTCGGCGTGCCAGGCATTGACCACCGCCGGCCCGTAGCTCTCGGTCAGGCCGTACAGGTGGGTCACCTCGAATCCGGCCTCCGACATGCCGGCGAGCACCGCCTCCGGCGGCGGCGCGGCGGCGGTGAAGAACGCCACGCGCCGGGGCAGGTCCCGGCGCTCCGAATCGGGGGCGTTGATCAGCATCTGCATGACGATCGGCGCGCCGCAGAGATGCGTGACCCCGTGCTCGGCCATCAGCCGGTACATCGCCTCGGCGCGCACCTGGCGCAGGCAGACATGGGTCCCGGCCACGATCGAGAGGGTCCAGGGGAAGCACCAGCCGTTGCAGTGGAACATCGGCAGGGTCCAGAGATAGACCGGGTGCTGCCCGAGCCCCCCCGTGATGACGTTGCCGAGTGCCAGCAGCGCCGCCCCGCGATGGTGGTAGACCACCCCCTTCGGGTCGCCCGTGGTGCCCGACGTGTAGTTGAGCGTGATCGCGTCCCACTCGTCACCGGGCAGCGGCCAGTCGTATTCCGCGTCGCCGGTCGCCAGGAACGCCTCGTAGTCGGTCTCGCCGAGGCGTTCGCCGGGGCCGTCGTAATCCGGATCGTCGACGTCGATGACGAAGGGCTTCGCCCTCAGCCCCTCCAGCGCCGCGGCGGCCGTCCTGGCGAATTCGCGGTCGGTGATCAGGACCTTGGCCTCGCCGTGCTCCAGGCAGAAGCGGATCGCGTCGGCGTCGAGGCGGGTGTTGAGGGTGTTGAGCACCGCCCCGGTCATCGGCACCCCGTAGTGGCACTCGATCATCTCGGGGGTGTTGGCCAGCAGCGCCGCCACGGTGTCGCCGCGGCCGAGCCCGCGCGCCGCCAGCGCCGAGGCGAGGCGGCGGGCCCGCGCGTAGAGCTCCCGGTAGGACCGCCGCAGGGTGCCGTGGACCACCGCGACCTGGTCGGGAAACACCCGCGCCGCCCGGTCGAGATAGAGCAGGGGGGTCAGCGGCTGGTGGTTGGCCGGCACACGGTCGAGATCGCGGTCGTAGATCGTGTCGCGGGCCATCGGAATCCTCCCGGCAAAGTCTTGCCGGGACCGT
>Ga0160429_1001619_pt1 | contig 12397 bp, 9 predicted proteins | sample SolpanmetagenomR_FD_108199 | JGI IMG/M metagenome (GOLD analysis project Ga0160429, IMG submission 108199) | Solar panel surface microbial communities from Lawrence Berkeley National Laboratory, California, USA - R | ecosystem: Engineered > Built environment > Solar panel > Unclassified ... | reverse complement strand
TGCGGCGGCGCAGTGGGTGGCGGGTTTCGAGCAGTAGCAGGCCCAGGCCTAGCACGGCCAGCGCGGGCCCGGCCCAGCGGTCGAACCGCCGGAGGAGCCCGGCGGCGGGGGTAGGAGTAGTCAGCATTGAAAGAAAAGCGGCGGCAGCCGCTCAGCTAGTAACGTAACAACCGCGGGGCAGTCGTGGTAGTGGCGCAGAAAAGCCGGCCCGCGCCGCCGCCGGGCAGCTAACCGGCCCGGCCCCGGCCGGATTAAGCTGCCCGGCCCCGTAGGCACGAGCCAAGCGCGCCAACGAAGGCTGCTGGCGCGTAGCTTGCGCCTGGTTTTCAGCCTCTCCCCTACCCCCCTTTCTTACCTTATGCGCACTGCTACCCGCTCGCTTTTGCTTCTGGCCGCGCTGGGCCTCACCGGCCCGGCTGCCTTTGCCCAAAAAACGCTGCTGCACTGCGGCCGCCTGCTCGATGTGCGCACCGGCCGCCTGCTCAACCAGCAGACGATTGTAGTAGAGAAAGACCGCATCGTAGCCGTACAAAATGGCTACACCGCTGCTGCCGGACCTCAGGACCAGGTTATTAACCTCGAAAACCGTACTGTACTGCCCGGCCTCATCGACTGCCACGTGCACCTGGAGTCGGTACCCAGTCGCAATTCGTTTCGCGAAAAATTCACCCTCAACCCAGCCGATGTAGCCTACCGCGCCGAGGCCAACGCCCTCGTGACGCTGCGAGCAGGTTTTACCACGGTGCGCGACTGCGGAGGCTCGGGCGTCAACATTGCCCTGCGCAAGGCCGTGGCCCAGGGGCTGGTGCCAGGGCCGCGCATCTACGCGGCAGGCACGGCCATTTCGAGCACCGGCGGGCACATGGACGATACCGATGGCCTAAACGACGACCTCATCGAGCGGTTTCACCCCGGCACGGCCGAGGGCGTGGCCAACGGTCCCGACCAGTGCCGGCAGGCCGTGCGCGAGCAGTTTCGGCGCGGTGCCGACCTCATCAAAATTGCCAGCACCGGCGGCGTGCTCGACCTAAGCAAGGACGGCGCCGGCGCCCAGTACACGGAGGAAGAAATTCGGGCCATTGTGAGCACTGCCCGCGACTTGGGTATGCCCGTGGCCTGCCACGCCCACGGCGCCGAGGGCATCAAGCGGGCCGTGCGGGCCGGCGTCACGAGCATCGAGCACGGCTCAATAATGGACGCCGAAGCCATGCAGCTCATGGCCAAAAACCGTACTTGGTATGTGCCCACCATTATTGCCGGCAAGTCGGTGGCCGACACTACGCGGCGGCACCCCGACTACTTTCCGCCCGTTATCGCCGCCAAAGCGCTCAGCATTGGCTCGCAGTTGCAGGCCACCTTTGGGCGGGCCATCAAGCAGAACGTGCGGGTAGCCTTTGGCACCGATGCGGGTGTGTACCGGCACGGTAAAAACGCGCTGGAGTTTGGCTACATGACCGAAGCCGGCATGGCACCTATCGATGCCATCCGCACGGCTACCGTCAATGCGGCCGAGCTCGTCGGCGACACCCCCAACCTGGGCACCCTCGAAGCGGGCAAGTACGCCGACATCGTGGCCGTGGAGGGCAACCCGCTACAAGATATCTCTACCCTCACCCGCCCTCGCTTTGTGATGAAAGAAGGCAAAGTGTACCGGAGCGAGTAACCCAATTCGATCAGCCGTTGCGCTGGCAAATCTGCTAGAACGGCGGCTGCTTGTTAGCTGATGGCTGCACTGCTACTCGACAATCACTTTACCACTTCCACCTTCATCGGCACGTCTTCAATCGGCCATTTATCCTGCGGGTCTACTTTCACCCGCGAGATTTTGTCGATGACATCCAGCCCTTCGATAACCTCGCCGAAGACGGTGTACTTGCCATCGAGGGCGGGCACGCCGCCGCGGGTAGCGTAGGCCTGCACCTGGGCAGCGCTGAGGGGCCGGCCAGCGGCGGCGCGACTCTGGTAGGGAGTTAGCTTTTCGCCCACCACAAAGTAGAAATCGGTGTTAGACGACAGGTGGCCGGGGTTTTTCTCGTCGTCGTAGCGGGCCATGCCCAGCGCGCCCTTCACGTGGAAATGATTTGGCCGAAACTCGGGGGGTAGGCGGTAGCGGCGCAGGTGAATAGTGCGCGCCTCGTTGGTTTGGCCGCCTTGCACGGCAAAGCCCTTCACTACCCGGTTGAACACCGTTTCGTCGAACACGCCGCGGCGGGCTAGCAGCAAAAAATTAGCCTTGTGAATGGGCGTATCGTCAAAAAGTCGCACCCGAAAGTTGCCCAGGCGCGTCTTCACCAGCACCTCGGAGCCCGGATATTGGCGGCCATAGGCGAGCAGCGCGGCCGGCGCCGTGCTGTCGGTGAGGGCCGCGATGTCGGGGCCAGGCGGCTTAGGCTTGGGCGCGGGGGTAGTGGCGGCGGGCTGGTCGGCGGGGCCGCAGGCGGCCAGCAGGCTCAGGCCCACTACCAGGCAATGACGAGTGATTGATGCCAAGTGGTTATAGGTTAGTAATAAGTAGAGAAATATCTAACAACAAAGCGCTTGAAACCGCTTGTTATGGCGAGCGCTACGCTCGCCATAACAAGCGGTTTCTTACTAACTCAAACAGCTCACAAGCCGTCCTTAAATTCCTACCAATGGGGCTTGCTTACTTGCTTGTCGGTGCCGTTAGCACCTTTGGTTTTCACTTTTACCTTGCTACCGGGGGCAGCGGGAGGGGTAGGCGCGGCGGCCGGCTCGGGGGCCGCAACTGGCTCGGGCGGGGGCGGCGGGGCAGCCTCGCCGTCGGCGGCTTTTATCTCGTCGGGGGCTAGCACGCGCTGCTGCTTTTGCTGGGCCAGCAGCAGCTTGTCTTTAGCCAGGGTGTTGGTTTTCCAGGCTTTGAGCTGCGAATCGAGCTGGTCTTTTTCGTCTTTGCTGAGCTTGGGCGTAGCCATGAGCTTGTCGAGGTCGGGGCGGCCGCCCTGCTGCCAGGCTGTGAGCCACATAGAGGCCACCATGGGCGAGGCGCCCTTGAGGCGGAAGGCTACCTGGCCACCCACTTCTTTCTCGTAGGCATCGGCAAAGGCATCGGAATAGCGGCGCTGTGTTTTGCCAAAGCGGTGCGAAAACGTGTACTTAGTTTGGGGTGTGAAGCCTTTGCTGAGCTTGCTCTCCAAGTCGTAGGTAGCCGTGAGGAAGCCGTAGCTGCCCTGAATAACCTGCCAGATGCTGGCCAGCGGGTCCTTTAGCGCCTTGGCTTCCTCGCCATCGAGCTTGTAGTCGAGCAGGAAGCGCTCGGGCAGCTGGCTTTCCCAGAGGGCGTGCAGGCCGGTTTGGCCCGAGAGCTGGCCGTCGTAATTCACCGTGGTGTGCAGCGGCACAAACGCGTCGGCGGTGTAGTGGCTCAGCTCGGCCGAATACTTGATGATGCCTACCGTGTCGCGCTCGCTAAAGGCCGCCGCCAGCTTGTTCTTGGTTTCGATGACCACCCACGGCACGGTGCCATACTTGCGCAGGGTGTCGGCCGAGAATTTATCCACCGCCTCGTCGTACACCCGCGGCACCTTGGCAAAGGGCGCGCTCTCCGAGTAGTGGTCCATGTCGATAAAGTGCTTGGGCCCCTCGGTCGGGTCCTGGTTACGGCGCTCGTCGGGGGCGGTGCTCAAGCGCACTAGCTCAGCCATGTGCCGAAAGTAGAAGGCTTGCATACTGGCCGGCAACTCATAAATGGCCAACTGCGTGATAACGCGGTGCCCTAAGAAGCCCCAGGCGCGGGCCGCCGGCGCGGCCGGCCCCAGTAGCAGGGCCGCCAGCCCTAGGCTCAACACTAATTTTTTCATGATAAGTGGACTAAAAATAAATGCCCCTACCCCCCTTGGGGCGGCCAGCGGGGCCGAAGTTCGGGGCGAGCGGGCACATTTCCACCGCTGCTGCCCCATGGGGCATCGGCGGCGGCTCGCCGGTCAGAACGCGGCGCAAAATGCCTCAATTTTATCCCAGTTTTATACTGCCTGGCCCTAACCCCAAGCTGGGCAGTCTGCGTACAAGCTTTATCTTTCCTACCCAATCTGGTTGCGCCTATTGTTTTAGCCTGTGCAGGCCTTTGTAGTAGCCTCCATGCAGTGGTGGCCCACTACCTTTAGTATAGCATACGTTTCGAGGCTTCGGATAAAGCTTCTGGCTGTAGCGGTTACAAGGCCCAGCTTCCTACTCAGGAAGCTGGGCTTTTTTGTGCCCGCCGAGGGGGGTAGGGCCCCTCTACCCTACTTCACAAAAAAAGCCTGACCAATACGGCCAGGCTTTTCGTCGATTAAGGTATTTGCAAATACCCTACCAAATGCGTGAGCGGTCGGCCTGGGCACGTACCATCTTGTTGCCGTCTTTGCAACCGAAGGCCTCGTAGAACTCGGGCATGTTCATGAGCGGGCCATTGGTACGAAACTGGCTCGGCGAGTGCGGGTCGGTCTGCACCTGCTGGCGCAGGGCTTCGGGGCGCTGGTTGGCGCGCCAGATTTGGGCGTAGCCTAGGAAAAAGCGCTGGCTGGGCGAGAAGCCATCAATCTTTTGGCCACTCTTAAACTGCGCTGTCTTCTGGAAGGCCTGGTAGGCGATGGTGAGGCCACCGATGTCGGCCAGGTTTTCGCCCATCGTCAGCTTGCCGTTCACGTGCACCGAGTCAAGCGGCGAGAAGGCGTCGTACTGCTTGCCTACCATGTCGGCCTTGGCCATAAACTTGTCGCCGTCTTCCTTGGTCCACCAGTCGCGTAGGTTGCCTTTGGCATCCGAGCGGCGGCCCTGGTCGTCGAAGCCGTGGGTCATTTCGTGGCCGATTACGGCACCGATGCCGCCGTAGTTCACCGCGTCATCGGCCTTAGGGTCGTAGAAAGGCGCCTGTAAGATGCCGGCCGGGAACACGATTTCATTCATGCTCGGGCTGTAGTAAGCGTTCACCGTGGGCGGGGTCATGCCCCACTCACCCCGGTCGATAGGCTTGCCAAACTTACTGAGGTTGTCCTCGCGGCGCCACTCGGCGGTAGCAAAAAGGTTTTGCAGCGCGCTGGTGCGCGTGATTTTCAGCTTCGAGTAGTCCTTCCACTTGTCGGGGTAGCCGATTTTTACGGCGAAGGCGTTCAGCTTTTCGAGGGCCTGCTTCTTAGTATCGGCGCTCATCCAGTCGGTGGCCATAATGCGCTCAGCATAGGCCTTGCGCAGGTTCTCGACCATTTCCTTGGCGCGGGCCTTGGCAGCGGGCGAAAACGCCTCATCTACGTAGAGCTGGCCAAAGGCCTCGCCCAGTGCGCCGTCAGTGGCGCGCAGCGAGCGCTTCCAGCGGGGCTGCTGCTGCTTAGCGCCCGTCAGCACCTGCGCAAAGCGGAAAGCCGCATCGCCGTAGGCCTTAGGCAGGGCCGAAGTCACGTCCGACACCAGGTTCCAGCGCAGGTACTGCTGCTGGTCGGCGATGGGCGTGTTGGCGAGCAGCGTGTTCACCGAGGCAAAGAACTCAGGCTGGCCAATGAGCACGTCCTGGGCGTTGCCCAGGCCCGCTCCTTTGAGGCGCAACGGCAGGTTTAGGTTAGGATATTCCTGGGCGGCCTGGGCCACCGGCACCTTGTTGTAGTTCTTGAGGCGGTCGCGCAGGGCCACGCGGTCGCGACTGGCCTGGGCCAGCTTAGTTTCGAGGGCCAACACCGCGTCGGCATTGGTCGCGGCCAGGCTCGGGGCATCGCCCAGCATCTGGAATACGCTGGTCATGTAGGTTTTGTAGGCGGCCCGAATTGCCTTCGAGCGCCCGTCTTCCTTCAGGTAGTAGTCGCGGTCGCCGAGGCCAAGGCCTCCCTGGCGCATCTGCACGGCATATACCGAGCTGTTTTTACCATCCTGGCCCACACCAAAGCCATACCAGCCGCTCGACAGCGTCTTGGGGTCGGCCATGTACTTCTGGATGTCGGCCAGGCTCTTGAGGTTGTTGATTTGGGCCAGCTTGGGCTGCAAATATTTCAGGCCGGCGGCCTCGATAGCAGCTGTGTCCATAGCAGCAGCGTAGAAGTCGCCCACCTTCTGGGCGTTCGAGCCAGGCTTGGCCGAGCGGTCGGCGGCAGCTTTCATCAATATGCGCTTCTCCACCGCGATGTTGCGGTCGGCCAGCTCGTTGAAGGCACCCCAGCGGGTTTCGGCGGCTGGCACGGGGTTGTTTTTCAGCCAGTTGCCATTGGCGTAGTGGTAAAAGTCCTCGCAGGGGCTCACCGACTGGTCGATGTTGGCGAGGCTAATGCCCACGCCCTTCTGCGGGGGGGTAGGCTTGGTGGGCGGTCCGAAAGCGGTGGTGGCGGCCAGGCCGCCGAGGCCCAGCGTAGCCAGTGCCAACCGCGAAAAGGTAAAAGTGGTGGACATGGAAAAGATTGGTTAGGAGAATAAGAAGAAAGACGAACTTAGTCACGATAGATGTAACTCCCGCGTCACAGTTGCATCACTACGAGTTTACGCGGGGGGAATAGGGATAAAAAAGCCCGCTCCGAGAACCGAAGCGGGCTTTTGTAGCGTGGACTCATAGCGTCCGTGCGCCTACCCTACCAGATGCGGGCTTGCTCGGCGGTCGGGCGCACCATCTTGTCGGTGGGCTTGCAGCCGAAGGCCTTGTAAAACTCGGGCATGTTCATGAGCGGGCCGTTGGTGCGAAACTGGCCCGGCGAGTGCGGGTCGGTGAGCACCTGCTGGCGAGCGGCCTCTGGCCGAATGTTGGTGCGCCAAATCTGGGCCCAGGCCAGGAAGAAGCGCTGGTCGGGCGTGAAGCCGTCGATGCTCTGAGTGCTCTTGGCCTCGGCCGTTTTCTGAAAAGCCTGGTAGGCGATGGTGAGGCCACCGAGGTCGGCCAGGTTTTCGCCCATCGTCAGCTTGCCATTCACGTGCACCGAGTCAAGCGGCGAAAACGCGTCGTACTGCTTGCCCACCATTGCGGCTTTGGCGTTGAATTTGTCGCCGTCTTCCTTGGTCCACCAGTCGCGCAGGTTGCCCTTCGAGTCGTATTGGCGGCCCTGGTCGTCGAAGCCGTGGGTCATTTCGTGGCCGATTACGGCACCGATGCCGCCGTAGTTCACCGCGTCATCGGCCTTGGGGTCGTAGAAGGGCGCCTGCAGAATGCCAGCCGGGAACACAATCTCGTTCATCGGCGGGTTGTAGTAGGCATTCACCGTGGGCGGGGTCATGCCCCACTCGCCCCGGTCGATAGGCTTGCCAAAGTGGCCGAGGTTGTCGGCCGTGGCCCAGGTGCGGGCAGCCAGCACGTTTTGCAGCGCGCTCTGGCGGTTCACGTTCAGCTTCGAGTAGTCCTTCCACTTGTCGGGGTAGCCGATTTTCACCGCAAAAGCGTTGAGCTTCACCAACGCTTCCTTCTTGGTAGCGGCGCTCATCCAGTCGGTAGCCATAATGCGCTCGGCGTAGGCTTTGCGCAGGTTCTCAATCATTTCCTTGGCCTTGGCCTTGGCCGACGGCGAAAACGCTTTATCAACGTAGAGCTGGCCAAAGGCTTCGCCCAGCGCGCCGTCGGTGGCGCGCAACATGCGCTTCCAGCGGGGCTGCTGCAACTTGGCGCCGCTCAGCACCTGCGAAAAGCGGAAGGCGTCGTCGCCAAACGCCTTGGGCAAGGCGCTGCTCACGCTGCTCACTAGGTGAAAGCGCAGGTACTGGCGCTGGTCGGCCAAGGGCTCGGTGGCCAGCATCGTGCTCACTTCCTTCATGAAAGCGGGCTGGCCCACAATCACTTCCTTGGCCGTGACGAGGTGGTTTTCCTTCAGCAGCAGGGGTAGGTTGAGGTTGGGGTAGGCCTGCGTGGCTTGGGCCACGGTCATCTTGTTGTAGTTGGCCTGCGGGTCGCGCAGGTCTACGGGGCTTTTGCTGGCCTTGGCCAGGCGCGTTTCGAGGCGCATCACGGCGGCGGCGTTGGCCGTGGCAGCGGTTTCGCTGTCGCCGAGGCGCTTAAACGTCGTCACCAGGTATGCCTGGTAGGCGGCCCGGATGCTCTTCGAGCGCGCGTCTTCGTTCAGGTAGTAGTCGCGGTTGGGCAGCGTAAGGCCACCCTGGTAAAACTGCACCGCGTACTGGGTGCTGATTTTCTCGTCCTGCCCTACCCCCGAGTTAAACCACACGCTACCAGCGTGCGCCGTGGGGTCAGCCAAAAATTTCTGCATCTCGGCCAGCGTCTTGATGCCCATGATGCGGTCGAGGTAGGGCTTCAGGTACTTGGTACCGGCCGCCTCAATGGCCATCGTGTCCATGGCTGAAGCGTAGAAATCGCCTACTTTCTGGGCATTCGAGCCCTTGGGGGCAGTGGCCGCATTGCGAGCCAGCTCCTCCAAAATAGCTTTTTGGGTGGCGTTGTTGCGGTCGGCCAGCTCGTTGAAGCTGCCCCAGCGGCTCTCGGCGGCTGGCACGGGGTTGTTCTTGAGCCAGCTGCCGTTGGCGTACTGGAAAAAATTGTCGCAGGGCTGCACCGACTGGTCGATGTTGGCCGGGTTGATGCCAACGCCCTTAGCGGGAGCCGTTTGCGCCAGGGCCGGGGTACCGGTGGCCAGGCTCAGCGCTGCCACGGCCAAGGCCGCGCCGCGCTGGTAACGAGAAATTTTAGACATGGAACAGGAAAAGTGGATGGGTTAGGGGTTAGGGATTGAGACCGGCAAGTTAGGCGTGCCGCCAATTTTGGCACGCCGGCAAGGTACTTTTGCACCCTACCAGGTTACCTGGCTACGCGTTAAAACCGTTTGGTCCTGCGAGCGCAGCGCGGTAATCGCTCCAGCACGACACCCGCGCCGTTCGTTTGGCCAGCTTACTGATGCGATTACCGCGCTGCGCTCGCCATGACAACCAATTGTAGCTGATAATTCCCTACCCCCCGTATGCCCCTCTATCCGCGCCGCGCTGCCCCTACCCCCGCCGAGCCGGCCGCCCCGCTCAGCCTGGGCGCGCTGCTTACGCAGGTGCGGGCGGCCTTGCACCACCGCTTTCCCGATAGCTACTGGGTAGTGGTCGAGGTGGCCGAAATGACGCGCCCGCGCCAGGCCGGCGGCCACTGCTACCTCACCCTTACCGAGCCCGCCGCCGGGGCCGAGGCACTGGGCTTTGTGGCGCAGGCGCGGGCTACTCTCTGGGGCAGCCGCTACCAGCAGCTAGCACCTGCCTTTGCCGAGGCCACGGGCCAAGAGCTGCGGCCTGGCTTGCGCCTGCTGCTGCGCGTGAAGGTGACGTTTCATGAGCAGTACGGCTTTTCGCTTGATGTGCAGGCCCTCGACCCCAGCTACACCGTGGGCGAGCTGGCCCGCCAGCGCCTGGCCACGCTGCGCAAGCTGCAAGAAAAAGACCTGCTCGAACGCCAGCAAGAGCTTACCCTACCCCTCGCCCCGCAGCGGCTGGCGGTTATTTCCTCGCCCACCGCGGCCGGCTTTCAAGACTTTGTGCGCCAGCTCGAAGAGGCGCCCTACGATTTTGCCCTCACGCTTTTCCCGGCCCTCATGCAAGGCGAGGGCGCGCCGGCCAGCATTCGGGGCGCCCTCGACGCTATCCGGCCACGGCGCGGGCAGTTTGAGGTCGTGATTCTTATTCGCGGCGGCGGGGCCAAAACGGACTTGCTGGCCTTCGACGAATACGGCCTGGCGGCGGCGGTGGCGGCGTTTCCGCTGCCCGTGCTCACCGGCATCGGCCACGAGCGCGATGAGGCGATAGTGGACTTAGTGGCCCACAAAGCGCTTAAAACGCCCACGGCCGTGGCGGCATTTTTGGTCGAGCGCCTGGCCCGGCTCGAAGGCCTGCTGCTCGACCTGGCCGAGCGCGTGGCCGACCGCAGCCGCCAGCACCTGGCCCGGCACCACGCGCAAGTGCAGCGCCTAGCCGACCACACCCGCGAGGCCGCTCGCCAGCAGCTGCGCCGCACCACCGACCAGCTGGGCCAGCGCAGCCGCCAGGCCACCCAGGCCCCGCGCCAGCACCTGCGCCAGCTAGGCCAGCACCTCGAAAGCTTTCGCTACACCCTACCCCGCGCCGCCCGCCAAACCGTGGCGCACGAGGCGCAGCACCTGCGCCGCCGCTCGCGCACGGTGCTGCAGCGCTTTGTGCGCCACCACCAACGCAAGCGCGAAGCCTTGCTGAAGCAGCAATTTGCGGTGCAGCGCGGACTGGAAAAATGGCTTGCCGCGCGTGAGGTGCAGCTGTTTCTGGCTGAGGCGCAGGTGCTGCGGCGCGAAAACCAGCTCTTGCGCCAGCGCCGGTAAGCCCTACTTTTTAATCCGCATTAGTTCATTCAGCCAGTACCCAACGTGACGTACAACGAAGCCATTCAGGAATTAGAAACCATTTTGCGCAGCCTCGAAACCGACCAGGTGGATGTGGACGACCTCACGGCCCGCGCCGAGCGCTCGGCCGAGCTCATCCGGCTGTGCCGCCACAAGCTGCGCCACGCCGAAACGTCGCTCGACCGCGTATTCGACTCGCTCGATGAGGAGGAAGACGAAGACGACGATACCGATGACACCGAACCCGACACCGAGGAGGAGGAAGACGACGCCGACGATGACTATCAGCCCGGTGGTCCCGGCCGGCCAGCTTCGCCTCGATTGTTTTAAAAAAACAAGGGGGTAGGGCAACCAAGCCCTACCCCCCTTTGCTGGCACAATTAATTGCGCCGCACGTGGATTTGCACGCGCTCCCCATCTTCGCTGGTGGTGGGCATCACGTCGATGCGGTCGGCCTCGTCGTAGTAGGCAGCCAGGCCACGCACGATGCCAACGGCCAGCCCGCCCATGCGGCGCGGCGACACGTAATCTATTATTAACTCGCTCTCATTCAGCCGCTTTACCTGCAGCACGGGTGGTGAGTTTTCGGGGTGCTCGCGGCGCACCTGGTAGTGCATGGTGTGCTCAGTGTTTTCCAGCATCTCGAGGGTGCGCCAGTCGGGGTTCACGTATTTTTGGTACATATACATGAGGTCGGGCACGAGGTACTCGCCAAACTTTTCGTGCAGCTCGCCGGCCGGAATACCAGTCATTTCGGCCGCCTGGCCCACCAGCGCATAAATATGCGCATCGGGGTACACCTCGCGGTGGCTGAAATCGCCGGATTTGAGGCCGGACTGCTCCACCAGTTTCAGCCAGGTGCTGTGGTCGTATTGGGTTTGAACGTAGCGTTTGAGAAGCGTAAAGATGGTACCTTGCATATAGTGAAGAAAAAGACGAGAGCTAGTTAGGTGGATAACAACGCGTACCCCGCCGAAAGGTTGAGCTACCATAGCCCACAAAAAAGCCGCCAAAGCGAGTGCTCTGGCGGCTTTTTTGTGGGCTACACCTTAGATATTACCGATTACCGTCATGGTACTGAGGGTAGGGCCAGCGCTACCCCCGGTGGGCTCAATGGTCATGGCAAAGGTTTGGGCGCTGGCGATGTCCTTCATCTGCTGGAGGTCGTCGCCAGCCGCGGTGGTCGTGGCCAGCACACCTGCATCGATGGGCTTGCCTTTGTCGAGGGCCCACAGCTGGTACTGCTTGTCGGCAGGCAGGGGGGGTAGCTCCTGCACATCGAGGTACACGCGGTGGTTGGCGCGGTTGAACAGCACGCGGGCGTGGGCCGTGGGGTGCGCGGGGGTGCCTGCCAGGGCGACCGTCTTGAACTGCGGAGAGCGAAATACCTGCAACTGGCGCTCGGTGGTCTGGAGGCGGCGCTCCGAAACCTGCGAGGTTTGAGCGAAGCGTGCCTGGCTATTCTGGGCGGCTACGAGGTCGTTGCTGGTTTGCTGCCAGCGGCTGTATAGCAACGCATTGGCGGCCAAGCTCAGAAGCAGTGCCACCGAGGCGGCAATGGCCCAGCCGCTACGGCGCGGGACTTCGGTGGCAGGAGCAGTTGTGTCGGCCAGCTGTGGGTTGGAGGCCGATACGCGCATGACGGGGGGCGCGGCAAACGGGGCCGGCGTAGCAGCCACCGGCGCTTCGGCCGCGCTGATTTCGGCAAGTACGCGGCCCAGTACGCGCTCGCGGGCGCCGGCCGGGGGCACTATGGCGTGGGCTTCGGTATACACACCGAGGCCTGTGAGTAGCTCATCTAATTCTTGGCGCACTTCCGGGAAGCGCGCGGCCCACTTTTCTACCTCGGCCCGGTCGGCCGCCGATAGTTCGCCCAGCGCATACTGCTCCAGGCGGCCTGATTCGATATAGGATTGAAAATCTTCCACTGACGTAACTATTATTAACGAATAAGTTTAGCTAGCACTTTCAGAGCGGTGCGGGCACGGGTTTTTACCGTGCCCAGCGGCAGGTTGAGATCCTCGGCCGCCTCGCTTTGCGTGAAGCCGCCGAAATAGAGCAGGTCGATAATCTGGCGCTGTTCGGGCACGAGCTTGCGGGTTATTTCCTGCAAGCCAACGTGCTCAGGGCGAAAGGTGTCC
>Ga0160429_1001616_pt1 | contig 12411 bp, 15 predicted proteins | sample SolpanmetagenomR_FD_108199 | JGI IMG/M metagenome (GOLD analysis project Ga0160429, IMG submission 108199) | Solar panel surface microbial communities from Lawrence Berkeley National Laboratory, California, USA - R | ecosystem: Engineered > Built environment > Solar panel > Unclassified ... | reverse complement strand
TTCCTCTGATTTCCAGGCATAGGAAAACAAAGCTAATCTATACAGATAATTCGGCCGCGATGGACAACACTTTATGCGGCACGGAAGAAACAACTTGGAGAGCTCACTTCACCATTGCCTGAACTTCCCAAGTCTTTACTAGGATGGGTTCCAGTCTTGTGGAGGATCACTGAACAACAAGTACTTGCATCTGCTGGTCTGGATGCATACGTAGTATGGAGCGTACGATCCGGATATTGTGCGAGATTTTGCTCATACACTACTCTAGTTCCTCTCCTTCTTTCGCATGGCTGTGAAGTTCCTTGTTGTTACTTTGTTCTTCGCACTCGTTCTTGTCAAACCAGTACACGACGCTTTTCCAGATAACGACGATGCCTTCAAATCGAATCAAACCTGGAACGACACTAGGCCATAATATCATAAGGGCCCGGTAATAGACCTGAGCCATCATTTAGGCATATCCAAGAAGAAGGAGGACTTCCCCGAAAAAGTGAATACGGATCACTTATGGATGTATCTTGCTCTAGTATATCTCTTCACGGCCCTCGCGATATATCTGTTAGTCACAGAAACTGAAAGAATCATTGGCATTCGTCAAGCATATTTGGGCAATCAGGCTACAGTCACAGACCGGACGATTCGATTATCTGGTATACCTGATTCGCTCAGGTCAGAAGAGAAGATCAAGGCCTTCATCGAACGACTTCAGATCGGCGAGGTTGAGAGCGTGACACTTTGTAGACAATGGCAAGAGTTGGACGCAATGTTGGACAGAAGGATGGAGGTCTTGCGGAAACTCGAGGAGTCTTGGACTGTTTATCTTGGAAAGCGCCAGGTTAGCAGCGACTTGTACTCTATGCCTCCATCTCGACCACCACCAGCCCTCATTGAGATTGAAGAGGATGCTTATCACGACGATGACGACGATCAAGAACGAGACGAAGAAAGTGGACTTGGCAGAGATCAAAATGACTCCACTGAATTACGAGGAGATACGAAGAGCCGCCCCACTACATCTATCCGTTATGGATTCTTTGGGTTACGCAGTCGCTCAGTAGATGCCATCGACTATTATGAAGAGCAATTGGGCGAGATTGACAAGAAGATTGTTGAACTACGGCAGCAAGAGTTCAAGCCAACAGCTCTAGCTTTTGTGACTTTGGATAGCGTTGCCGCTTGTGTAAGCCCTTTCGCAATAGAACGCGCAGTCCATAAGTGCTGACGATGAAGTAGCAAATGGCAGCACAAGCTGTGCTAGATCCGTCACCAATGACACTCATTGCTACTTCGAGCCCAGCTCCAGCGGATGTTGTGTGGCCAAATACCTATTTGTCGCGCCGTAGCCGCATGTTCCGCAGCTGGAGCATTACACTTGTGATCAGTCTTCTGAGCATCTTCTGGTCCTTCTTGCTCGTGCCGCTTGCGACGGCGCTCAACTTGGAGTCCATTCACAAAGTTTGGCCTGAGCTCGCAGACGTTCTTGCATCCCATGATATTGCACGATCACTGGTCGCAACACAGCTTCCCACCTTGCTATCGACTTTATTGTTTGTTGCCGTACCGTACCTTTACGATTGTAAGGTCGAATACATCTTTCAGTTTATTTCTGCTAACTTCCTTCTAGGGCTTGCAAATTTGCAGGGTATGACTTCTCAAGGTGATGTGGAGCTCTCAATCATTGAAAAGAACTTTTTTTTCGTGTTCTTTAATTATTTCATCATCTTCACGGTCCTCGGTACTTTCTCGAACTTCTACAAGTTTATCGAGCAGTTCCAAGACTCGATAAAGGACACGACACGAATCGCCTATACTCTAGCTAGATCTCTAACAAGCACGCAGAGCTTTTACACGAATCTGATCATCCTTCAGGGTGTCGGTCTGTTTCCTATTAGGCTTCTCGAAATCGGTACTGTTATCATGTACCCGATATATCGCATGGGTGCCAAAACACCTCGAGGTAAGTCGCATTCGGGATTTTTGCAACGGCTCTGATTTTACATGCTAGATTATGCGGAGCTTGTACAGCCTCCTGTGTTTAGCTACGGCTTCTACCTTCCGCAAGTCATGCTTATTTTCATCATCTGCATTGTGTACAGCATTCTCCGCGAATCTTGGCGTGTCCTCCTGGCTGGCCTCCTCTATTTCATCCTTGGAGGCTTCGTCTACAAGTACCAACTTCTCTATGCCATGAATCATCGGCAACACTCTACTGGCAAAGCATGGCTATTGATCGGAAATAAAATGATAATTGGCATTATTCTGTTTCAAATCACCACACTTGGACAACTTGCACTCAAAGGGGCCGTCAAACGGTCGGTAGTGGTAGTGCCCCTGATCCTGGCTACAAGTTGGTTCAGCTACGTGTACAGCCGGAAGTACACACCACTTATGCGATTCATCGCCTTGCGAAGTATTGAAAGAGCACCACCGCTGAACGAATATGTGGACCTGGACCCCGACGGCTGGGCGTCAGAAGCAAGGCGACAACTTGAAGATGACAATCCGCCGAGTTTAGCACCCTTGCCAGACGACTCGGCTGAAAAGGCCATGAAATTCGTCAATCCGAGTCTCGTGGCACCGTGAGTCTTTGTACCTATTCAGTTGTGTTTATGTGGTACTGACTGTTGAATAGTTTGAACGACGTTTGGATTGCTGACAAAGCTGAACGTGATGACATCCAAGCTTCCACTTCACGGCGGCGACTGGCGGGTGCGATCAACTCTTTGTAGAATAAATCATACTGGAATGCTATGGTGAAGGGTACCGGTTTCCTTCGCTTTTTCTCCTCGTGCTCATCCTTTTTCCTTTCCCATGCCGCCATTCGTTTCCTCTGCGTGTTGGCCATATCAGTCTTGACTAACCTGAAGAGCTTGGTCAGATATTCAGTATACGGTCCAGCAGGAGGAACTTTGATGTCATAGTGGTCGTGATATGGCGACACAGCAGGCCCACCGCAGGACCGACCAGCTGCAGTTGGACATTTGTCCCCTGCTCAAGCCCAGAATTTAACTGATACGATAGAATGCTTCTTTATGCTGAGGAATTAAATGATGCGATAGACCGCTACCAGTTGAGAGGGTTGGTCCCTAGGCTGGGAAGTCCGGCGGCAGCGGCTTGACCCAGTTGCCCGTCGCCAACTCAGACCGACGTTCGGGTTCCTAAATGATGTCCTTGCATTTATACATGTATTTAGCTCTAGTTAACACTTACATCGGGATCCGCTTTACAACGAATGAATCTAGCCTCGGGCCTGATATTATCAGACTCTGCATGACGTTGGGCGAGAAGCGTGGCCTAATGACCCTACTATTCAAGGTCAACTGCAATGCTACAGCAGCTTAGGAAATATATACTTACACTGCGACTGTTCGCATCCGCCTCGGTGGTAACCTTCCTTGCCCAAGGATTACGGTCGTACGCCCTTCCCATTGGTGGTCTATCAATATCAACGCTTTTTAGGAAAATTGTAATATCATTCAAATTCCAAACATTCATATAGTACCACGGCCGGAGAAGACGACTAACTAAACGGCTGGCTGTATGAATCATGGCGGTACTAGGAGGTCGAACATTTGTTGTAAAACCTACAAGGTCATTCAAAATCTAATACAGTGGATCGACCCATTGACAGATAGTTTGACGATCATGTCAAACTTGATGTTTACAGTGTAAGATTTATCGCTGGCAAGGCCAAACTCATAGCTACTTCAAACCACTTCGAGGGACTTCTAGCTAAACGGCAGAAGGAAAATCAGAGCAAGAATGTTAAGGGAGCGTACATTGTGTCATACGATATTTCTCCCTTCAGAGATCTTCTCATCGTCATGTAATCCCCCAAATTCACTATCTTCTGGCCTCCGGAGCACGAATTGGCATCATGAGGTACACCATCCCAAACGCGGTAGCGGAATACTTTGGCATGGAACGTCTGGGCAACTGGATTCGCCAGATTGGTCTAGGTAAACGACCGGTCATACCTCTGGTGGTGGTGCTGGATGGTTGACATTTTTGAAATCCACGAGGTCATTTGATCCCAACTATCAGGTCGATGCTACCAACATAGGTTTGGTCTGGGAAACTTGCTAGTTGCATAATCCATCGGGGGTGCTAGGCGGTTGAGATGAGTTGGCCGCTAGACGGCTAATATAAGTGAGTTCGCTTCAGACACCATTGGGCTCGAGGACACAGAAAAAATGGAGATCGGCTACACTGTGATATTTCATTGACACAGGTCTTCTAGGACGAGCAGTGAACTGATCTGGTCCATCCAACTGAGAGCGAATGGTTATCTTGGATCTGAACTCCAGACCTAACCGTGGAATGCGAATTGCATGGGGAAACTGCAGGCACAGAGCCAGGCATGACAGATAGTTACGTTACCGTACACAGAGCAACTGATTTAGATAGAGTGTTGGCTGTATAAGCGGCGGCGGGGGTGCTGGCAGGTTTACATTGGTGCAAAATACTCAATTGTTCGATAAACGATGTGTTCGGGACAAGATACGCAGAACAGTCTATACACAATTCTAGGGGGTGTTGGGTACTTGATATCAATCGAAGAGTGATATTTCGCTCAAGATCCAACAAATCGAAATCTCTCGCTAGAAGGCAGTGGTCGCTCTTTCCGTCACCGTGGCAGTTATCAATAAGCTCCATTGTCGCTTATCTCTTGTTCCTTGATCTCATTCCTCCATCTTTTCTCATCATTCATTCATCAAAAATTATCAGGTTTTCATTTTTTATTTATTGATTCGACAGCCAACATGAGTAGTCCTAGAGTACCCCAGACCCTCTTAAAGTTGCCAGTCGAGCTCCTGCATCAAGTTTTCGATCTCCTGGCTCCAACAGATTTTCATGCTATTCGATCTGTTTCTGGTCGATTATGGAGGGCTGGCACCAGCCGACTGCTTCTTTGCAAGATGCTTTTGAGAGGTGGCTAGTGGACCACAGCTCAAGCAGGGCTTGAAACGTTGTGTTCAGAGCACGAGAGCCTCACCATCAAGCGCCAAGAGGAGTACCTTTCAGCCTGCTTAGCTCGCGAATGCTCATTACAGCCAGGAGGAGGTCGTCAGTCCTCTCTTACTCTAACCACTCGTACGGACTTCAGAGATCTTGACTCGGGAACCGGGCTCAGATTCTCAACGAGTACTTGCAAGCGATACCTGTTCGTCATTGAGTCATGCACCATATATGTGTACAGCTTGCGTGGCTCAGCCCTTCAACCTTTGACAAGCATTTGGTGTCCGAAGGAGGTCGTCGAGGTCACCATGGATACCTCCAAGGGTGGTCACTCGCTGGCCGCTATCCTTGACGGCAGGATGGGACTTGTGTGTGATCTACGTGCAGATATCGGGGAGACTGAGCCACCTCCACCACGTACCTCCACAAACGCGCCACGTTCGGTTGTCAATAATATGGGAACACTCTCATTCAGTCAGGACTTTTATACCGAGAAGACTTCTGGCAGTGCAAGAAACATCAATATCATGCATGTTCACTCTGACCTTCAGAGATCGTCGTTACTCAGCGCAAGCAAGCACGCACCACGGTCGACTGCAATGGTGACAAGCAGAGAACCAAGAATCCCGCTTGAGTATGCCCCTGAGTGTGCACCATGCACAAGCTCTAACGATCTTCCTCTGCCGAATAACCAAGGGATGTCGAAGGTTGAATCAAACACTACTTCTACGAAAGGCACTACCTCTTTTCCTGTTTCATCAGCTCCCTTCTCCCTCTATCACGCCTTGGGTTATCCTAATGATCCACCTCGGTCGGTTGCCGTTTGCGAGTCACGTCAATGCATTGCATGGGGTTGCAATGGAGGTGTGGAACTTCACTGGGTGGACGTATCCAGCGGACGCAACAAAATGAAGTGGTGGCCAGTTTCCTGTCCAAGTGACTACTTGTATTTCTTGCCCGCTCGGGTTGAAGCGAACTCAAGCAGAGTGCGCATTTTCTGCAGCAAAGGTGGCCCCGGGCAGAAGAAGTCTTCTATGAACTACTCATCCAGCTCAAGTAGCTGGAAAGGTCTGGAGTCTTCAATTCACGGCAATCCGGTCAGCATTACTCAGGACGATCATTTTGCTGCTGTTCCTCTGAATGATGGGCAGCACTTCTTATTTACTGAGCCATCAACAGGATTTCTGACTATGGGCAGCGACGGTTCACTCCCTTCCCCGACTGAACCTGGGAGATTCTACGCAAGATCAGTTTCATTCCTCCGAAGAACTTGGCCACGCAAGTGAACTCGGAAAACCCAAGTTTTCTCTATTCCGCGACGTCTGATTTATCATGGGGACTTCGAGTTGTGGCTGTCTATGGCACTACTATGGTATTGTACTGCGTTCCGCCAGATATCATGACTGATATGGCCAAAATCACTGGGACGACCTCGAGTCCTATCGAAGAAGTTGCAGAACAATACACATTCTCTTCGTGGTATGCTTGCTGGGACTTTGGCTACTCGAAAGCGGGAGAGACACAATGGCCAATACCTCTATTTGGCAGCATCATCGACGAAGTGAGTGGACTTGTGGATATCTGCGTCCAAGGGTCTGACACGCCTACCGTCTGGGGGTTCTTTACTGACGGAACGGCCAAGACTTGGGAACTCAGCCATGAAAATACGGTGGGCGTGCTTCAGAGGCATGTCGACTTCGCTGGAATGGTTCTGGGGTCTATTGACAAGGACGGAGATTGCAGCATGCGCGACGTTGGTCGTCCAGTTGCTGGTGTGTATATAAATGGAACTACTAAGACTCAAATGGCTGAAGTGGTACTTACGGGTGTGCTGGCTGGTCGTCCAAGGGCCAAGTTTGATGGACAGTACGCCATATATGATGACGAGAGAGGCAAGAAATGCTCGAGAGTGGAGCGGTTTCTGCAGTTTTGAGGGCTGAGCACAGCTCATGACTATCCACGATTAGCTATTACTACTATTGATCATCGTTTTATTCTTTCTCCAATGCAGTTTACCATACACTAAAAGCATAATGAATTGTGATTTCGGGATCGTGGTACGCCCTTGAAGCGCTCATGTGGTTCAATGAGACGTATGGGAAATTACTACCAAGAGGTGCCGAAGGGCGGGAAAGTTCACATATTATGGGAGTCTGTCGCCATTGAGCAATTTTCAAATCGGCCGCTTGATTGGACTGACATTGTAGCCATGGCATCCGCTCGAGCCCTCCAGGGGATTGCTGGAGGCTTAATGGCCGTCGTGTTTAGAGAGAATTTCGTTAAAATAACTGAGTCGACAAAAGCAGGAAACGACGAAAAAGAGGGAGTGTATACAACTGAACCGACGAAAGCGTATACTAGTTCCTCCACTGGAACAGCTATACATCAGAACGCCGCCTTTTTCATCCACAATCGTGAGTTTGACATTTACACTCCCTTCGCCCTAGCCCGCCTATCGTTCGCTCTTTGCAGCCGCTCATTTCTCTTCACCCTCTCCTTCCTCTCCGCCCTCTTCATGCCGGCCGGGTCGCTCCCCTCCGGAATTCCTTTAGGCACAATCTTCCCCCGTCCACCACCCTCCGCCTTCTTCCGCTCAATCTTATCGTCGACCTCCACAATCCAATCCTCCTCCTTATTCTTCCCTTTATACCCGTACTTGGGCTTCCATTCGCCTGTCGCCTCGTCGTACACCATCTTGCCCGCGCGCAGCCGACCTTCTTGATCCACGCCTTCTTGGCCCTTCTTGACATTCTTGCCAATTCCCTTCTTCGCGGCGAACGCTTCCCATTTCGTAGGCGCTTTGGGCGTCGGGATACGCTTCTCACGCGGTAAGGCGAAGATCGGGGCTGGCAATGTCATTTCTACGCCTGACGAGGATGTTCCTGTTGCGTCTGACGGGGCGGAGATTATAGGGCAGGTGGAGAGAAGGTGGTTGAGGAGCGTTTGCGCAGCATCGCGGGCTGTGGCAAGGAGTGTGGCTTCGATGTTTGAGGGGGTTAGAGGGGGGAGGGGGTTCGGGTCTGTGATGAGGAGGTGGCCGGCGTCGATGGTGTATGGGATAGGTTTAGTGACGTAGATTGAGCTGTGAGGGACGCCGCCAGCGTCAGATACCGCGGAGCCATTGACGAGCGTTGCTGTGGGTGTCGGGACAGTAGAGAGTGTTGCGCCGCCAGACATGGATACGTCTTCAACGTCTTCTTCGTCTTCTTCGAGCTCGGATAAATCTGATGCTTCTTCTCCATCTCCTTCTTGTTCGTCCGCAGAGTCAATCTCAGGGTCAGCCATAGGGTCGTCGTCCTCGCCTGCCAGCCCTGCGGATGGAAGAGATGTTGTGATCGGGTCTGCGCCTAATTCCATGTCGATGTCCATGTCTTTTGGGGGCACGCTGGGTGCTCTACCGCGCTTCATCATTGTGATATTTTCGCAAAGAGTAAGAAGTAGGGTGTGTTTCAAGAAGGTTCAGTGATGTTTTTATATTATCCCGAGACTTCTGATTTAGTATTCCTGTAAAGACAAGCTGTATGTGGTCAAGTAAAAAGTCAGCAAGACTTCCTCTTGAACTTTCTCGTGAACTTTTTTTTTGGGTCAGGGGGTGGTCGGACGGAACGATTTCCACACATTTTCAAACATCATGGACGGGCTTCGCAAGCGCCATTACTTGGAATAGCCATTGCCTTCAATTCTCACTTGCTACAAACATGTCGTCGGTCTGTTGGCGCTGCTTGCAAAGGCCTGGCCTCGTGCACCCTCTCCAATCTAGTGCCTCGAAAGCTGCAGGCTTGACCTCCGCTTTCTCAACCTCATCTCCCTTAGCAGTCAACCCAGTAAAGAAGAAGACAAACGTACAAGCTCGTGGAGGCCCAGCGCGTGGTTCAACGCTACGACTTTCGAAGAATAAACGTGAAAAGACGAAGAAGCCTCCGGCTGTGGGCGAAAGGAAAGCCATACGGAAAAGAATTGTCCTTAGCAATACAAATGCTTTTGAGGTATCTGGATTACAAGATTGGGCGCCGACGACGTACGCGGATCAAAATGCCGTCGGCAAGATGGTTGGTTTACCGAACGATGTTGTGGATTCGTTGAGAGCTGTGGAATCTTTCATGCCAACGCAGGGATGGGGTTTCTTTCGACGACCGGCCACTCTGATTAGGGAAGAGACATTGGAACTGGCGAAGCACATTGAGCAGTGTACAGACTCTAAGTCGGATAGGCAAACCCTGCGACGGATTATTGTGGGAGAGAAAGGATCGGGAAAGAGTGTGCTTCTCCTCCAGGCGCAAGCCATGGCTTTCATGGCAGGCTGGGTGGTTATACATATTCCTGAGGGTGAGCCCTTCAAGTCATTACTGAAATGTGGGCGAATGCTAACATTGTGGAATTTACAGCGCAGGATCTCACAATTGCACACACAGCCTACGCGCCCATAGCCAAGACCCAGCCAACGCGCTACTCACAAAAAGACTACACGGCAGCACTCCTTTCCCGAATCGCCAAGGCGAATGAAAAAGTTCTCTCAAAGATGCAATTGACACTCGAACATACCCTCCCGATCCCACTTCAATCCAACCTCTCTCTCTTCCGTCTCGCCGACCTCGGCGCGCGTGATCCAGACATCGCATGGCCCGTCTTTGAAGCTCTCTGGGCAGAGCTGACCGCTAAGGTCTCCGCCTCCAACGAGAAAGCCGGTGCTCGACCACCGGTTCTCCTCTCCCTTGACGGACTCCCACATATCTGCAAGCCATCTGAGTACGTCTCACCAAGCATGCACTACATCCACCCGCAAGACCTAGCGCTTGTGCACCACTTCACGAAATACCTTTCCGGTGCCGCTGGCCAGCTCCCGAATGGTGGAATGATCCTCGCATCAGACTGCGGCTCCAGCCGACCGACTGTCCCAGCGCTTGATTTCGCGATCAGGCAGAATGAAATCAGCGCTACCAAAGCCCTACCCAGTCCTGACGGAGGCGTGACAGGGCAGCAGACTGGAGCGAGTTTCCTTGCTTCGGACCCTGCGAATCCGTATCAGGTGCTGGACCACCCGACTTTACAGGCGCTTTCGGATGTGCAGGTCATTCGTGTCAAGGGATTCAGTAAAGATGAAGCGCGCGCTGTGCTGGAGTACTATGCTAAGAGCGGCATGTTGAGGCAGACGGTTACCGAAGGGTTGGTGGGAGAGAAGTGGACCTTGAGCGGTGGTGGAGTCATTGGTGAGTTGGAGAGGAGTACGCTGAGGGTGGGGTTATAGATGTTGTGTATGATAAATTTGGAACGACGATGATAAATATTATAGGAGGTTGTTATGCGTTAGCGTGGAGCTTCGAGTGACTCTGGCTCATATCATGATTGCCTTGTCGCAACGTAGAGAGAGGAGACGTCTAATTTTTCTTCCTAGATCCCTTGAACGTTATGTCGACAGGAGTACTGGCAACACGGGAGATGAGCATATTACAACATTGACACCTGAATCCTATAATGCTTGGCTCTATCTTATTATTCAACCCCGTTTCTTTTCTCACATACAGCTCTCCACAAGCTCCACTATATCATACCGACTCTGCCTTAGCATATAGCGGATCACCCACCGATACCAAAAGAGGAATTTTCAAATTCGCCATCCGCTCTGCCGAAAACGATCGCGTAACAATCTCAGCAGCGGTAGTATCTGCATCCACGACCACTGCAGCACTCACCGCCCCGCCCACACCCGAGGATCCCGCCTTGGAATGGCAGCGCTGCGTCTGTTTATAAAGTATTGTCAAAGCCCTTTTCAACCTCGCGAGATCGTTCTTGCCTTGCGTTCTGTGCGCGAGGACCTTGTGTAGCTCCGGTGTGAACGATGAGAATCCCGTCGTCGGTCGAGGATCTCGCATGGTCAGTTTCTGGTCGATCCAAGGCCGTGTCGTGTAGCAGTGACCTACAAGGCGTTGGGGGTCTGAGAAGCTCAGCCAGACATAGTCATCGTTTGTCGATACGCCGAAGCGGAGGAAGTTGTTTTGCATGAGGAGGTAGGATTCTGGATGCGGCTGGGTTGGAGACGGGGTGCTTGAGGTTAGATCGGCAAAGTCATTGATTGGGGATGATGGTAACAGAAGAATTGAGGTCCGTCGTCTTAGGCTAGTACTGGCTATTAATGGGGTTATGGGTGAGGGGGACGAAGAGTTGCGGCGTCTTAATGGAGCATTGCTCATGATTGGGGAGTTGAGCGTGGCGAATGAGAGGCTGCGTTGTTTCGGAGACACAATATTCTTCATTTCGTATTTGCGGAAAGATATTGCCGAGTTGCGTCGTTTTGAGCGAGCGTCATTCAGTATTGCAAATTTGCGTAGGGAGTTTGATGGTTTGCTTCTCATTTGGGAGGATAATAGATGCTTGGAGCTGGAGAGCTCTTGGGAGCAAGTCCGCATAGTATTTATAGGATGTCACCTTGGGCATGAGTGAAACGTACCAGCATAGTACAAAGTGAAATAGACATCTTTGTGAATGAATGTCGTTATCGTTTTACAATATTTGGTGTGACAATAGACAGTGAAAATGTCTGCCATTACTTGGTGTCAGACACATTTGTACTACGTTTCACACAGTTCTTTGTCCCATGTTTCGTGCAGGGCAGACTTCAAACAAGATTATCACCTCATTGTTGGAAGATAGCAAGGCAAGTTGAACGATCAAGCTTGACAAAGTGAAGGCACAAGCAAATGCGGAATACGAAGGAGTTCTTATCTATTTACTTGCCCTCCTGTACCCACGGGTGTACTGAGGGTGTCAAATCAACTAAGACAGACTCCTTCGTAATGATGGACGATAAATGATGGAGAACGTTAGCTGGGCTCGTTGGACAATATCACCCCTACACCCCCTATCCACGCCGGGCTGAAAAGATCACGTGATAAAAATGTTTTTGGTCGTTAAGTGAGGTACTTTTTGGAGACAAGCCAACTCAAGAGAACACTAATTCGATGGACGAGAGGAGATTGGATCTAACAATTTTTACTGATATAACAAACACTGTGTAATCCACATTAAGAGTCTCAACCAACCGAGCCAAACAACCATGGCGCTCATCGGCCAGATCATCTTTTCCTCTTGAGTGAACGATCACGTTATACAGGAATGACAAGAGGGTTTGATATCTTCATTTACTAAAGGAAACGTGAGTTGCACTCCGCTACAGTGGTAGGCGCCTCGTGTTTCTTGATTCGAGACAGAGGATATATGGTCAACCTGCGGCTTAATGTCACCTTGCATAGCTCCCACAAGGCCCGGTCGAACCTATGCTGTCTGGTTCTACAATTAATGGGGGATTCCGCGTGCATAGATCTCGTGCAGCTCCACCGTGAAGGATTTGTATCCTAGAGTCGGTCGAAGGCCTGAAGTTGGATTTCTTGTGGAACTGATTAGCGAATTACTTCATTATTAGGAGGCGTTCTGTTGCGGTGGCACTTGCGTATGATA